>JGI26060J43896_10000431_pt1 | contig 15345 bp, 13 predicted proteins | sample MarorgKNORR_S2LV_6_FD_43896 | JGI IMG/M metagenome (IMG submission 43896) | reverse complement strand
GGACTGACCCAGCGGGCGTCTCGATGTGCCAGCCGTCGGTTGCGGCAGAAAATCGAGTCAGCGCAGTGTGCTCGTACACTCGCACACTGCTCGACTGCAATGTGTCGAGCAACGTCTGGCAGAGCTGCAGGGGATTGCAGTGAAACGCGTCGGCATCACGTACACCCTGGTAATAGCGCGTGGTCTTAAGGCAGCTCCGCACCGTCTCGATATCAACATACTCAAGGACCTGACCGTAGTACACCGCGCGATGCTCACAGAACTGGCGTAATGCTTTGGCATTGCTGTAGGTCGACACTTGTAAATGCCCNGNCGTGCGGTCTAGCTCAGGCAGCAACTCCCGGATCAAGGTAAATCCTTCGTAGGACAGGTCGTAAAGGACACGGGCACGATCCAGTCCCAGTCGTTTTTCTATCGANTCANCGCTCGCTGCCCAGCCTGGGCTGCAAAACCCACCGTTTCGCCCCGACGCACCGGCACCAATCTCCCGAGCCTCGATAAGCACCACGTCTACACCGTGGTTAACCAGTTCCTGCGCGAGGANCAGTCCTGCCAGCCCGCCACCCACAATACAGACCTCGGTCTGGCAGAGGCCGTCGAGCGCTGGCAGCGGTTGCCTGGACGGACAGGGCGCAGCGTACCACGTTGCACCGATGCCCAAACCTACTTGTGATCGATCTGTCATCGGCCCGTGTGCACTTGTTCCTTATCGGCACAAATTATGTGCACGTGTTCACTCAGCGGACAGCACAATTGAGCGCACTTCAATAACAACGTTGCTGTCACCGTCCTTATGGCTAGGGGTTCCAACCAACCAGCGGTAGGTCGAACGACTATTGTCTTTGGCCCACTGCATCAAGGTCGCCGCTTCTTTTGGTGCCAGCTGCCTTGACTGTGGGCGGGCTGAAATAAAGACACCTGGCGCCGCTTGAAAAAGGGCACCAGCACAACACCAGCAACAAAGCCCCCAATATGGGCGAACCAAGCCACCCCGGGACCGTCACCTGCGGTGAGTGAACTCAGGATCTGCATGACGAACCAGATCAGCAGTACCACACCGGCTTTAAGACGCATCGTATGCAAAAAGAACCCGAGTGGAATCAGCACCAGTACCCGCGCCTTCGGATAAAGCAGCAGATAGGCACCCAGTACACCGGATATCGCGCCACTGGCACCAATCATGGGCACTGTTGATTCGGGGTTCGGTAACGCCTGTGCCAAAACAGCGGCGACGCCACAGATAACATAAAAGACGATGAAACGACTATGCCCCATGGCATCTTCGATGTTGTTACCGAAGATCCACAGATAAAGCATATTTCCCGCAAGATGCATGAATCCGCCGTGCAGAAACAGTGAAGTGAACGGCGTCAACACGGGCGCGATCCACTCCAGTTCCGGTGAAAGTCTGGCGTGGTCAAACACCACCGCTGGGATCACACCCAGCGCATACACAGCCGCCGTCTGTTCTGGTCCCAGCGACCACTGCCACAGGTAAACCAGTACACACGCACCGATCAAGCCGACAGTGAGAAACGGTGTGCGTTCCGTAGGGTTGTCGTCGTGCAGTGGTATCAAAAAGAGTTACCGGGCGTTGGGCTGCTTATTGTAAGCGGCGACAACGCCGCTGCTAGCCCGCTGAATCCAATCACTGCAGACGATGTTGCAATCCAGACTTACGTCGGGCCTGCTGGCTGACCGCCAGTGACAGCATGTCTTGACTACCCCAGATCTCCAGAGAGTGCACCGCTCGACTCAAGGCGGTGTATATCAACTCCCGGGATAACACCGGTGAAGGGCGCTCGGGCAATACCAACACAGAACGACCAAACTCGGAGCCCTGGGATTTGTGTACCGTCATCGCATAAACGGTGTCGTGGGCCGGCAGTCGGCCTGGCCAGACCGTGCGGTAAGCCCCGCTGGGCTGCGGGAAATAGACTGCCAACTGCGCCGGACGATCCGGATCTACCAGCGCAATGCCCATATCACCGTTAAACAACCCCAGGCGGTAGTCGTTACTCAGAATAATCACGGGCCGGCCGGGATACCACGACACACCGGCTGGTATCTGTCCAGTTTTGATCAACTGCTGTTCGATCAGCCGGTTAATACCGCTGACACCACTGATACCGCTGCGGTGCGCGCATAAAACCCTGAGTTCTCCATAACACTCAAAGACACGGTGGGCGGGCGCCCCGGCAATCGCGAGAGACAGGCACTGGCTGTAACCGGACACGATACGCTCGATCAGAAGCTTTGATAGCCCGGGCTGACCCTCGTACGGCAATAGCGTTGCGGCGCTTGCAGCAGGATTCTGCAGACAGTCGATCGTCTGGCTCACATCACCTGCCTGGACGGCGCTGGCCAACCTACCGATATCGCTTGTGCGATCATATCGCCAGCTGTCCTGCAACACAGCGAGCGAACCGGCGAGTGGCGCCGCGTTACCGGGCGTAGCACCAGAGATATCATGCACACCGGTTACCCGGCTAAGCCTGGCTGCCAGCGCCTCAGGCAAGCCTTGCGCACCGTTACAGATATCTTCGAGTACAGAACCAGCCTCCACTGAGGCCAGTTGATCCCGGTCCCCCAACAGAATGAGGCGGGCATGTCGAGGCATCGCCTCGACCAGCTTGACCATCAGCCCTAGGTCGATCATGGAGGCTTCATCCACCACCAGCACACGGCAAGTCAGGGGGTTGCGGGCGTCATGAACCGGGTTACCATCGGCGGCATGAATTCCGAGCAGCCGGTGTATCGTGGTCGTGTGTTCGGGCAACTGAAGATTTTCCAGTCCCGGCAGAGTTGCCGACTGTACGAACACCTCCCGTAGCCTCGCCGCTGCTTTGCCGGTAGGGGCTGCCAGGGTGAACGCATCTGCGGGCATGCCCGTAATGGCCTGCAACAGTGCGACGGTCCGTACTACGGTCGTGGTTTTGCCGCTGCCCGGACCTCCTGTGATGACACTCAAGGGACGAAAAACACTCAGGGCAGCCGCAACCTTCTGATCTGAACTGCCAAGACCCGCAGGGAAAACTGCGCTCAGGGCCTGGCTCAGGGCGTTATCGTCGATGTCAAGATCCGGCAGCTGAGCACGAACTAGAAGGTCTTCAGCCAATCGTTTTTCCCAGTCCCAATAACGGTAAAGATACAGTCGGCCGTCAGGTTCCAGTACCAGCGGCCGGTATTCGCCCGACATTGTCACCACCCTGGACTTTTTCAGCACAGCCATCCACTCGGCCAGTGGTGGTGCGGTAATGTTGAGGTCATTGTCATTGGTCAACAGGCGGCGGTCGACTTCATCGGGCAGATGGACACAGACATGGCCCGAGCCTGTACGCTGACTGACTAGTGCGGCGGCAAGGCGCAACGGGTCACCCGCAGTTGGGTCAAGCCGGCCCAGTAACTCGGCAAAGTGAAATGCGATGTCGCTGAGATCACCATAGCGCCGTGCGATTTCCAGTTGTTTGATCAGCGCACTCATATCGCACTGCCCAGCAGTCTTTCGAGAGGCCCGATCAGTGCCTGACCGGGTCGGTCGAAATACACACCACATTGATTGTCCAGTGCGGGGTCCATGCCTCTGAGAAATAGATAGTAAACACCGCCGAAATGTTCCTCGTAGTGATAATCCGGTATCCGATGCTTCAAGTACCGATGCAGAGCAACTGTGTAGATTAGATACTGCAGCACATAGTGCTCGCGCTCCATCACCTCTTTCAGCAGGTCGGGTCGGTAATCATCTTGATTCTTACCAAGAAAATTCGACTTGTAGTCCACCAGGTAATAGCGGCCCGCTGCTTCAAAGACCAGATCGATAAATCCGTGCATGAATCCGGCAGTCGAACCCAGTTCAATTTTTTGAATAGCGGATTTGATATGGGTGTCGTCTGCTGAAGCTTGAATCGCTGACTTGAGCGCTTGGGGGTTGTGCGCCGCGAACGGATAGTAGAACTCCATTTCATCGACGCGCTGCGATTGTTGAATATCTACCAGTCGTAACTTACCGTGCGGATCGAGCGGCACATGGAGGACGCGATCTACCAGTTGTGCTACCACATCCTGCCACTTCGCTTCATAACCGTGTGTCTTTAGCACCCGCTCAATAACCACATTGCGATGGTCTGCATCAGGGCTCGAAAAATCCAGTTCTTCAAACACCTGATGCAGGCAGGTTCCCGCCCGTGCACCGCGTGGAAAGGTAAAAACATCCGGCCGTTCACCATCATACAACACTCGCTGCTGAGCATGATCATAATCCGGGAGTTCCGTATTGTGCCCCGTCGAAAGTGCGCTGAAGCTCGTCAGTCGCCATGTTTGATCGATCTTTCGATTGACCTCTCGAGCAGTCATTGGCCGTTTAGACACGGCGTCGGATGTTGTAAGGCCGTTAAGTTCAAAACTGGGCTCGATCACCTGGATGGCACCCTCGGACCTTTCAGCCAACCGCTCGAGTGTGTCGAAAATCTCTGGATCGGTGATTGCTCTGAAGCGTGCCTGAAGTGCTGTGATGAAATCATCTTGCGCGACATCCAGTGACCGGTGCAGCAACCAGGCCATTGCGGACGTAGCCGCATCGTTGACCGCACCCCAGGCGAGGTAACAGCGACAGCGAGCCCGAGTCAGCGCCACATAAAACAATCGTATATTTTCGGCCAGTTCTTCACGGCAGGCCTGCGCCAGGTGCTGTTCAAAGTCCGCCGAACCAAAATCGACCGTAGCGGCATTGCCCTGACTAATATCATGAAAAATGCAGCGCTCAGAGCCAGCCACTTGAAGNCCGCCGCTCCAGCTGAACGGTATAAACACCACCGGATACTGCAGGCCTTTACTGCCGTGCACAGTGACAATCTGGACTCGGTCCTCGTCACTCTCAAGTCTGAGCAGCGATGGATCATCACCGACCGGCGGTCGTGTCATTGCTTCTGAAAACCAAGTAACCAAGTTGTTGAGTCCGGCACAGTGTCGCTCCTGACCATGGATCAACTCAGCCANCTGCAGTAAGTTTGTCAGACGCCGGTCACCATCTTCAAAACTCAGCANCCGTGGATAGACACGCTCTACCGCAGTCCATTCTCGGAACATCCGCATGAACCCATGGGTGCGCCACAGCTCATGATAGTGATGAAAGCCGGCAAGCCGGGCATCCCACGACNGCTCGAGTGACGAGAACGACTGCAGGGATGCAGCATCCATACCCCAGAAGTCAGTCAGCAGTGCCGCCCGTACTCGTGCTTCCCGATTCGGTTCCAGTATCGCGATGAGAACACGCTCCAGTTCCACTGCCTCGTGCGTTTGATAAACGCTCTCCTGGGAATGCCGAACGCTGGCGATACCGGCCTCTCGCATCGCAGTTTCCACAATCCGGGCCTGTGAATGNGTTCGTACCAGCACCGCAATGTCGCTGCGGTGAAGTGGCTCCTCACCGATCTTTGCCGGTAGGGCGAGAAGCCGGGCGATTTCGGTTGTAGTCGCCGCTACACACAACGAGCTTGCACGGTGCTTCGCAATCGGCTTGTTGTCGTCATCTTCTCGAGACAGTGGCCAGATCGTCAATGCCGGTGCTGCTAAGCCGGATTCGGTCAGCTCGGGCAGTTGCGTGGGTGCTGGTTGCGCAGGTGAAAATTCGATCTCATTCAACAAGAACGCCGGTAAATCTGCCCGCCGTTCAAAAAGCAGATTTACAGCGTGAACCAGTTGCGGTACCGAACGCCAGTTCTGATCCAACGAAAACTGCTTCGTTGCATCCTGCCGTGCATAGAGATACGTGAAAACGTCGGCACCGCGGAAACTGTAGATTGCTTGTTTTGGATCACCGACGAGAAAGACGGGGCAATCAGACCCGTGATAAATCTTGCGNAAAATNTCGTACTGAACTGGGTCTGTATCCTGAAATTCATCGATCAGTGCCACTTGATAGTCTGAACGAAGTTTCTCGACCAACGCGCCACTATGAGGGCTACGCAATGCGGTTTGTAGCCGTGTCAGCAGATCATCAAANCCCAGCGCCCCGCGCTCGGCTTTNCGAAGCGGCAATTCAATCACCACGTACTGATACAACTCACGTTGAAAAATGCGGTAGCACTGCTGATAAGTAGCTTCTAGGTTTTTAAGGCGTTCAGCAAAATCATCACAGGATTCAAAAAAGGGATGGGTTGGCGGGACGTGCCCTTTCTTCACAGAACGGCGCTCGGAAATGACCGATGCCTGAAATCTGTCAAACCGTGTGAATTCTCGTAGCACCATAAAGTCGGGCCGCGAACACTTGAGCAATTGGTCCATCTGGNTGATCCAGACGGCAACGCTGGATGCCCGGTAACGGTTGCGATTCAGCCGATCGTCTTCGAGCAGAATTTTTTCTACGCTGTCCCGCTGGGCTGACCAGTCGTCAGCCAACTTTTGGAAGCAGCTCTGGAGCTTATCTTCTAGAACCTTGGGCGATTTGGGTTCGGGCAAGGACGCTATGCGCAGGTAGGGTTTACCCGTGACGTTAGTCAAGCCGTTCAAAAGGGCCTCGGGACGATCTACCCCATTTGCCTGAAGCCAGTCGACCCATAAAACACCGGCTGGGTAGATATTTCGGCGCCAGAAATCATCCACTACTTCACAGACGATCTGTCGTTCATCTGTCAGCAGTTCCGATTCAAACGGCTGCGCGCCTTCGAACGCATTTTCGGCAAGGACGCGTTGACAAAACCCATGGATGGTAAAAATCGCAGCCTCATCAAAATCTGCGATGGCCCGTCGCAAACGTTTGAGGGCCAGTTCCGGATCCGGATGAATTGCAGCAAGATCGTTCAGGAGGGCATCTTCTCCAACANNTCCTTGTTGNAACACCCCAACAGCCTGCAGCAACAGATCTCGGACCCGTTCTCGCAACTCCCGGGTTGCGGCATGAGTGTAGGTCACGACAAGAATATTCCTGACCTGAATTTCGGTCTGGAGTACAGTTCTCAAGTAAAGTGCCGCAATCGTCCGCGTTTTGCCAGTGCCCGCAGCTGCTTCCACCAGATTCATTCCAGCGAGCGGCACCGCGAAGATATCCAGAGGTGGCGTCGCCATCAGCGTATCACCACTCGATTCGCCTGCAGTGGCCCGAGGATCCGAGAGGCAAGCTGTTCGAATTCCCCCTCTAAAATCTCGATGCCGCTATCGCGAAAAGCGAGCTGGTTGTAGGCGTCTTTGCTTTCGCCCCAGGCATAATCGTTACCCGCCCATGTCCTAGCTGCTGCCTTGGCCGGGTCGCCACCGGTGCTTACATACTCCCACGCGCTTCGGGGGAAAAACGGCAGCGGACGGGTCAANCCNTCCTGGTACACCGCGATCAGNTCTGCCAGCAATGCGTGGGGTTCACCGATGACGTCGAAGGATTCGGCCTGATCCGGACCGAACAATTGGCTGGATCGAGTGTACGACGCGTCAGAAGCGCACAGGGAAAGGTGCGAGACCCACATCCGAATCCGGTCGCGAGCCGTCAGATCCATCACACTACAGTGCACCAGTCCGGTCGCTGTAAGCGGAGACACTGACCCTGTAAGGCGGGTCCCGGCAACATCTAGCGCCAGTTCAATCACCTCTCCCTCAGCGCTANAACCGGCCGACAGTAAACGGTCATAAAGCGGTGTAATCTTATACCACTCAAACTCCAGTGCCCGAAAGCCGGCTGTCCCCATGGGCACCTTACCGCTGGCGCGAAGCTGATTGACCACTGCTTCAAAGGCTGCACCTCGCTGTTTTTCTGCCAGCATGACTTCGCGCACGGTCATCCTGGTGTAATAGTCCAGCTCAACAGGCTCTCGCGTCTGCAGCAAGACGTCGGCAGATTCAAGACGAATGTCCAGTACATCACGCAACAACACTCTGACGGGATGCGTAAAGAACTGCACCAGATTCTCCAGTGTGATCTCGGATTCGGTTTCTGTCCGCGTCAATGGTACGTCGACCAGCGCACCGGGACCGGGGACAACAACATCTCCGGAACGCACGAGCTCACGCGCATAACTGAACAATTGCGGGGCGTTGTCTTGAAAATACTGTTCGCTGAATGCTTGCATCGGGTGTTGAATAGTGATTGCTGAACTGGTCTTGCTCATGTTTGCCTGTGGCCGCGAAGTTCGGTCTATGTAGTCAAACAGTTCACTGATCAGTGTTGAAGGCGGTTTGGAACGGTCGTCACGAATGTCGCGACCGGTGTAACTGATATAAAGCTGCTCGCGAGCACACAGCACTGCATCAAGAAAAACCTGGCGATCTTCTTCTCTTTGTCGCTGGTCACTGACACGGGGGTACTGGGCAATCAGATCAAACCCGTGGCGACTATCCGCCCGTGGATACACACTGTCATTCATACCCAGCAAACAAACCAGCTTGGCTGGTAGACAGCGACCCGCCGCTAACGAAGCAAAGGTCACCGCACCAGTCCCAAAAAACCCACGACTCGGCGCTGCCAGTCGTTGAGCAAGGTCATGCCGATAAACCTCTAGTGTTACCGTGCCGTTGTAACCGGCAGCTTCAGCACTGTAGGCAACGCCAGTCAGACTGTCTCGCAGAGTGCGCAGTTCACTTTCGTTACTCGCGTCCAAGGCAAAGAACCGATCGAGCAGACTGTTGGCTTTAACGCTCCAGTCTATAACAGTGCATTCACCGGAGAGTTCATCTCGCAACATAAAAACCTGCTCTAGATAACTGCGTAAGCGACCGACTACCTGAGCATCTGTGGTATCCGAAGGGCCACACGGNGCGAGTTGATCGAACACGGCGCCCGGTGGCAAAGCATGACTCAATATCAGGCGGTCGCTGCCACGTCGCCAGGTATTCTCCTCACCCACCGGCAGCTCAAGCCTACTCATATCCGCCGCATCGATACCCCATCGAATGCCGCTCTCCCGGACCCAATACAGAATCTGATCCACATCAGTGCCGGACAAGTCGAATTGCTTCTGAATGGCGGGCTCGGCCAGGGGCATAGACACTGCAGTGGCGTCATAGCGCCCAAACGGCATGTCCAGCAGTGCGAAGAAAGCTTCAATCAGGGAAGTCCGCTGGCTTTGACCGCAATCCGCGATTCGAAAGGGTATTCTCCGATCATCGGTGAGCGTGCCAAATACAGCCTCGATATAGGCTGCGTAGGTTTCAATGTCTGGAACCAACACCAGCACTTCGGCTGGATCCAGATCCGGTTGTCGATCAAACTGATCCAACAGGCGATCATGTAACACCTCCACTTCCCGCATCGGGCTGTGACACACGTGGATCTGTATGGAGCTGTCCGACGGATCTACCTCACGTTGTACGCCCTCATCCCTGCCCTCCCGAAGATAGAAAATATCGGACTGGATCTGTCCGAGTAGTGTGTTTGAAGCGGGTGGACAAAACACCTCCTCATCGAGCGCATCAAGTTCAAGCAGTTGACCAAAGTACGCCCTGCCTTGTCGCCCAGAGAGGCGAGTAGGCTGTTACCCGTTTCCATATAGTCCGCCAGTCCACTCTGGTCGCTGAGTACCTGCCGTGTGCGTTCCTTGTCACTCACGATATCCGCCCAGAACACCGACGAGTAATTGAGTGCATAAATTCGCACATCACAATAGGCCGCTATGGTCTGCAGAATGCCCAAATAGACCTCAGACAGTCTTGGCAGACCAAAAAGAGTGATACGCGCAGGCAAACGTTCTGCAGCGGCAGGCTCTTGTGCCATCATCTTGACCAGTCTCGTTCTCAGATTAAGCCAGTGTCGGTCATCCCCGGTTGTCATCAGGCGCCGCCACAGTGCAGCCTGCCAATGCGTATCACCTTCCGACTCCCACTGCTGAATCCAATCCGGCCGGTAAATCAGATATTGCTCGAACTGCCTGCCCAAACGCTCGGCGAGCTGCCACTGACCTATTGGCGACGCAGTTTTAAGATAATGTGCAAGAGCTGCATGCCTGCTCACAAACTGTTCTGACTGCAGCAGCGCCAACAGCCGCCAGGCCAGCGTTTGAGCACTGAACCCATTGAACGGCGGCACATCCTCTGGCAATACGCGCCTGAAAAGCAGCCAAAGCAATTCGGCAGGAAACAACATTTTGTTGTTGGCTGAAATGCCGCGGTCAGTAGCTAATCGCAAGGCGAGCCAGCGCGAAACCGCGTGGCCCTGGACAGCNATCAGCTCGGGCTCAAGCGGACTAACCGCGTGGTTGTCAAGGTGCTCAGCGAGTTGGTCGGCAAGCACTTCAAGCTGGTTACCGTAGCAGACGTGGAGCAATTTAATACCTTGAAATAATCCTACCGCAGAATATAAACCGTATCTTAGTGGGCATTATCGACGGCGGGTAGCTCATCAGTTGATCCTCACGGCCAGAAGCCCTGGAAATTCAGGCCACAACCTACATTACGTCAGCAATCACCCGGTGGCCCACGGCTGCTTCGCACTTCCTGCCGGCCGATCCAGGTGGCGGAAAACACGATCACACCGGCGCCGAGCCATAACCATAGATCGGGCTGTTCGCTGAACACAACCAGGCCAAGCAATGTGGCCCACACCAGTTGCAGGAAAGAAAACGGCTGCAGCGCGCTGAGTTCAGCACTTTGAAAGGCCCGGGTCAGACAATAGTGCCCTAAGGTGGCGAAAATTGCGGTAAGAAACAGTAGGGACCATTCCTCCGTTGTCGGAGTACGCCAGTAGACCAGCGCCAAAGGTAGAAGCGTGAGGGTGCAGAATATTGACAGTAGGGCAACAATGACCGAACTCGATTCGGTTTTTGTAGCGACCTTTGCCATCAACAGCGAACACGCGAACAGAGGCGCCGCAATCAACATGGCTACAGCTCCAAAATCAATGATCCGCAGACCGGGTCGAAGCACAATCAAGGCACCGATAAAACCCACCAGTATCCCTGCCACACGATAATTTTTAACCCGCTCCCCGAGAATCAACATGGCACCTGCTGTAGTGAAAATCGGTGTGGTAAACCCCAGTGCTGTGACCTCAGCAATCGGCAGGCGGCTCATCGCATAGAACCACAACATCACACCGATACCATGCACCAAGCCCCGGCTTGCGTGTAAGCGTATTCGGGTAGACAGCAACCCATACAGCCCCACACGCAATATCACGGGCACAACCAGAACAATGCCAAACGCGTAGCGGATAAAAGCAGCCTGAATCGGGTGCATTTCGCCGCCAAGGTATCGCACGATGCCGGTAACACCGATAAACATAATACCGCTTAGCAGCATCCATCCGATCCCTTTAACGTTGTTCACAGCCGGCATCCTAGCCTGGCCTACAACTGCAAGGCGTCATGTTCGAAATCGGTAACTGTTTAGTACAGTTTTAGTGTGGCTGCCAGCCGTTGCCGCACTGTTTGCCTTAAACTGATCGGGGACAAAACCTCTACGTCAGAGCCGTGGCGCAGAATATCCATTACCAGCTCTGTTTCCTGGGCATACGGCACACTCAGCCGATAACTGCCGTCGGGCTCGACTGTACTTTCTTGTTGTGAGTGCCACTTTTCTGAGGCGACCCATCGTGCTGCCTCGGGTGTAAACCGCAGTACTGCTTGATGCGTTTTATCTCCTGCAAATATTCCGTAACCGGCACCTAATACCTTTTCGAGCTTGTTGTCACTGACTTCTTTTGCAGGCTGATCTTCCTTGAGCTCGGCACTCTCAATCGCATCGACGGCGAAACTTCGTAGACCTTTGCGTAAATGACACCAGCAATCCAGATACCAGTTGTCACGATAATGGGCCATCCGCTGCGGTGAAACGACCCGCTCGGTACGCAGATTGCTACGCCGGTTCAGATGAACGATAAATAGCTGGCGCCGGCCCATCAACGCATTGGCAATAGAGGAAAATACGCGCGTGTCCATCTGGCGAGATGCCATATAGAGTATGCGTATACGCTTTTCGACCTCTTGTGCCGGGTGTTCACCGCTGCCCAACAGCCGCCTGATGCGCTCNCGCAAAGGCTGAATATGCGGCTCAAGCAATCCTGGCTGCAAACTGCTGAGTAGATGGTCCATGGTCAGCAGTGCATAGACTTCTGAGGCATTGAACCACAGGCCAGGCAGAGCATACCGGTCATCGTCACCGGCGGATTCCAGTCGGTAGCAATAACCCCGCAGCGCGGCATCCCACACGATCGGCGCTGCCATCCGGTCGCGCATATATTCGAGGTCCCGGCGTACGGTTGCACGGGACACTTCCAACTCCTCCATCAACTGGTGGAGGGACACCTTGCGCCGGCCACGCAACAGACGGTCAATGGTATAAAAGCGTTCGGTTCTGTCCACAGAAACCCTGGGGTAAAGGGTGCGGGATCATTATAGAACGACAGGCCGGGTGGAGATACGGTCCGCGGATCTAGTCTTGTGTTGTATCCGGACTCATTCCGGTCCAGTTATCCCGCCAAGGCATCGGTTTTTGATGCCATAATAAAATCATTCACGTGCAGGCCATGGATCTTATGCGTCCACCAGCCGACCGTGACCCGGCCCCATTCGGTCAGTAACGCGGGATGATGACCTTCCTCCTCAGCCAGTGCACCAACCTGGTTGGTAAAAGCAAGGGCCTGTTCAAAATCTTTGAACTGGAATTTACATTGAATCCGATCCTCTCCATCGACAACAAGTTTCTCCCACTGCGAGTGCTGCTTTAGAAAACTTTCAACTTCGTCTGCTGTGGCCAAGGGAGCACCTACTCGGCATACCTCACATTTCATCTGACTGTAGTCGGTCATCGCTGTTCTCCTGCTGAATAATATCTGGCTCCAGATCGTGTTCGTTACTGTATCCGAATATCATTCGCCGTAAAATAAGCAGTCACTGATCATCCTTCGAACCCATGCCGCACAACAAATATGAGTAACAATCCAATAACTGGAGATCCTGCTGCCCAAGCACTGGCAACCCTCGATCCACTCGGGCTCGAATATGAGATCCTTGAGTGTGATCCCAATCTCGCTGATACCGCTGTATTCTGTGAACATTACAACATTCCCTTATCTGTCTCAGCCAACGTCATCGTTGCAGCGGGTAAATCAGATCCACGCCAATATGCTGCCTGTGTTCTGCTGGCGACGACACGTTTGGATGTGAATAAAAGCGTCAGAAAACGAATGGGGGTGAAAAAATGTTCCTTTGCGTCGGCTGAAGAAACCCGTGATCTCACCGGCATGGAGATCGGCGGGGTAACNGCTGTCGGTCTGCCCGATTCACTGCCGTTGTGGGTAGACAGCCGGGTGATGCTACCGAATTACGTAATCCTGGGTGGTGGCAGCCGTTCGATCAAGATCAAAGTGTCGCCTCAAATCTTTCGCTTAACGCCAAACACCACCATTATTGAAAACTTGGCGCTGGACCCGCGTTAAGCCCCAACCAGACAAATCAAACGATGATGATACTTGAGGAACGCCGCATTGACTGTCCCTACTGCGGTGAGTTGATTAGCATCAGTATTGATCCATCTACCGGCAATGACACCTATATCGAAGATTGCCAGGTGTGCTGTCGCCCAATGGTCTTCCACTTGTCTACAGATCCTGACGGCAACATCGTAGACCTTGTGGTACGGAGTGAAAATGACTGAAGTCAGTCCCGTCTTAAACTGACTCTTCGGGTAGTTTGGTCAGGACACAGCCGCCAATTCGCCAACTGGCATCGTCCAGTTGCACCATGGTATAAAACGCCATCCAACGGCGTCCGTCTCGCCCCTCGACTAGGACTTGAAAAACAGGCCGACCGCTGTCGTCAACAACATCCAGAAAACCCACGACTTCAGGTGCGATTAAAGCCGAATAACCCTGACGGACCATGGTCATAAAAAGTTCGGTTGTCGGAAATATGGATCGGATTTTGGGTGACGCCTGGGCGTAGGCTTTGACAGCATCATTGCGCGCAAAGGCGTCCAGCTGGGTTTGAATCACTGAACGCATTGCAGCCGCATCGTCTTTCTGATCGGCTTTTCCTGTCAGGCAACCCAACAGAGTCAGAAGGATCACTACTGTCAGAATAGTCTTAACCATAGTACACGTAGCAATTTGACGGTTTATCTCCCGATCGTTACCACAATCGGTACTGAAATCAACAGTTAAACGCATTCGGTTCACAGCGCAATGCTGTTTCAGCCTAGGGCCTAACAGCTTCGGCCACTGACCAAATCAGCTTCCTTGCTATGGTTCACAGGTTTCCTTGCCGAATCGCGGCCAGCAATTGCCCATGAAATGTACTGTAGCTAGGGGTCAAGTGGTCGATCCGATCTCGAAACAANGCATGAGCCCTGGGCAACGCATGAAACGGTATAGCCATCAGGGCGTGATGCTCGGCATGATAGGGCATATTCCAAGCAATGAAGCGGACCGGCAGCAGAGTGAGCGTAGTACGGCTGTTCCGCANCATGTCCGGTATCAAAGGACATAGCGTGTGCTCAGCCAGTAGGTATAGTCGTAATATGGGCTGCCCCAGAATTGCTGGAACCAGCCAGAATGTGACTAGCACACTCGTCTGAAACATTGCTGATAAGACGGCCAATAGTACATAGATGCACAAATAGCAGCGCGCTTCATTAATGATCGATTGGGATNTGGTCCGGCCAATGAAGGGTGCCGTGACCTGCCCCAGGGCATGGCGAATCAAAATAAAAATGCCATCTCGCCAATACAACACACCCGAGACGTGAATCAGATACCGACCGAACGTACTGACATTTTTGCCCACGAGTTCAGGATCTCGCGCAGAGACCTGAGTGTGGCGATGATGACTGAGATGAAATGACCGAAAATAACGCGGTGGTAACAGCAGCAGGAATCCTGCCACGCGGGCAACGGTATCATTCAACCACCGTGACCGGAAAGCCGTGCGATGAATGGATTCATGTAGCGGCGCAAAAAGAAAGGTTCCAACAACACCCAACACAAAGGCCGCTGGGATATACAATTGTATCGATTCGGTCTGATGTACACCCACTGCTGCGATCACGATCAGAACCAGATGGGCACTGAGACGTTTGAGTCCACACACATTTGAACGACGGTAGAGCAAGTGAAGTTGTTCTCGTTCCACACTCGACACACCAACAAATTCACTCTGATCCCGAGTTGTTTCTACCACCATCGATTATGTGTCCATTAAAGGATATTAGCGTGTACAAAACTTCCAAATGTTCACAACCCAAGGGCCGCTGTGGCGATACAATAGCGCTGTGACCGAACAACCAGATTCTGCTGCTTTTCGTTACCTGAATCTTCTCGTTGCGTTGACCTGTGCAGCCCTTTTAGGTTATGCCTACTGGCTGCAGTACACGCAGTTTCTTGACCCATGCCCACTATGCATTTTTCAACGCGGTGCGTTTTTTGCCCTAGGT
>JGI26060J43896_10000427_pt1 | contig 15393 bp, 17 predicted proteins | sample MarorgKNORR_S2LV_6_FD_43896 | JGI IMG/M metagenome (IMG submission 43896) | reverse complement strand
AGGTGAGCATGACCCGGAATCAAATCAATATATGAATTAGCAACACCTATAAATGGTTTCTCAAAATCAGATTCCGATTTAATAACACCGGTTGCTCGAAGCAAGCTTCTATGAGGAGCATGTTCAAATCCTTTTTTTATAGTATCTGAGCGCATATAATTTTCCGTTCATTTAACAAATTTAAAAAAACTAGCGCCAAGCTTAATCAAGCAAAATATTATTTAATATGGTAGGAGTTTCTCAAAATCAGATTCCGATTTAATAACACCGGTTGCTCGAAGCAAGCTTCTATGAGGAGCATGTTCAAATCCTTTTTTTATAGTGTCTGAGCGCATATAATTTTCCGTTCATTTAAAAAATTTAAAAAAACTAGCGTCAAGCTTAATCAAACAAAATATTATTTAATATGGTAGGAAGTAATAATGGGGGGAAAGTTTAAATTTTCACCGTCTTCTTCACCTACCGTTTTATTTAATATTCGGTCAGGAGACTTGGACGGCAAGTCCAATAATCACTAGAATAAACAGATCAATAATCAGCGAATTAATTCGCTTGAATTCAAGACCAATAGATGCATTAAGCTCATGAGCTTTGATATCAGTAGATTGATTGATTGATATATTATTTTTCATACTTTATTCTAGTTACTTGTTATTAATTATGAATAACAAGTGGCAAACATTAATGAGAATGGTATCTGCTCTGCAATACCTTTTTTAATCACTTTAATAAATTTTTAACTAATATCTGAATATTCATGACTATTGAAGCTTTTGTAACTAAGATATCGCAGCCTGCATTTTTTATTGCATCATGTGATTTTTTTTGAATCAAACTTTTATAGCAAATAAGTTTTATCTTTGCTTTTGTTTTAAGCTCTAAAATAAAATCTAAATTATTAAATTTTTCATCATCTAGATCAATTATAGCTAGACAACATTTATCAGGTAAATCGTAAATAGATTCTCCAAAACTAAAATTTAGATTAATTGAACTAAGCCTTTCAGATAACTCAGCTCCTTTTTGAAAATCTCTTACAAATAAAACAATATTACCCATCAAAATACTTTTAAAACAGGAACTAAATCCCAATCAAATTCAGAAGATTCTTTCATATTTTCATAAGTCAAACTAACAGCTTCAATCGCAAACTTTAATTCATTAATATTTATTTCTCTATGTATTCCATTATATTCTGAAAATTTATCCTGACATTTTTTTAATAAGTTCCTTGCTCCAATCATATTCCCATTACTTAAATGAACAAAGCTTACAGAAAGTTGGATTAGTCCTTGAATGAATTTTCGATCACGAAAGTTATAGTCTGACCACAAATCTTCCCAAGCTTCATGGGCCTCAAAGTAGTCACCTTTTTCATATTCATTTAATCCTTTTTCAAAAAGAATCCGCATCTTAGAAGCATCATTCACTGATATTTATAGATTCTTTTAAACGATAATGTTTCCCATCAAATTGAACAGTACAACTTTGGTGGACAGGGTCGTGTTCAAAAAATAAAATCCATTCTTCATCAACTACTTTTGGCAAAAGTTTTCTTTTTTCTTTCATAGTTAGTACTGGATTTATATCATATGCCATCACCCATGGTAGTGGAATATGAGCTGCCATTGGGATAAGGTCTGCTGTATAAATAATAGTTTTACTAGAATCTTGGATAATAGGCATCATCATACCTGTTGTATGTCCGTAAGACATTTCTATATATATTTGTAAGAAATGATTCTCTTCCATCTACCAATTTAATCATTTCATACTCTTGAAGAATAGACCAATCATCCTTTAAAAAACTCCCATTATCTCTTTCGCTAGTTGAATTTGCAAGATTCCAATTTTCTTTTTGCATCCAATAGATTGCATTTGGAAAAACTGGCTCGAGTTTACCTTTGACTATTTTTGTATTACCACCAATATGGTCAAAATGCATATGAGTACAAAAAACATCGGTGATATCTTCTGGTTTATAACCATATCTAGCTAGAGAAGATTTAAGATTTACTGTCTTTGTATCAATTTTATAAATTGATTTTAATTTATCTTGCCACTTATCGCCATTCCCAGTATCAATAATTATCTTTTTATTATGCCCAACTAATAAAAGAGAACGAGTAACCATTGTAATTCTATTTTTCTCATCTGCAGGAGCTTCTTTTTCCCACATTGGTTTTGGAATAATTCCAAACATTGCACCACCATCCAAACTAAACCCGCTAGTTTCTATACTATAAAGTTCATATCCACCAATATTCATGATATTAATTCCTCAATATGTTTGGAAATCATTGAATAATCTTTCCTTGTTCCTTTATTTAAAAAATACCTTATAGATTCTAATTGAATGATTCTAAAATTAAAATCAGGTTTTTTAATAAGTTGCTCAGCAAATTCAATAAATAATTCACCACCTCTTTTGACATAATTTTCAAGTTCATTCTCTAGATTATGACTGTTTTCACTTTCAATATGAATGGAATCAAACCAATTAGACAACTCTCTTTTTATACCCTCGATCCTTACAAACTGACCATCCCAAAGCCTATGAGCTGAAGCCATGCTAGATAGTAATTGACTTTCATGAGGTATCATAAACTTAGGTTCTATCTCTACTTTATCATGAGGCGCAGGCAAAGACACCTTTGCTATTTCTTTTAGTAAACAGCGGTTATATGACCATGTTTTACTTTGATCTTGATTAAAGTGATGTGCGCGTTGCAAGTGATAACATAAAATGCCGAGTCTAGTAAAATCTTGAATCGCAACCTCTATTAAGACTTCAAGAACTCCTAAGCCATTTTCACTTACCCATTGAATTTCAGCTGCAGCATTTTCCATTTTTTGTGAATTACCGCTTTGGCAAGCATCTTCAAGATCTGAAATAAATACAGTAAGGCCAATTGCATCTTTTGCTATATTATTTAGGATAAAATTATCGTCAGTTCTTTTTGGATATTTATCAATTAACTTTTTCATACTATCCAAAATTATTTTTGAAGGGTTATTACGGTTATCACCAATAATATTTTTTAAAGCATTTAAAACTATGATCGGATGCTTATTAGATGGTCCATCATAATCTATAGTAACGGCGTCATTAAAATAAGTTTTGATTTCTTTAGAGAGTGATTCCATTTATTTATTTTTTTTCTTTGGAGCATCTAGATCAAAAAAGATGCTTAAAGATAGGCCAGTTAACCGTGAAAATTCAGATGGAAAACCAGTCGCAGAATCTTTTAAAGGTTTATCAATGAAACGAGGTGATACTCCTTCTGCTGTAGGGTTCCACTTTGGATTAAATATTTCTGTAATTGGCATAGAAGTAGGATCATGAAAATAGCCAAATTCTATACCCCACTTTGGATTTCCTTGAAAACCCATAAGAATGCCAAGTCGGTTACTATTATGATTTGTAATCCCATTTTGAATTATCATTGCTCTAAGCCCCCACCACCTTGACTTTAAAAAACCGTTATTTCCTTTTTTTGTTTTAAATTTGTAGTAAGTAGCATCAATATTGTAATTTGGATTCAATGACCACGCAAGGTTGATTAAATCCCATTTGTTATCTTTTTTATAAACAACTCTGCTATAATCAATTCCACTACCATAAACTGGTAATCCAACACGAAATCCTATTTCACTTTTATCCGAAAGTCCTTTTCTAATCCAAAGGTAGGGAAAAACATTCTCGCTAGATAAAGCATATCCTTTTTTTACCTTACCTGGTTCAGGTAAATGAGGATTTATAGTTGGATGTGAAGCACAACTCACCAATATGAGTAATGAAATGCATTTAAGAGTTAAATGTCCCATGGGCAAAAAATAAGACACTTCTGGACAAGAAAAAACTAATCAGGTATTATTTTTAATCCATTCAGTAGTTACAGATTTAGGACGAGTTATTGGGATTCCCATTGCTCGATTAATAACCATTTGAGCTATTATTCCCATTGCTCTTGAAATACTAAAGAGTACAGTATAATAATTAAATTCCTTTAAACCATAATGATAAAGTAATGAGCCTGATGCGGCATCTACATTGGGCCATGGGTTTTTAGCTTTTCCTTGCTCTTGCAAAACTGGTGGAACTACTTTAAATAAAGATTGAACGACTGAAAACACATCATCATTTGTAATATATTTTTTTCCAAACTCCATAAATGCTGTGAATCTTGGATCTGGACATCGAAGTACTGCATGACCATAGCCAGGTATTACTCTACCACTATTAAGTCGGTCCCAACAAAAATCTTCAAGTTCTTTTTCAGAAGGCACACCTTTAAAGTGCTCTTGAACATCCAAAACAAATTTTAAACATTCTTGATTTGCTAGTCCATGCAAAGGGCCAGCTAGACCATTTAATCCTGCAGCAACTGATAAGAAAGGAGATGAAAGTGCAGAGGCAACAGTTAAAGAACTAAATGCGCTTACATTTCCTCCTTCATGATCACAATGAAGCATAAGATATAAACGCATTAACTTTTTAAAATCTTCATTTTGAATCCCAAGCATATGTGCAAAGTTCGCAGACCAATCCAAAGTTTTATCTGGCTCAATTCGGGCACCTTTATTAAAGCGCATCCTATATATACCTGCAGCTATTCCAGGGATCACACCTAATAAAGTAATGCCATCTTCCAAAGTCCACTTCCATAAATCAGTTTTTGGAGTACCTGCATTATATTTTTTCACAAAAACGCTATCTACCTGCAAACTTTGAATTGCGATAGTGAGCATTGTCATAGGATGAGAATTTTTTGGCATCGATTCAAGTATTCTCCAAACATATTCAGGTACTTTTTGGTTATTTTTAAGTTGATCTTGAATATCTTTAAGACTGCTTGAGTTTGGTAATTCACCTGTCAATAATAAAAAGAATACTTCTTCAGGTGAAATATGAGATATGTCTTTTAAAGGGTGTCCTCGAATAATCAATCCACTATCAGCAGAAACAGCTGAAGTCTCACATGTTAATCCTTTTACGCCACGCATACCACCATATGCTTGCGAAACAGTGACTTCACTAATAACCTCATCTCCTTTTTCTTTAATGACAGAATGAATCTCTTTTTGCCAAATATTTATTTTTTCAGAAAGAATTTTTTGGAGCATAATTTTAAGTACTAATTAAAAAGTTAATCAAAGTGAAGGTAGAATTTATAAAAATTTCATCATTAAATATCATTCTAATCGTTAACAATTTTAATATAATCGTCAAATGAGTTTAAAACTTTATCTGATAGTCGCTTAATTTTCTTTCTATTAATATTTTCGATAAAAGCATAAAAACTTGAAGCTAAACCAGATTCTTTTATTTCATAATCAGTATAGCCATCACCAATTACATCAATTTTTCCAGATAGTTTTAAGGCTTTAATCATTAAAACTTTTCCACTTTTTTTAGACATATTGTTATTTTTATCTATACCAATAACATTGCCTTTTAAATCATATATGAATTCATTCGCAAATATTTGCTTTTCATTAATACCATATTCAGACACAATTGGAATTATAATTTCTTTAAATCCACCGGAAAAAATCAAAATCTTTGAAGAGTTTTTTTTAATAAATAATTTATTTTTTTTGATGGATAGGCTAACTTCTTTAGATAGTTGACTTGCAATCTGTTTTATATCATTTTTATTTACATCTATTAAAGCAACTCGTTTCTGGAGTGACAGGTCAAATGAAATTTTCCCTTCCATCCCAGAAAGTGTCAATGCTTCAATACTTTTTAGTCTTTCAACGCCATCTTTATGATTTAGTAAAACGAGACGAGCTAATTCATCCAAAGATTCTTTAGTAATAAAAGTACTATCAAAATCAATAATTAAATGATCAGGAAACAAATTTTATTATTTAAACCAATCTGACTTTACTAGTTCCTGAGCTTTTTCAAGATCTTCAACGAAATCAATTTCTATACAAGGTAAATCAGATATATCTTCATAATAAATATCATGCTCAGACATAAGTGGATGAATAGCAGCTTCAAAATAATCTGAATTNCCACCTGAAGAAATTAACCGATCTAAAGAATCCATAAATTTACTTGATATTTTTTTAGAAAATTTGGCAACTCCAATAAATTCACCTAAAGAATTATCTTCTATTAATTCTTTACCAATTGCTACAATACGATTGCCCTCACCTTCTATAACCTTTACTTCCTCTCGACCACAAGGCTTAATATCAACTGCAAGTACAGTATTGTGATTTGAATCAATTACTCTAGTCAAAACTTCTTTCGGATAAAGAACATCTGCATTCATTAATATAAATGGTTCATTATTAATGAATTCATTGCAAAGTTTTAATGAATATGCTGTATTTGTTTCAAAATAATGATGATTAATAACAAATTTAACATTTAGGTCCGGAAAATGGCTTTTCACATAATCAATAATCAATTCACGGTAATAGCCAACAACAATAACAACTTCAGCAATATTTAAAGATTGGAGGGTCTTTAATTGCCTGTTAAGTATAGCTTTATCGCCAACTTTCATAAGGCATTTAGGCATATCATACGTTAAAGGATAAAGTCGTCGTGAGACACCTGCTGCAAGAATTACTGATTTCATAGTAGTCAAATTAGCCCCGATAGTTATTGTGATGAAAAATAATTTATAAGGTTAATTTGCAACATAATTTTTTAATGAAAAAGATAGATTTGAAATGACTAGATTAACTTTATTTTACTTCACTAATTGGCTAATACTATTAGTTTATATTTTTAATAACGCTTTATTCCTTAGCCCGGGGAAGCCTTTAAGTAGCCTGTTTTTAATGGAACCATTCTTTTTTTTTATGACATTAAATACACCTTTTTTTCTAATAATTATTATCAAAGGTGCTACTAAAGGTCTGGCTAAAATTTTTAGATCTAATGAATTTAACCTTCGTTATCTAGCTCTATTTTTAATCGTATTCACATTTATCTTCACAGTAATTGATGCTAAGGTCTTATCAATCTATCGTGATCATTTTAATTTAAAGTTATATGGACTGCTATTTGAAGCAGGTGTTATGCAAGATATGGGTATTCACTTAACTGACATAATATTATTATCTTTTCAACTTTTAATGACTATTCTATGGACTATTGCTTCTCTAAAAGTCTCAATTTGGTTTTATAACAAATACTCCTACTTGGTGCCAAATTTTATTACAAATAAATTCTACCTAATTTTTAAAATGCTAATTTTCTTATCTTTAATTGAAAAAATATTCTTTTCATATTTTTATTATACTGAGCGAGCTGTAACATTAACATATTGGAATTCAATCCCTTCATATACTGTTTTACGTATGAGCAAAGTTTGGAGACCAATGCTCGATGCACCAACTGAATCTGAAAAAGCTGCTGCTAAAATTACATGGGATTTTGAGGCAGATTTTCTTGATTCTCAAAAGAAACTAAGTGAAAAAATTGAAACAATAAGAGCTAATAAAAAAGATGTTAATATTGTTTTTCTTGTTTTTGAAAGTCTAAGATATGATATGAACGACCCAGAAATAATGCCAAACCTAAACTATTATGCGACATCAAATAAGTGGATAACCAGTAAACAACATTTCAGCAATAGTAATTGTACTGGTAATGGAATTTTTGGTACACTTACAGGTCAAACTCCTTTTTATTGGTATCCGTCCTACAAGAAAGAACTTCAGCCATCTCCACTTTCTATATTTGATAAATTAGGTTATGAAATTGATGTTTACACCACTACAGCTCTAGGTTATTCAGACATGGATAAACATATTTTTACTAAAGCTATAGATAATGTTTATAAGTTTACAGGTTATGGAGGAGGATTAGGACACCCTATGGTTAAGCGAAGTGACCTATTTCAATGGGATCAAATTATGGTTGATGAGTTTCTAAATAAATTTATAAATAATACTTCTGACTCACCAAACCTTAGCTATCTTTGGTTTTATTCCACTCATTATAATTATTATTTTCCCGAAGAGTTTGGAAAGTTTAAACCTTACATCGATAGACATTATCAAATATATGAAAAAGGCTTACGTAAAGAATCTGATTTAGTTTTCAATCGTTATAAAAACAGTGCTTATTTTGTTGATTCACAAATTAAAAAAATAGTGGAAAAAATAAATAATAGTGGAAAAATGGAAAATACTATTATTGTTATATTAGGAGATCATGGAGAAGAATTTAATGAGTATGGCCGATTTGCACATTCATACTCACTAAAAAATGTTCAAACCTCAACACCTTTTATAATGCACGTGCCTGGAATAAATAATATTGATTATAATATCACAAGTCATGCTGATATTATGCCAACTATAATTGATTATATTGACATTTCAATCCCTTACCAAGAAATCTTATCTGGAAAATCTTTATTAGATTATAATACAAACTTAGATTATGCAATTATACAAGAGTGTCAAATAAAAGAAAGGCCGAAGAATTTTCTTATTGCTGATAAAGAATGGAAGATGGAGTTTTATTTATCAGGTGGAAAAATAGAATCTGGATTATTAGAAACTATTAATGATGAATCAATTTCTCAAGATAGCGCAAATATATTTAATTCTATAAAACAAAAACTTTTAAAAAAGGCGGAAAAGAACTTAAGGCATTATTCAATTCAAGACTGAAGTGTGGATAGAGTATCCCAAACTTTATCTGACTTAATTGTATTTAAACATAAGAGCGGCTCTTTTTTATTATAACAACTATTTTTCAAACAAGGGCTACAGTAAACATTCTCATTTAAATAAGTTGTTTTAATTCCAATTGGTCTTGTGATATCAGGGTCACCTGCACCAAACATTGAAACAGTAGGAATGCCAATGTTTGCTGAAATATGCCCTAAACCACTATCAGAGGCAATAGCTCCATTACATTCAGAAATGAGCGCCATACTTTCCCTTAGATCATATTGACCTGCTAATGAATGAATATTAGGATTTTGTAATTCGGATATAATTTTTTCTGATATTTTTCTATCTCTTTTTCCACCAAATATTATAATCTTATTTTTTGTTTTTCTTAAGAATTCTAATGTCTTTAATTCAGGTATATTTCTCGATTTTGCGACACTAAATGGAAAAAATGCAATTGGATCTTTAATGTTTAAGNTAGATAATTCTATTTGCGCCCATTTTTTTTCATTCTGACTAATTTTAATTCCTGAATAATTTTGTGATTTTATAGGTAATTCTTGATCAGGCAATAAATTTAAATAATAATTAGTTCTATGGGCTTTATTTTTTGGACGAGCAATTACTTTAGTTAACATTTGAGTTCTTCCTTGTCCTGAATAGCCAATTACAATTGGTGCCTCAGATTTTCTAGCAATATATGCTGAACGAAAAGAATCAGATAATAAATAAAAAATATCAAGATCTAAAGCCTTTAAACTTAGTCCTGAATTTTTAGTTGAACGCAAACCGAAAAGATCTTTCTTTTCAAATGAGATTACTTCATTAACATCTGGATGGTTAGTATAGATTGGTGCTACCCATGACTTTGATATTGCAAAAATTGTTGGATTTTTATGAATTTCCATTAGTTGATTAAAAAAAGGTATAGACATCACAGCATCTCCAACCCAATTTGGACAAAAAACACCTATTCTCATTTATTTTTCTCTATTTTTTCAATAGCATCAACCAATCGAACCGAGGCTTCACCATCAACACGATATAAATACTCTGTCTGAGCATTTAACCTTTCTTTTTCAAGATCTAAAGGATATTCTAAGGCATGATAAACCAATGATGATAAATCTTCAGGTTCACTTAATCTGAGAGTAAAGTCAACACTATCCATTCTTTCTATATCCATTTTTTTTAAAAATCTTTTATTGAAAATCTTATGTTTAGTTCTAAGCTTAAAACAATCAGCCATAATTATAGGTCGATTCAAATATAAATATTCAAAAATTGTTGACGAGATATCGGAAACTAATAAATCACAAATTCTGTAATATGGAATAATATTGAATTCTTCAGGTGGAACTAAAAAAATATTATCAAATTTTTTGCTTAAATCCATAATGGATTGGCTCTGATAAAGATATTTCTTTTGGTGCCAACTAAAATTATGGAGCTTTATAATTAAATTATTTTCATAGGTAATATTTTGAAGGAATGGTAATAGTTGATCTATTGAAGAAGGATAAAAGCTTGGAGCATATAAAACTGTTTTTTGTTTTGCTTTCAAACCCATAGACTCAAGATTTAAAAAGTTTTCTGATTTAATCAAAGGGTCACATTTTGTAAAACCAGTAAGAACTAAATTTTGATGGCCATGCTCTTTAAGCTCTACCATTCTAGACTTTGACTCAACCGAGCGCAAATCTATTCTGTTATCAATATCATTATAATAAGATTGTTTAAGACCAATCCCATGATATACCATTACAGCTAATGAATCAATATCTACAATATTATTAAGGTGTCCGACATTACCAACAATTATAATATCAAATTTTTCATTTTTTATTATTTTCACTCTCTCATTTTCATCTTTTGATACAATCATCTTTATATTCATTTTTTTAAGAGCATTAGTAAAAATATTTTTTTCACTTTCAGCCATCATCGCTGGGATAGATGCATAAATATCGTAGCCCATCCGCTTATTCATAACATCTATAATAGGTGTAAAATTAGGTAAGTAATAAAGATGGTGATTTTCAAATAGAACTTTGATCATCTTACTTTATCTTATCTAAATCGAAGATTAATTTGACTATAAAAATAAGATTCGAGCTGATCTAACATTTTAAGCAACGTAAAGTTTGTAGCAATATGATGCTTAGCAGCTACACCCCAATTTTGGATTTCTTCGCTACCATGATTATCAATGGCAAAATTAATAGCATTACAAATTGCATCAATACTTAATGAAGGTAATATATAGCCTGTTTTCTTATGGTCAATTAACTCAGAGACCCCATTTACATTAGAAGCAATAACGGGCTTACCTAAAGCCATACTTTCCATTGCAACATTCGGCATTCCCTCATGACGAGATGGCATAATAATAAAATCTGCAGCATTTAAAATATTTGCTAGTTCATTCTGAAATCCAATGAGCTTTACAATTTTATTTAGCCCTTTTTGTTTAATTTGTCGTTCTAAATTGTTCCATTCTTTACCAACGCCCGAAATAAGGAGTGTAAAAGGCTTTGTTTCTTCTTTTAATTGTGCGGCAGCATTAATTAACAAGTCAAACCCTTTTTGCTTCGTAAGACGACCAGCAGCTACAAAAATAATATGATTATCAGGTATATTCCATATTTTTCTAATATTACAAGGTTTTAAATCACTTTTAATTTTTAAACCATTATAAATGACTTTGGTCTTATCTTTATCCATCCAACTAAATTTGTTGTATATGTCACTAATAGATTTTGTATTTGTAATAATTCCGTCCACTAATCCAGCAGTTTTTTTATGTTTCCAAATATCTCTAAAATGCTGAATTCCATTACGCGAGATAATTACTGGAACATTTGCTAATCTTGCGGAAATTCCAGCAACTCGAATATCTTTTTTTAGATTAAGAATAATTATATCAACATCTTCTTTTATTAATATCTTTTTTGTGTACCATATTTTGAGCGGGTTGTAATCTTGAAAAAAATTAAATGGAATAGTATTCAAATTATTTTCTTTAGCTTTAGATAAAAATATTGAATTAGACTTCCCAGAAATAATCACATTATGACCTCTATCGCTTAAACCTTTTGCAGCAGTAATCATCCATTTCTCACCACCGCCCCATTTATGCGAAGAAATTGAATTACTAAAAAATACGTTTAATTTTTTTCCCATCTATTAAACCTAGTCAAATTGGATATCGTATAAACGTCTATATAATGCACCATTTTCGTATAATTCATTATGAGTTCCAATTTCAACAACTTGCCCCTTATCAATTACAATGATTTTATCCGCATTTTGGACTGTTGATAATCGATGCGCAATAACCAAAGCTGTTCTATCCTTCATTAAATTTTCAATAGCATTTTGAACTTTTTTCTCAGATTCTGTGTCTAAGGCAGATGTTGCTTCATCTAAAATTAAAATTGGTGGATTTTTAAGAAGAGCTCTTGCAATTGCTAAACGTTGTTTCTGCCCTCCAGATAAATTGACACCTCTTTCACCAATCAAAGTATTAAAACCTTCAGGTGTTTTTTCAATAAAATCTAAAGCATTCGCTGCTTCAGCAGCTTTCTTAATAGCTTCATCACTAACATTTGGTTGAGCATATGCTATGTTATTTTTAATCGTATCATTAAATAAAATTACTTCTTGAGTAACTATCCCCATATTACCTCGTATTGAAGCTAAGGTTGCTTTGCGAAGGTCGTGACCATCAATTTGAATAGAGCCTGTACTAACATCATAAAATCGTGGAATTAAATCTGCTATTGTAGATTTACCAGAGCCACTAGGGCCAACCATCGCAACAACTTCACCTTTTTTTATAGAAAAAGTTACTTGATCTAAAACAAGGTTATCACCATCGTTATATTCAAAATGGACTTTATCAAATTCTATAGATTTTTTAAAAACCTTTAAATCTACTGGGTTTAAGTCTTCAACAATTTCAGGTGGAGTATCTAGAAGTTCAAAAATTCTTTCCGCTGAAGCTGCACCCACTTGAATTTTTAAATTAACATTGCTCATCTGTTTTATTGGACCAAGGATCGAAAATAAAATCACAATAAATCTGATAAAGTCTTCTGCACTAACACCTTGATTTGATAAGACTTCTAATCCTCCATACCAAAGTAGTACAACTCCAATAATAACACCAAAACTTTCAGTAACTGGCGCTGATATTAAATCTAATCGAGCTCTTTTAAATAATAGTTTAAAATAATTTTGACTCTCGCCAGTAAACTTTTTCACTTCTTCTTTTTCATTAACAAAAGCTTTAACAATACGAATAGATGTTAATGTTTCTGTAAGAATTTGCATAATCTCAGCAATTTTTTCTTGAGTTCGTCTTGATTTGCGTCGAATACTTCTTCCAATACTTATTATAGCAATTCCAGCTAGAGGAAGAATTATAATTGCAATTAATGCTAATTTCCAACTAATGATAAAAAGGAGAGTTACAAATGTTAAAATATTTATGGGCTCAACAAATAAACGTTGAAATACTACAGCAAGAGCAACTTGAAGTTGCTCTACATCGTTCATCACAATTGAAGTAATTGAACCTGTTTGTTTTTTATGAAAGTACCCCAATGAAAGTGTTTGAATATGCTTATAAAGGCGATCACGAATATCTTTAACGAGTTTTAATTCTACAATCCTTAGAAGGATATTTTTAATATAAAGAAATATATTCTTTGTAAAGAAAACAGTTAATAATGTGATACATAGTACTTTTAAAGAATTAGCAGGTGTGTCACGTAAAATTAAAATATTAGTCCAATATTTTAATTTTTCATTCATTGTTAATGTAGAACTAGAAGCCCATTCAATTTGAGATTCTACTATTTTATCAAAATCTGTTAAAACATTATTAATTAAGGATGCAACAAGCCACATTGAAGTACTATTAAGTAAAACAAAAATAATTGCGGATATAGATGAAATGATGATATATGGCCAAAAATGAAATAATAGTTGAGCCATACGTTTATATACTGAACTTGACATAAGTCTTATTTATTTATCTGTTTGATATTTAAAATCACCTTAAACTTAATAAAGAATTTAAGAAGGAAATAAGTCTGCTTTATTACCTTCTAAATCATAAATCATTTTCTGGTGTTTTATTCCTACTTCTTCAAAAAGGTTACCAATAGATTTAAATCCTAATTTTTCATAAAACTTTATTGCAGATTCTTGAGCAAATAAATAAATTGGTTGAGTTTCTTTTAAATTGTTCAAAATAAATTTAGTGATTTTTGCTCCAATTCCATTTGATCTATATTTATCTAAAACAGCAAATCTTTCTAATTTTATACCTTTTTCAGTCTTTCGCCAACGAGCTGTACCAACAGGATTATTTTTTATATAAGCCAAAACGTAGGTTGCAACATCTTCATTCTCATCAATTTCTAAATGTTCAGGAATATTTAATCCTCTAATAAATACATCTTTTCTAATAGTTAGTACCAATTCTTTTTCTGAGGGACTTTTTACTATCTTAACATCAATATCCATTTAACAAATTTCGTTCGTTTTTTTTCTAATTCCAATCATTTCATCATACTTGTTTAAACTGGCAAAAATCACCTAATTTCTATTATGAAAAGTAAAAATAAACAGATTCTTGTTGTTGGTGACCGCGTTTTAATTAGACCAGACAAAGGGGGGAAAAAATCTAAAGCAGGCCTTTATCTCCCTCCAAGTGTAATTGAGAAACAAGAAGTTTTAAGTGGTATAGTTGTTGAAGTAGGTCCTGGTATTCCACTAGGAAACCCTGAAGAGAATATTGATGAACCATGGTCTGTAAATGACGGAAGTTCTATTAAATATATTCCAACACAAGCTGAAGTTGGAGATATGGTATTATTTGTAAACAAAGCTTCCATTGAAGTTAAAATAGAAAACGAAGACTATCTTATAATGCCTCAATCTGCAATTCTGATTTTGATTAGAGATGATCTTGATAGCCTTGCAGATTAAACTCAAATTATTTAATGCTTAAAGCTGGTATTTACATTCATATGCCCTTTTGTCGGGTAAAATGTATGTATTGTGATTTTTATTCAGTTACTGACAAAGATGAGTTGATGCCGATTTTTTTTGATTCTCTCATTAAAGAGATTCAAATGTCTCAATTAGATACTAAAAGCTGGAAAATTGATTCCATTTTTATAGGCGGCGGTACACCAAGCTTAATGAGTCCAAAGCAATTAGAAAATTTAATTAAAGAATTAGATAATAGTTTTGAAATTAGTAATGTAAAGGAATTTACAATTGAAGCTAATCCAGGTGAAGCTCCTGAAGAACGACTTAGATCGTTTAAAAGTCTAGGCGTAAATCGTGTTTCAATGGGAGTTCAATCACTAAATAATGATTTACTCAAATTCTTAACAAGAATTCATGGTAAAGATGAAGTATTAAAAACATTTAAAGTATTAAGAAAAGTGGATTTTGATAATATCAATTGCGATCTAATTTTCAACATTCCTAATCAAACTTTAAAAATATGGGAAAATGACCTTAAAGAAGTTATCCAACTAGGACCTGAACATCTCTCTTGTTACTCTCTGACAGTTGAGAAAGGAACTCAACTTTATAATTATGTCAATAGTGGAAAAGTTAAAATGCCAAGCAATGATAATGGTGGTGAACTTTATAACTATACCCAATCTTTAATGAGTGATTATGGTTATGAACAATATGAAATTTCTAATT
>JGI26060J43896_10000415_pt1 | contig 15563 bp, 17 predicted proteins | sample MarorgKNORR_S2LV_6_FD_43896 | JGI IMG/M metagenome (IMG submission 43896) | reverse complement strand
CTTAATATGATCCAAATTTATATGTCCTGGTAATCTTTTCTTATACTGAAAAAACAGATCATCAAAAAGTGTATTCTTCTTTGAAGTGATGGAAAGTATTTTTATTTGCATTTTTTATTTGAATTAATTCCCAACGCTCCAAAGATCATCCAATTTATAAAATAATCTTACTTCATCAAGCATGACATGAAGAATAATGACTCCAAGATCAATTAAAATCCACTGACCGGACTCATAACCTTCTATTCCTAATATTACATGGCCCTCTTTCTTGGCTTTTTCACTCACTTTATCTATGACAGAACGAGCATGCCTAGAGGACGTTCCTGTGGTAAAAACCATATAATCGGTTAGTGATGAGTGCCCAGAAACATCAATACTCTTAATATCAAGAGCTTTCATGTCATCAAGTATGTTGAGTGTTAAATCTAAGATTTCCATTTTCATCGCTTGGCATTATGCTGCTTTGAAGACAACATTAAAAGTAAATTCCCTACTTCATCCCATGGATTGCCTTTTTTGACTCCTTTTATAGTTTTATCTACTTCACATGCCTGATGAATTAAATCGTCAATATTNTTTTTACTTCGAGATGATAAAAAGTCTCCGGTCATTCTCTGTTTATTTGACCATATTCNAGCTTTTTGCATTGCCTGCTTAACTGACTGTCCATCGTCCACATCAATTATTATATTACTCAGTTGATTCAACACATAATTAACTGCCCTCATCAACTCAAATGGTTGCATACCCTCGCTTTTTAGGCGTCTGAAGATTCTGAACACTCTACCTTTCTTAGTCATCATGGCTGCATCCATTAATTCAAATACATCAAAATGAGCACCATCTGCCACGCAATCAGAAACGTCTTTTACGGTCACTTTTTCACGAACCTCCATCATAATAAGGCGGTCAATTGACTGCTTTGCAACCATCAAATTCCCTTCAGTAAATAAAACGAACATATCTAGTGCATCTCGATCAATCTCAAGACCTTTGCTGGATAATCTTGATTGTATCCATCTGGGATAATGAGATGAATAGACTTTATCACAGGCAACACTNATCGCTTTCTTTTCAAGAGTCTTAAACCATTTAGCACGCTTAATATCNGATTCAATTTTTCCAGCAACAATAACCAACATGGCTTGATCATGAACTTCATCAATAAGATTAATAATTGATTCTGAACCCTGTTTTCCAGGCCTTGAATTGGGTATATGTATTTCGAGGTATTGTTTACCGCCAAACAATGATTGATTCTTAAAGCTGCTGTTAATCTCATTCCAATTAAACCTACCACTGACAATATATTTATTTTTATCGCTAAAGCCATTGTCTAGGGCAGTTTTCCTAATAAGGTCTAAACTTTCAAGAATCAGTAAATCCTCTACTCCATAAATCAAATAAATTGGTTGCAAGCCTTTCTTTAGATGCTGGGTCAATGCACTGGATTTTATGATCATGTTTATTTGCTTATAGTTATGGCTTTTGTTTTATCAAGCAAAGGAATGCCATCTATTATCGGATAAAAATAGGTTTCACTCTTATTGCATAAAACTTGTCGTAACTCTTGCTCCACTATAACTTCATTCAAACTTTTGACCTTTCCAGTTCTTATTTGATCATTAATCTTTTGTAGTGAATCCTCGCTCATAAGAAATAAATTTTCTCCAGAATGAGGACATTTTAATAGTTTTAATATTTTTGGATCCATTGAGATTAATGCTTATGTGATTTAAATAAGTTAAAACTTTCTGGGACTGGATCATAGCCAGCCTCAAAAAATGGGTTGCATTTTATAAATCGAGTCAAAAAAAGAATTGATCCTCTGAAAACTCCAAAACGTTCCAATGATTCCAAAGCATATTGTGAACAAGTTGGTTGAAATCTGCATGTGGGTCCAAAAAAAGGAGAAATATACTTTTGATAAAATTGTATTACATGCTTCATATATTTTTTACTATCAAGCCAGCATCTTGCTTAATTTTTTTTATCATTAAATTGAGTCCATTGTTACGCGTCGTGCTCAGATGTTCGCTTAACCCGATCAATGATATAAAACTAGGTTCAGTCTCTACAATATCTCTTGGATTTTTATTGTTGTAAATTCTCATTAAAAGAGCGATTAAGCCTGAAACAATCGCTGAATCACTTACAGCAGAACAGGTAAATAAATTATTTTCCAAACCTGTCTTAAACCAAACACTGGATTGACAACCATGAATCTTATTATCCTCTGTTCTCCATTCATCAGGAAATTTTTCTAGCTGCTTGCCCAAATCAATTAAATACTCATACTTTTCCATCCAAGTATCAAAAATTTCGAATTCTTGGGATATTTCCTGTTCTATGATTTTTATGGATTTTGTATGTTTCATTGTAATATTTTAAACATCAATAGACCGCCAAAAAACGCCTTTNGGCCCATCTTCAATAATTATTCCTGANTCTAAAAGAGTTTCTCTAATTTCATCTGCTTTTTTATAATCTTTTTGACTTCTAGCCAATTCCCTATCGGAGATCAATTGATCAATTTGCTCAGATGATATTGTTTTTGTTTGTGAGGTTTTAAACCACTCTTCAGCGTTGTTGCTCAATAATCCTAACAAAGATGCCGATGCTTTAAGAATAGAGGCCATCTTCTTTCTATCTGCTTCATCCTCTGTACTATTGATTGATTTTGTAATACTAAACAACTCAGACAAAGCTCTTGGTGTATTGAGATCGTCTCTCAAAGCATCGAGCACTGCTGATGATGGTTCGACTTCTGAGAATGAATGAATAGATCTTAAAGCACCATAAAGACGATCAAGCTTCTTTCTTGAATCAATTAATAAATCATCAGTCCAGTTAATAGGCTTTCTGTAATGGGAACTGAGTAATGCCATTCTAATAACTTCGCCAGAGGTTATACTGAGTAAATCCCTAATCAGCAATAGGTTTCCTTCAGATTTTGACATTTTAGTATTTTTAAAATCAACCATGGCATGATGCACCCAGTGATTACTAAAACTCTTGCTCGAATGTGAACAAATACTTTGAGCNGATTCATTTTCATGATGAGGAAAAATNAAGTCTGAACCCCCGCCATGAATATCAATTATCTCACCTAAGTATTTTTTTGCCATAGTTGAGCATTCCAAATGCCATCCTGGCCTGCCTCGACCCCATGGACTACTCCACCCTGGGATGTCTTTTGAAGAAGGTTTCCATAAAATAAAATCATTAGGATTTTTTTTATAAGAAGCAACTTCTATTCTAGATCCTGCTATCTGATCTTCTTGATCTCTGTTGGATAGTTGACCATAACCGGAGTACGAATTAACAGCAAATAANACATGCTTATCATTTTCATAAGCGTGTCCTTTTTCTATTAGAGTCTGAATCATTTCAATCATTCCATCAATGTGTTCAGTTGCCTTAGGTTCAATATCTGGATTGCTGACTCCCAATGCTTTTATATCCTGATGATAAACTTCTGTGTATTTCTCAGTAATTTCTGAAATATCACATCCCTCTTCATCCGCTGCTTGGTAGATTTTGTCATCAAGATCAGTGATGTTTCTAACATAAGTTAACTCATGATTTATTCTGATTAGATTGGCTAGAACATCAAATAAAACTGGACCTCTTGCATTACCAATATGAGGATAGCTATAAACAGTAGGTCCACAAACATACATCGTAACTTTGCCTTGTGTAACAGGTTTAAGTTCTTCTTTTTTGCCTGTTTTAGTATTGTAGAGTTTAATATTCATTAAATTAGTTTTATTGCCCATATGAAAGCTATAATACCTAATGTTGAAAGAAGATTCTGAGGTTCATGAGTTGAATACAAAAGTTTTATTTTCTAAAAGGTTAAGTATTGAGCAGGTTGAAGAAGGCAATGATCTGGCTCCAAAATTTAATGGCGATGGTCTGATTCCAGTTGTGACAACTGATTTTGAATCAGGAGAGCTTCTCATGCATGGCTACATGAGTGATCAATCCTTAAAACTCAGTATTGAAACCAATGAAATGTATTATTTCAGCAGAAGTAGAAAACAGATTTGGCATAAAGGTGCAACCAGTGGTTTCATACAGAAAATCCAAACTCTACTAATAGATGATGATCAAGATGCANTATGGGCAAGAGTAAATGTTTCAGGTGGAGCAAGTTGCCATGTGGGTTATCGCTCCTGCTTTTATCGTGAAATCAAAAATAATAANCAAGAAGTATCGCTTGAGTTCACAGAATTAGAAAAAGTTTTTGATCCTGAAGAAGTCTACCCAGATGTAGATAATCCGACAAAACTATAGATTTCCTCATGGCTGATATTGTTAAAACAATTAGTTTTGATCTTTGGCAAAAGGATCCTGAGTTGTTTGCAAATCAACTTGGAGAAAATCAAAAATTGACAGGCTTTTGTGGAATTAAAGATCATCCTATTGCGAAAGAATTAGTGGATGATTGTATNAATATGTTTGCAGATTTTTTCCATCAAAATAATCAAATTAAAATGCAATATTTTGATAAAAATCTCGGAGGAGCAAGAGGTTATACTCCCTATAAAACAGAAACACCCAAGGATGGGAATCATGCGGATTTAAAAGAATTCTGGCAAATGGGCAGAGATTTACCATTGGATCATAGGTATAAAAAATATATGTTTGATAATTTTTTTGCTTCAGAAATACCTGAATTTGAAACTAAAATAAAAGAACTATTTTCTTCTTTTGATCAGTTTGGTGACCAACTCATGCAAGCAATAGCGCTGTATTTGCAATTGGATATTGATCATTTTAAAAACTCTATAAATTATGGGAACAGTGTTCTTAGGGCCATACATTACCCTCCAATAGCTTCTGAAGAGTCCGGTGAAAGAGCTGGTGCACATGGTGATATTAATCTAATAACTCTTTTGATTGGAGGTCATAAACCTGGTCTGGAAATACTTTTTGAGAATAAATGGGTTCCAATTAATACTGTGCAAAACACAGTGGTTTGTAATATTGGAGACATGCTGGAGAGATATACCAATCATTTACTACCTTCTGTAATCCATAGAGTTACAAGTCACTCAGACCAAATAATGGATAGCTCAAGATACTCAATACCTTTCTTTCTTCACCCAAATCCTGACTGGTTGATAGAGACATTGCCATCTTGTATTGATAATGATCATCCAGACCTATACCCTAAAAGTATNATTGCAGATGACTTTCTCCAACAACGATTGCATGAAATTAATTTATTATAGATTTTAAATGACTTACTACCTTCAGATTATTATAGGCGCTCTTGCTCTCATATCATTGGGTGTAATGTTCAGTGACAATATAAAGAAAATTAATCTCAAGTATTTATTTAATGCTATTGCTCTTCAGTTCTTATTAGCAATTCTTCTGATTAAAGTACCACTGATTACATCTTTCTTTGAATCATTGTCACAGGGAGTGCTGGCCTTAAAAGCGGCTACGGATCAGGGGACAGGTTTTGTATTTGGATATCTGGCTGATGGAGCTCCAAAACCCTTTGAAGTAGTGAACCCTGCAAGTGCTAATATATTTATCTTCTCAGGATTGATGTTGATCATAGTTGTTTCTGCACTGGCGGCTATTCTTTGGCATTGGAGGGTTCTTCCAATCGTTATCAAAGCTATTTCTACACTCTTTAAAAAACCATTGAATATTGGAGGGCCAGTAGGATTAAGTGCTACGGCAAATATAATTTTTGGTCAAGTCGAAGCCCCTTTATTGATAAAACCTTACTTAAAAAAAATGACTCGACATGAGTTATTAACNCTAATGATAGTTGGAATGTCGACTATTTCAGGAGGAGTGATGGTGGTCTATACCACTATGCTTGCTGATCTATATGGAATCTCATTAATAGGACATTTTCTAACAGCNTCCATTATTTCTGTTCCTGCAGCCATCATGTATGCCAATATTATGATGCCCAGTAACCAAAAAACAGAAGATCAAAATGAAATCAAAGAATCAAGTCTCTACAAAAGTACTCTAGATGCTCTCACGCGAGGAACACAAGATGGATTAAACATTACTTTGAGTATTGCTGCCTTGTTATTGGTTTTAATTTCACTTGTTACGNTGGTTAATTTTGCCTTAACTGGTTTACCATTGATTGNTGGTGAGGTTATCTCTTTGGAAAGAATGGCAGGTTGGATTTTCTCACCAATTGCTTGGTGTATGGGAATTCCTTGGTCAGAAGCCCAACTGGGTGGTTCATTGTTGGGTGTAAAAACTATTCTGAATGAATTTGTTGCTTATGTGAATTTAGCTGGCATTGATGCTAGTGATCTATCTGAAAAGAGCAGATTGATCATGTTATATGCACTTTGTGGTTTCGCTAATTTGTCGAGCGTGGGAATTCTACTGAGTGGTATTAGTGCTATGGTCCCTGAAAGAAAAGACGATTTGATCTCAGTCAGTGGAAAAGCATTAGTTGGTGCTACTTTAGCCTCATGTTTTACAGGCTTAGTGGTAGGTATTATTTCTTAACTTTTTTAGTCAANCCTTGACTAAAATGCTTGCGACAGAGTGAAAGGTATTTTTCATTACCNCCAATATCTATCTGATCACCCTCTCGAATAACGCTTCCATCTTCACTAACACGAACGATCATGGTAGCTTTCTTGCCACAATGACAAACCGCTCTAAGCTCTTTTAGACGATCCGACCATGCCAATAAATACATACTGCCAGGAAATAGCTCGCCTTGAAAATCTGTACGAATGCCATAAGCCATAACCCTGATATTCAATTGATCAACGATTTGACCCAACTGAGAAACCTGATCCTTGGTTAAAAATTGAGCCTCATCAATCAGTACGCAATCTATATTCAAGTCTGCATGTTGTTTCGAAACCTCATTCATAATATTAGTGCCTTCATTAAAGGTTTGTGCATCTGCCTTCAATCCTATTCTTGCAACAATTTCTGACTCGCCAAAACGTGTATCTTTTTCCGAGGTAAACAACAAAGTATTCATTCCTTTTTCTATATAACCATGGTTCGCTTGCAACAATGCAGTCGACTTTCCTGCATTCATAGTTGAATAAATGAAATGAAGTGCTGACATAATTTAAAATTCTTCCTCATTAAGCCTAAATATGACTTCTCGGGCTATGTCTTTGGCTAATGCTTGTTTTATCATTTGAGATTCATTAGATTTACCAAGTAATTGCCTCTGATCAAAAGTATAGTCCTGGATGCTTAAATTAGTGACTGATTCAAGAATGATCTTATCTCCCTTACTAAAAGACCATGTTACTCGATAATAGACCTCATATTCTTGAGGAGTATTTGTAGCTGATACTGATAGAGTTCTTTGCTTCGATTCATCCGTTAGTATAGTCAGTGTATAATCAGATTGAGAAGTATCATCAATAATCCTAGTGCCGCTCTCTCTAAATTGATTTCTCAAAGTTCTATAGAAAGTAGTATATGGATTGTTGGTTTTTATTATTAAAGCATCAAGCTTTTCACTAATGCTTGAAGTATTTTGCAACTCAAATCCACAAGACAAAACCAGACTTGATAGCAATGAGATAAAAATTATCCTAATCATGACCATTAAATAACTATATTAATTAATTTTTTTGGTACAACAATCACTTTCTTAATTTCTTTTCCATCAATCAAGCTCATAATTTTACTATCACTTAATGCAATTTCTTCAAGCTCTTGCTTATTTTTATCAGCAGAGACGACAACTCTGGATCTCAGTTTACCATTGACTTGGATGACCACTTCAATAACATCATCAACAATTAAGTCTTCTTGGCTTAAAGGCCAACGTTCATAGATAATTGCATTTTCATTGCCAATTTCATGCCAAAGACGATTGCATATATGAGGGACAATTGGCGAGAGTAATAGCAATATTGTCTCAATGCACTCTCTTGCAACCTTTTGATCTGATTCACTATTAATTTCAAAGGCATTAAGATGATTAAAGAGTTCCATAATAGCTGCTATAGCTGTATTAAAAGTATATCTTCTGCCTATGTCATCCGTAACCTTAGCAATTGTTTTATGTGTTTTTCTTCTTAAATCAGTTTGCATTGGATTAAAGCATTCATTGCCTTCGATACTCCCAATACTTTTTATTTGATCATTCTTAAGTTGAACAGTACTCCATAATTTTTTTAAAAATCTAAAGGAACCATTAATGGCTGTATCTGACCATTCGAGTGATTGCTCGGGAGGTGCCGTGAACATCATAAATAATCTAACGGTATCAGCACCATAATTTTTGATCATCTCTTCTGGATCAACTGTATTTCCTAGTGATTTGGACATTTTAGCACCATCCTTTAATACCATGCCTTGAGTCAATAAGCTCTTAAATGGCTCATCGCCTTCGACAAGACCCTCATCTCTTAAAAGCTTATGATAGAACCGAGCATACAACAAATGAAGAATTGCATGCTCAATCCCTCCAATATATAAATCAACTGGTAGCCAATAATTTGCCCTCTCATCAAGCATTGCCTCATTATTATCTGACGAACAAAATCTCGCATAATACCAAGAGGATTCCATAAAGGTATCAAAAGTATCCGTTTCTCTTTGAAGAATCTCATTGGTTTCAGGGTTCAGGACCTCAATGAACTCTTTCATGGTCTTAATGGGAGAATGAACACCATCAAATTTAACTTCCTCAGGTAGTTTAACCGGTAGCACATTATCATCCGCTAGAATAATCTCACCTTTATTGTCAGTTAATACAGGAATAGGTGCACCCCAATATCGTTGCCTGGAGATCAACCAATCTCTCAAACGATAATTAATAACTTTTTTTCCTACTTGTTTTTTTTCAAGCTCTGATGCAATCAAATCTTTTGCTGCCTCAGAATTCATGCCATCATAATTTCCTGAATTAATCATTAAGCCTTCTAGGCAAAAAGCTTGTTGGTTAAAATTATGGTCATCTTTTTCTTTTTCAGGTACAACGACAGGAATTATTGGTAAATCATAATTCTTTGCAAATTCAAAATCTCTATCATCGTGAGCTGGAACAGACATAATGGCACCTGTTCCATAAGTCATTAATACAAAATTTGCAGACCATATTGGAATCTTTGAACCATTGAGAGGATTGATGGCCTCCATACCCAAAGGCACTCCAATCTTTTCCATTTTTTCTAATGCTTCCTCTGAGACTCCTTGCGATCTAACTTTCTTCAAATACGATCTCACTTCATCACTACTTTCACCAATTTCTTGAACCAATGGATGCTCAGGTGCTAAAGCCATATAACTGGCACCAAAAAGAGTATCTGGCCTTGTGGTATATGCAGAAATGGTATATTCGGTATTTGCTACCTCAAAATCAATCTCTACCCCTTCCGACCGACCAATCCAATTCTTTTGCATAACTTTAACTTTTTCTGGCCAATCCAAATCATCCAACCCCGAAAGTAGTTCTTCGCAGTAATCTGTTATTTTCAAGAACCATTGAGGCATTACTCTTCTTTCTATTTCCGCACCAGAGCGCCAACCTTTTCCATCGATCACTTGCTCATTTGCTAATACTGTATTTTCTTCTGGATCCCAATTAACTGTTGCACTATCACGATACGCTAAGCCTTTTTTAAATAGCCTTGAAAACATCCATTGTTCCCATCGATAATAACTGGGTTCACAAGTAGCCAACTCTCTCGTCCAATCATAACCAAACCCTAATATGTTCAACTGATGCTTCATATATTGAATGTTTTCACGAGTCCAATCAGCCGGTGGCATATTATTTTTTATTGCAGCTCCTTCAGCTGGAAGACCAAAAGCATCCCAGCCCATTGGCTGAAGTACATTCTTACCAAGCATTCTCTGGTATCTTGAAATTACATCCCCAATGGTATAATTCCTTACATGCCCCATATGCAATCTTCCACTGGGATAAGGAAACATGCACAGGCAATAAAATTTTTCTAAATTATCATCTTCATTTACTTCAAAGACATGGTTTTCAGCCCAAAATTCTTGTGCTTCCTTTTCAATTTCTTTTGGATTATATTTTTTATCCATCATTCTCTTTTTTCTTTAAATTTACACCAAGATAATAGCCTAAACTCATCATGAAGATAATAAGAATTACAATCAAATAATTTCCTAATTTAATATAAGGAGTTAAACCCTGCATAGGCTGAAAACTTCCCTTCAATAAAGAATATTCATAAGGATCTAGTTGTTGCTGAATACTGCCATCGGGTTTAACAATTGCTGTAATTCCCGTATTGGAAGTTCTTAACAGAAAACGACCGGTCTCTATTGCCCTCATTCTTGACATTTGAAAGTGTTGTGCAGAGGCTATAGATTCTCCAAACCATGCATTATTGGTAATGTTGACTAAAACATTTGCTTCGGGTTGAAATGTCAATTGCTCACTGCCAAAAATATCTTCAAAACAAATGGATGTTGCGATAGTAATATCATTTAATTTTGGCATCGCCTGAATGCGATTGCCTTTTTTAATATCATTATTAGGTAATTGCATCTCTTGCAACCAATTTTTTATAAATAGTGGCACTGGAAAATACTCACCAAAAGGGACGAGATGCCTCTTATGATAAACCACATTATCAACTCCCATTGTCAGCATGGAATTATATACATTTCTTTCTTTGTCCAGAGTATTTATACCCATAATTAATAGTTGAATTTTTTTATTAATTATTATTTGATCCAATTCTTTTAAATAGGGTTTAACTCTCTGTGCTAATGCTGGAATAGCAACCTCAGGCCAAATTACTAGATCTAATCCCTCGGAAGCTATAAGACTGCCCTTATAAAGATTTAAAGTATTATTTAGTTCAGAGCGAAGCCATTTATTTTCTTGCAATACCCCTCCTTGAACAAGTGTCACAGTGAGTGGGCGTCCTTTACTCTCTGTCCATTCAATAAATTGTAAAGAGAATGAAACCAAACAAACAGACGTTAGTATTGCTACAAACCTATAAGGCTTAATTTTCAGATAAATTAATAAAATTAAAGATGAAGATAATGCAACAATATAGCTCATCATATAAACACCACCAATAGGTGCCCATCCTGTCAACCATGTAGTGGTTTGACTGTACCCTAATGTATACCATGGAAAACCTGTAAATAAATACCCTCGAATCCACTCCATTGTTACCCATAGGCTGGGAGCAAAAAATAATAAAGTAATCATTTTTGAGTTAAATTTTTTATATGAATAACTGATCAAGTATCCTGCTAATGCATAATAAGTTGACATTGCCGCAGCCAAAAAAGCTATTAGTAAAAATGATAGCCAAGAAGGGGCTCCACTGATAACACTGATACTGATATAAAGCCAATAGAGGCCAACCCCAAAAAGAAAGAAACCAAATGAGAAAAAAAGGTAAGCCGTTCTACTGGGCTGCTCTTTTAGGGCAATAAAGAATAATAGAGAGAGGACGATAACAGGGAATAAGAAAAAATTAAAAGGCTCAAAACCAAGAATAAACAATAAGGCGATCAAAAAAGTTAATGATTTTTTTTTAATCAATTTTCTTTACTTCGATCAGTATTATTTTCCGATGATTAGCCTGAAGTATTTTGAATTCAAATGAAGCAATCGTTGCTTTCTCTCCAACTCTAGGTAATTTTCCTAGATTCTTAGAGAGCATACCGCCAAGAGTATCAAAATCTTCATCATCAAACTCGCTTTCAAAAGCATCATTAAAGTCTTCCATACGAATCAATGCATCCACTTGAAATATTCCTTTTTGAAGTTCCCTTATCATCGGTAAATCTTCAGCATCAAATTCATCCTCAATATCGCCAACAATTTGCTCTAGAACATCTTCAATGGTTAACATACCAGCNGTTCTTCCATACTCATCAACTACAATAGCCATATGNTTTCTACTTTTTCTAAATTCTTTCAAAAGTATCTTTAATCTCTTACTCTCTGGAATAAACGTTGGAGGCCTAAGATANTTACTCATAATAAATTCACTGTCCTTCTTATTGGTGAACTTTAAAATATCTTTCGCTAACAATATACCCACAACCTCATCTTTATTGTCTGCAATCACTGGGAACCTTGAATGACCCGAGTCAATTATTTTTTTAAGTAATTCCCCCACATCATTCGATTCTTCTAAAACAATCATGTTAGATCTTGGGATCATGATATCTCTTACTTGGAGCTCAGAGACCTCGATGACTCCTTGAATCATTCTGATTTCATCCTTCCCAATAAAATCTTTCCATCTCTTTGATTCAATCATTGTAAAAAAGCTCTCTGGAGTATTTTGAACCTCTATGAACAATGATTTTATTTTTTTTATTGTTTTATTCATCTTAATTCTTTTACCAAACTTGATGCCAAAACTTGGTTTTCGATACTTGCCATTATACTCTCCTCTTGATCNTTCTGATGATCATAGCCAATCAAATGCAAGAAACCATGAATAATCATATGCTGTAGATGCTCGATAAGATTTTTACCTTGGTCCTTAGCCTCAGTCTCGATAACTGGTAGACAAATAATAATATCACCAAGAAAAGGTGGGTCTATCCCTAGTTTTCTTTCTTCTGAGGCATTGCCAATAAATGAAAGCACATTAGTTGATTTATCTTTTTTCGAATAATTTTTATTCAACAATCGCCCTTCTTCATTGTCAACGAGTCTTACTGTTATACCCAATGGTAAATCGATTCTTNGATTGGAAACCTCATACGTCAGAAAGATTAATTGTTCAATGACTTCAGAGTCTATTGGCAGTTTAATCCCATCTCCAGTTTGGGTCTCAATATAGAATGGTTTCTTCTCCTCAATCATTTACTTTTTATGTTTCTCATAGGCCTCTACTATATCTTGTACAATTCGGTGACGAATTACATCTTTATGATTAAAGTTTACTACTCCAACATTTTTAAGGTGCTTAATAATCTCCAATACATGCTTTAGACCAGATTCTTTCTCAGAGGGTAGATCAATTTGTGTTATATCTCCATTGACTACAGATTTAGAACCAAAGCCCATTCTTGTTAAAAACATTTTCATTTGTTCAATTGTTGTATTTTGAGCTTCGTCAAGAATGATAAAGCTTTCATTCAATGAACGACCTCTCATAAAAGCAAGAGGAGCTAGCTCAATTGATTTTCTATCAATAAGATTCATCACTTGATCAAAACCCAACATTTCATATAGTGCATCGTACATTGGTCTTAGATATGGGTCGACCTTTTGGGATAGGTCACCAGGTAAAAAACCCAGTCTTTCTCCTGCCTCAACAGCTGGTCTAACTAAAATAATTTTTTTTACTGTTTGTTTTTGCAAAGCCTCTATTGCAGTAGCAATAGCTAAATATGTTTTTCCAGTTCCTGCTGGTCCTATCCCAAAGGATAAATCGTTCTTTCTAATTGCCTGAATGTATTCAATTTGATTCTTATTTTGGGTATGAATTTCCTTATTAGGTGTGTCTATAAAGATGCCATTTTTTTTGTTCATCGTTTTCTTTGTAGTTGCATCCAGCATAAATTTTCTCAATACAAGATGAACTTTTTCATGGGATAAGTGATCGTTCTCAGCTAAAAAATATAACTCTCTGATAACCTCTTCAACCATATTAAGATTATCCTGTTTGCCTGATAACAAAAAGAACCCGCCTCTTGTCTTTATTTCTACCTCTAGTTCATGCTCAATAATTCTAAGATGTTTATCAAATATACCTAACATATTAGCTAGAATATTATTCTCGGCCAATTCAATCTCAAATTCTTTAGTATTCAAAAAGATCCTTTTTAATTTATGATTCGTGCTCGAAGTGAGTTGGACAATGCTTCTGTGATTCGTAATTTGATAAATTGGCCTATCAAGCTACTGGGTCCATCAAAGTTTACCCATCGGTTATTCTCAGTTCTACCTGATATTTGTTTATTCATTTTTTTTGATAGTTTTTCAACTAAAATAGTTTGATCTGTTCCGATCATCTCTTTACTTATTTTCAGGGTATTTGCTTTGATCCTACTCTGTAATCTATTCAATCTCTCTAGCTTCTCTTGATAACTGACATCATCATCCATAAGTGCTGCAGGTGTTTGTGGTCTTGGACTATAGATAAAACTAAAGGACTGATCAAAGCCTACTTCTTCAATAACATTCAAAGTTTCCTGAAAATCATCTTCGGTTTCTCCAGGAAACCCGACTATAAAATCAGAAGCAATACTGATATTAGGTCTGAGAGCTCTGAGTTTAGATATTCTATCAATATACAATTGAACATTATGCTTTCTATGCATAAGTTTAAGTATCCGGTTAGACCCGCTTTGAATAGGTAAGTGTAAATAATTGGCTAATTTTGGGTGATTATATGCTGCTACTAAGTCATCAGTAAACTGCAAAGGATGTGACGTGGTAAATCTTATTCTATCTATTCCTTCTATTTCAGTAACCTTCTCAATTAAATCTGAAAGCTTGAGTCTCTTTCCACTGATATCCTTTACTCGATAAGCATTAACATTCTGACCAAGTAAATTAATCTCTCTTACTCCTTTCCCAGCTAAGTCTTTAATCTCATCNAGTATTTGCTCTGGCAATCTACTAACCTCTAGACCCCTGGTATAAGGAACCACACAAAAAGTACAAAATTTACTGCATCCCTCCATAATAGAAACAAAAGCTGAGGCTTTTATATTTTTTGTCTTAGGTAAATGATTAAATTTTTCTATTTTTGGAAAGCTGATGTCAACTATGGGGTCTCTTGTAGAAATAACCTGATCATACATACTTGGCAGTCGATGAAGTGTTTGTGGTCCAAACACCATATCGACATAGGGTGCCCTCTTGATGATTGCACTCCCCTCCTGACTTGCCACGCAACCTCCAACACCAATAACAATTTGAGGATTTTTATCTTTATAGGCTTTCCATCTTCCTAATTGATGAAAAACTTTCTCTTGAGGCTTTTCTCTAATTGAACAAGTATTTAAGAGAAATACATCTGCTTTAGATTCTTCAGATGTTACCTCCATATCTTTGTGATGACACATGACATCTGCCATTTTCATAGCATCATACTCATTCATCTGACAACCAAAAGATTTTATAAATATCTTTCTAGACACTGTCTTTTATTTGTTCGTCTTATTCAGGATTAGAACGGAATATCATCATCAAAATCATCATTCGCAAAATCATTCTTATTGGTATTTTGCGCTGGAGCTCGATCATTGTTAGATGAGCCTGATGACATCCTCTCGCCTAACATTTGCATTTGGTTAGCCACTATTTCAGTAGTCCACTTTTCATTGCCTTCTTTATCCTCCCATTTTCTAGTTTGAAGCCTACCTTCTACATAAATTTGGGACCCTTTTTTTAAATATTCACTTGCAATCTCAGCCAACCGATTAAAAAAGACTACTCGATGCCACTCTGTTTTCTCTTGCTTTTCGCCTGTTTCCTTGTCTTTCCAAGATTCTGATGTTGCTACACTAACATTTGTAACCGCGCTACCACTTGGCATATACCTTGTATCTGGATCAGAACCTAGTCGCCCAACCACAATCACTTTATTAACTCCCGCCATATTATTTCC
>JGI26060J43896_10000413_pt1 | contig 15577 bp, 16 predicted proteins | sample MarorgKNORR_S2LV_6_FD_43896 | JGI IMG/M metagenome (IMG submission 43896) | reverse complement strand
ATTGCTGGAACAATTGATGTCTTAGTATATAATAAAAAACAAGATACATACCATCTCGTTGATTGGAAAACAAATAAACGTATTGATAAAACATCCTACAAAAAGAAGGTAGGTATTTTAAACTCTACACAACATATGCAGGACTGTAATTTTAATCATTACTCCTTACAGCTTTCATTTTATAGATATCTTTTAGAGCGTTATTATGGTATCAATATTGGCAGTCAAACTCTTTTTCATTTAAAAGAAAATAGATATGAAATTTTTCCTGTAAATTATCATGAAGAAGAATTGATAAATATGTTAAGAGAAAAAGAATTAATATGATAAATACATACTTACTTATTGCTTTAATTGCTGTGGTTATATTTCTTGTTTTTTATATAGATAAAAAATTCAAATCAATAGGGCAAGATGATAATGAGATTATTGAGCAATTTGATGCTATAGGTGAGCTATTTGCTGGTTCAGAAAAAAATATCAATGACTTACGCGATAAATTATCAGAAACAAAGTCAGCTCTAGAGACTACCTATCAAAATAGTCAAAAAGAAGTCACTAAATCTCTCAATGAATTCAATCTAATTTTCAGAAGCTCACAAGAAAGAGGTAGTTTGGGGGAGTATAGAGTGGAGCAACTACTTGAAAATCTTGGATTACAAGAAAATGTACACTGGAAATCTCAGCAGTCATATGGTAGTGCTAGACCAGATTATACTTTTTATTTTCCTGATCAAGTCTATATAAATCTTGATTCAAAATTTCCTTTAGAGCATTACAAAAATATGGTAAATGCTGAGGGAGAATTTGAAAAAGAATCTGAAAAAAAAGCTTTTGAAAAAGATGTAAAAGATCGAATAAAAGAAATGCAAAAAGATGGCTATGTAGATGTTTCAAAGGGTAGTGTAGATTTTGTATTAATGTTTGTACCGAGTCAAAGCGTGTTAAACTTCATTAGAAAAGAATTTTATACTATTTGGGAAGATGCTCTGAAAAAGAAAGTAATTTTAGTTGGAACACCTGAATTATTTGCGATGTTACAAATGCTAAAGACATCAGTACATAATTTTACTCTAAGCACTAAAGTTGATGATTTTAAAACTAATTTCAGTCAGTTTAAAGTAGAGTGGACAAAAATAGAAGCTCTTCTAGAAAAACACGAAAATCAGATTGAAGCAGTGAGTAAGAGTTATCAAGATATTACTACTACTAGAAATAAAAAATTAAAAAAATCGTTAGATTTGTTATTACCAGATGGCGATAAAGAAAAATAATTATTTCTTATAATCCTATAAAATAGAAAAAATCTATTAGTGTAAATAAGAATAAATAACCCATTATTTCCCATAATACACTATTTACACCCTTAATCTTCACTTCAATTCTATCTTCAGGTCTTGTTTTCTTATATTTAAAGATATTCGGTAACAATCGTGGTGTAGATTCATAATAGGCTTTATAAGACTCATCATGGGTGCTTAAAAGGACTTTTTCTTCGTTTAGTATGGTTGGAACGTGAAATAGGATAAAGACCAACAGTAGAGCGATTGAGATAGGTATAGATTTAATTGCAAAACATATTCCGAGTAATATTGTCAAGCTAAAGAAATATAGAGGATTTCTTACCATTGAATAGGGCCCCTCTTTAATCAATTTTTTTGTTTTAAATCCCTCTAGGTAAAGCGATGACCATATTCTTCCAAATCCTCCAAGGACAACAAGTGTATAACCTACACAAGTCAACAAAATTGATGTATTCAGATCTATATCTAGACTGTAAGCAGAAAAATTATTATCAAGAATAATAAATACAATTATTAAAAGGATAGACAGTCTTAATACAGCAATTCTTTTTTTAGCCAAAAGATTTTTTTTTGCTACCATAATTTTCTATTTATCTCCTTGAGTTTTTATTTAATTGAAACGCGCTTTTCTTGAATTAATTCACAGCCNGGAACATCTTCTCCATTTTTTAAGGCCTCTTTAATTTTAGTCTTATCAATTGATTGTGTTTCTTTTGTTTCAAGAAATTCATTTGGGATATCTTTTTCATTAGTAATAACAACTTTATGTGGATTATTCTGAATAGTGATAGTTATTTCAGAGCTCTCTACTTTCTGCGTATTAGTTTTTTCTAAATTATATCTCAAATATTCTTTTAGATGTTTTATTTTAGATTCAATTGATGTTCTTCTTTTATGTTGTCTAGATTCGACTTCTTTAATGCCATTAGCAGTATGTTCTAAATTTTTAATATATTTAGCTACATTAGTGGTTTTAAGTTGAAATTCACCCTCGATAGCCTCTAAGGTGTCTTTTACTGATTGATCATCTAAATCTGTTAAACTTTCTAGTGCTTCTTGAAATTCATCTGCAAGTTCGTATAGACTAGGTAATGACATAGATTAATATATAAAAAAATACTCTGAAATAATCAGAGTATTTTTGGAATGGATATAAACAGGTAATTCAGAATATACATAGTTTAAATTTCTATAATTTGTTTTCCAAAATTTTTACCTGTTAAAACATCTCTTAAAGCTTGAGGAGCATTTTCAAAACCCTTTGTGATGGTTTCTTTATAAAATAGTTTTTCCTCTGAAATCAATTTAGATAACTCATTGGTTGCTTCTGCCCATTCATCCATCCATTCTGTTACTACAAAGAATCTATGTTCGGGTTTAGGATTAAGTGCACCTAAGACATGAAAAGGCGTTTCCATCTTAGACATATCCTCTACATTATATTGAGATATAAACCCACAAATTGGAACTCTTGCACCTTCATTCAACAGTGGAGCAATTGCTCTCGTTACTGGTCCACCAACATTCTCAAAATAAATGTCTATTCCTTTGTCGCAAGCATTTCTAAGATCTTCTTCTAAATTGCCTGCTTTATAGTCAATACATTCATCAAATTTTAAAGTATCTTTTACGTAAGAACACTTCTCTGGACCACCAGCTATACCAACTACATAGCATCCATAAGACTTTGCTAATTGTCCAACAACAGTTCCGACAGCTCCTGATGCCGCTGAAACAACTACGGTTTCTCCAGGTTTAGGCTTTCCAACTCTGTTTAGACCAAAGTAAGCAGTCCTTCCAGGCATTCCCACTGTTCCTAAATAAGTAGATAATGGTATATTAGATTCAGGCACTTTATATAAACCAGGATCAGTATCTTTTGCTTTTACATATGTTTGCCAACCTTTATGAGCACATACTTTATCACCAATTGCATATGAGCTGGAATTAGTTTCAACAACAACGCCGATAGTTTCACCTGTCATAGGTTCTCCAATTTTAGCTGGTTCGGCATATGAAGAGCCGTCATTCATTCGACCTCTCATATATGGATCAATTGATAGATACTTAACTTGAATAAGAATTTCATTATCTTCTAAAGAGACTATTACTTCATTGTTGATTTTCCAGCAATCATCTTCTGGCATTCCTTTTGGTCTTTTATCTAAAAGCAATTGTGTATTCTTATATTCCATTATTTTTCCTCGTATTTAATTAGATTTAATTTATTTTAAAATATGTATTTCAACAAGTAGGCACTACTTGTTAAGTATAGTTATATGATAAGGACTATTATAATTCTTTGATTTCTTTTAGAAGATCATTGAGCATGTCTTTTGCATCACCAAATACCATTATAGAATTATCATAACCAAACAATTCATTTTGGACACCAGCAAAGCCAGGATTCATACTTCTTTTATTGATAATAACAGTACGAGATTTATCTACATTTAAGATAGGCATACCATATATAGGACTAGATTTATCATGTCTTGCTGCAGGATTAACAACATCGTTTGCTCCAAGAATTAATGCAACATCACAATCTTCAAATTCAGGGTTTATTTCATCTAAATCTTTAAGTAGATCATACGGTACATTGGCTTCAGCCAANANTACATTCATATGTCCTGGCATTCTACCAGCCACAGGATGAATAGCATATAAGACTTTTTTACCTTGAGCTTCCAAGGTNTCAGCTACTTCTCTTGCAACGTGTTGCGCTTGCGCTACAGCTAATCCATAACCTGGTACAATAATAATTTTTTCAGCAGCATCAAGAATCATAGCTGCCTCTGTCGTAGAATAACTCTTAATATTCATTTCTTTTTGGTCTGAATTGTCACTGCTAGATACTGCACCAACAGCCCCAAAAATTACATTGGCTAAAGATCTATTCATTCCTTTACACATAATATTTGTTAAGATTAGTCCAGAAGCGCCAACTAAAGAGCCACTAATAATAAGTGCATTATTATCAAGTAAGAAACCTGTCGCTGCAGCTGCTATTCCAGAATATGAATTTAATAATGAGATGACTACAGGCATATCAGCACCTCCAATTGGAATGGTCAGACCAATACCAAGCATGAGAGCTAAAACTGTAATAGTATAAAATATGGTATCATTTGGCAATAAGCTCAAATTGTGAGCAATCAATAGTGCAATTATAGAACCAAAAATTAATGCATTCATAGCTTGCTGTCCTGTAAAAGTGATAGCTCTTCCAGATATAAATCCTTGAAGTTTTCCAAATGCAATAAAGCTTCCAGAAAAAGTTAATGTTCCAATGAAAAGACTCATACACATAATGATATATGAACTATCTGATCCTGAAATATACGCTGCTGATGCAACAAATGCAGAAGCTGCTCCACCCAATCCATTAAATATGGCTACCATTTGAGGCATTTGAGTCATTTGAACACGTACAGCAATCATAACACCTAATATTGAACCAATTCCTACACCTAAGCCAATTAGTTTCCAATCAAAATCTGCTCCAGATGTTAATGTTGCTATTATAGCAACCAACATCCCAAGCGATGCTAAGAAATTTCCACTTCTTGCAGTTCTTGGATGGGAAAGACGTTTGATTCCAACAATAAATCCAATTGCAGAAATCAGGTATAATAAATTTTGTATGTCAGTTTGATTCATCATTTTTTCTTAAACATTTTTAACATTCTATCAGTTACTAAAAATCCACCTACAACATTAATGGTAGCACAAATTAGTGCGGCTAATCCAAGATATGTACCAAGTGTTCCATCAACAGTGATTGCCAATAAAGCTCCTACAATAGCAATACCTGATATCGCATTTGAACCAGACATTAAAGGAGTGTGAAGAGTAGGCGGTACTTTATTAATTATCTCATTACCTACAAATACAGCTAATATAAAAATTGTTATTAAATTAATAATATTTACTTCCATTATAGAGCCTCTTTGGTTGGCTGATGTCTAATTTCACCATTTTCGATAAATAGCATTCCATCTATAATTTCATCTTCTTTGTTAAGTTTAAATCCATCTTCACCATGACAGTGTTCAATAATCGCTTGAATATTTTTTGAAAACAACTGACTAGCATCTGTTGCCATTGTACTTGGAAAATTAGTATTACCATCAATTAGTACATTATTATGATGTACTATTTCATCTGCTTTTGTTAATTCACAGTTTCCACCATTTTCTGATGCTAAATCCATAATTACAGAACCAGGTTTCATAGCTTCAACCATTTCTTTTGGAATAAGCACTGGCGCTGGTCTATTAGGAATAAGAGCTGTAGTAATAACTAGATCAGATTTTGAAATTCTTTCTTTCATGACTTCTTGTTGCGTAATTTATATGCATCGCTAGTTTCTTTAGCATATCCGCCTGATCCTACTCCATCGTCACTATCATTTTCTACTTCTACAAATTTTGCCCCTAAACTTTCTACCTGTTCTTTAACTTCAGGTCTTACATCGAATGCTTCTACTTGAGCCCCCAATCTTTTTGCTGTTGCAATTGCTTGCAATCCAGCAACACCTGCTCCAATAACTAGGGTTCTTGATGGCGAAATAGTTCCTGCTGCAGTCATTAGAAGTGGCATATATTTTCCAATATGATTTGCTCCAATTAATACTGACTTATAGCCAGCAATATTGGCTTGAGAACTTAGAATATCCATTTTTTGAGCTAAAGTAGTTCTTGGTAGTAAGTTTAAAGAGAATGCAGAGCACTTAGCATTTTGTAATTCTTTGACTAATTCAATATCCTTAATTGTTTGAAATAGGGATATTAATAAACAGTTATTATTTAATAGTTCAATCTCTTCTTTGGTAGGAGAACTGACTTTTGCTACAATATCACATTTAAAAACTTCATTTTTTTCAACAATTGTTGCACCAGCTTCTACATAAAGATTATCTAAATAATTTGATGCATGACCAGCATTTTTTTGTACGAGGAATGAATAACCCTTTTTTGTGAGGGCTGAAACTGTAGAAGGTATAATTGCAACCCTCTGTTCACCAGCTTTGTTTTCCTTTAATACGCCAATTTTCATATCAGTTAGGACGGTGTAAAATTACACAATTCTTATTAATCATCAACAAATTTATTATCTATTAAAAATATAATTTATATTAATTAAGTTAGACCATGAATTTATATCCAACTGCTGAACTATTTAACTCTTTTCATCTACCTGTATCTGATATTCATAATATATATGTTGAAGAGTCAGGTAATAAAAATGGAAAGCCCGTTATCTTCCTTCATGGAGGGCCTGGAGGAGGAATTGATCCTTCATATAGGCAATATTTTAATCCTGAGAAATGGCGTATTATTATGTTTGATCAAAGAGGATGTGGTAAAAGTACCCCATTTGCTGATTTGCGTGAAAATACTACATGGGATTTAGTAGCAGATATTGAAAAAATACGAAAACATTTAGGTGTTGAGTCTTGGGTAGTATTTGGTGGAAGCTGGGGAAGTACTTTATCATTAGCTTACAGTCAAACACATCCATCTGTATGTAAGGCATTAATTTTAAGAGGCATATTCCTACTAAGGAAAAAAGAGATTCGTTGGTTTTATCAACAGGGAGCAAGTAAAATATTTCCCGATGCATGGGAAAAATTTTTAGAGCCGATACCTAAAGCAAAACAAGATAATCTTCTTAAAGCTTATTACGAACTGCTTACGCATGAAGATTCTTCTAAGAGAGTCGAAGCAGCAAAAGCATGGAGTATTTGGGAGGGTAGTACGGTAAAATTAATTCAAAATAAAGCATTAATAGAGCACTCTTCTGATTCAAGATTTGCGGAAGCATTCTCAAGAATAGAATGCCATTATTTTACAAATAATGGATGGTTCGATACCGATAATTACTTAATTGAAAATGTAGATAAAATTAGACATATCCCACAGTGATAGTTCACGGTAGATATGACGTAGTTTGTCCAGTTGAAAATGCTTGGGAGCTTCATAAAGCATGGCCAGAGTCAGATTTACATATTATTCCAGATTCAGGACATGCAATGTCTGAAGAAGGAATCAAGGATAAGCTTATTGAGTATACAGATAAGTTTTCAAAGCTATAGATTAGAAAAATATAGTAGATAATGCAATCATTGCTCCGAAAAGAAAAGTGCTTGGATTAGCAATATCGCTAATAGCAACAATTACTCCTAATATAGACAACTCTAAAGTCCTATCAGTTGTTTGAGATAAATTTTTATTTCTGGATTTTTTAGCCTTAATTGGTTTACTATTTTCTTGAGAGAATTCTTGTATATTTTTATCCATCGCAATACTTTTTTTAGCTTCTTCTTGAGATAGTCTTAAAAGAAATGAGATATTTTTTCTTGTAGGATTTGTGATTTCAAAAGACTCAATTTCTTTTCTTAGTTTTAAAGCTACTTGAGTAGATTCTTCATTATTTGCTATTTCAATCTTAGCAAAGCCTTCATTAGAGATTTGATTTACTAATTTTGTGCTGTCAGTTTGTGCGTTATATATTGTAAGATAAAACCATTCTGATGAGTACCAAGCGGTTACATCTTTTAAGTTAATTTTTTTAGTACCACCTACCTTAATTAAGGTTCCATTTTCCCTAGAATCGATTTCAATATTATTGATTGTGTTTTCTTGTCCAAAAGTAAAACAAGAAAAAAATAGAAATAAAGCAGTTATTATTAGATTATTTTTCATCTAATGAATATATTATTTGTTTAGATTCATATGAAACACTTTATCGATGAAAAGCAAAGAAATTAGAGAATCGTTTATTAAATTTTTTGAGGGTAAAAACCATCATAAAATTTCCAGTGCTCCTGTATTGCCTTACGGTGATAAGTCACTTCTGTTCACAAATGCTGGAATGAATCAATTCAAACCAATTTTTCTAGACACAGAAAAACCAAAGCATTTGCGAGTAGTAAATAGTCAAAAATGTATTAGAGTAAGTGGAAAGCATAACGATCTAGAAGAGGTAGGGAGAGATGGCTTTCACCATACATTCTTTGAAATGCTTGGTAACTGGTCTTTTGGAGATTATTATAAGGAAGAAGCTATTCAATGGTCATGGGAGCTACTTACTGATGTTTGGAAGTTGGATAAATCACGTCTTTGGGTTACGGTATTTGAAGATGATGATGAAGCTTATGAATTATGGGAAAAAACAACAGATATTGATAAGAGTCGTATTGTAAGATCTGGCGCAAAAGATAATTTCTGGGAAATGGCAGAAACAGGTCCTTGTGGTCCATGCTCTGAAATTCACTATTATATCGGAGACGATCCAGATAATCAACAATCTAGGCATGTAAATAATTCTGACGAATATTGGGAATTGTGGAATTTAGTATTTATACAGAGTAATCGTTTAAAAGATGGAACCTTTGAGGATTTACCAAAAAAACATGTAGATACTGGAGCTGGACTTGAAAGAATTTGCTCGGTACTACAAAATAAAAATTCAAATTATAAAACTGATTTATTTGCAGAAACTATATCTGATTTAGAAAGAATATCTAAGACAAATTATAAAGATAATGAAGTTTCATATCATGTGATATGCGATCATATTAGGATGNTATCATTTGCAATAGCAGATGGAGTTTTACCATCAAACGAAGGCAGAGGTTATGTTGTAAGAAGAGTTCTTAGAAGGGGTTCAAGATTTGCAATGAATCTCAACAGTAAAGAGCCAATTTTATATAAATTAGTTCAATCAGTTGTTTCTACAATGTCAGATGCTTATCCAGAGTTAAAAGATAAACAAAAGCATGTAGAGCAGACTATTTTTAACGAAGAAGAATCTTTTTTGGCTACTCTAGAAAAAGGAATTATTCAATTTGAAAAAATAATCAAAAATTCTTCTTCTGATAATATTAATGGTTCTGATGCCTTTAAGTTATATGACACTTATGGATTTCCTTTGGATTTAACAGAATTAATGGCTTCTGAAAAAGGNAAGACGGTAGATAAAAAAGGNTTTGAAAGCGAAATGAAAAAACAAAAAGAGCTTGCTAAGAAGAGTCAAAAATTTATTATGGATAGCACAGATATTAAATGGAAGCTAAGTAACGATTTGCCGCATTCAAATTTTATTGGATATAGCGAAGAAAATAGCTCTAGCAAAATAGTAAATTGGGCTGACGTTGATAATAAAGTATATATCGTATTAGATAACACTCCATTTTATGCTGAATCAGGTGGCCAAATTGGAGATATTGGAATTATTAAGAATAAAGATTTTTCTGCTCAAGTAGTAGATACGCAAAAGAATGGAGATTTTATTATTCATATATGCAATCTGACAAAAGGAGATATATCAACAGATATGGATGTATCTTGTAAAATAGATTCAATGAGAAGAAAAGATATTAAAATCAATCATTCAGCAACACATTTGCTACACCAAGCTCTTAAAGATGTTCTAGGTGATCATATCAATCAAGCAGGTTCTCTGGTGCATCCAGATTACCTACGATTGGATATTACTCATCCTTCTAAAATTGATCAAAAAGATATTGATGCAATTGAATTACTTGTGAATGATAAAATTGCTGAAAATATATCCGTAGAAACAAATATAAAAAGCTTAGAAGATGCAAAAAAAGAAGGTGCTACTGCTTTGTTTGGAGAGAAATATGGAGAAAGAGTAAGGGTGGTAACTATGGATTCTTTTTCAAAAGAACTATGCGGAGGTACGCATGTTACATCAACAGGAGAAATCAATAATTTTATTATAAAGAATGAGAAAGCTATTGCATCCGGAGTTAGAAGAATACATGCTCTTACCGGAGAAAATGTTGAAGTTCATCTTCAGGATCGATTGGATNNTATTAATCGTCTAGAAGAAGCATCTGAAAAAAGAGAAATTGATAANAANAATCAATTAAANATGTTAGATGTTATTGATATTGAAAAAATGATTGAAAATCAAAAACATATCAATAATATTCCATTTATAAATGAAGAAGTCACTTTAGGTTCTAAAAATGATTTGAAAAAATTAAATACAAAATTAAATACAGCATTTCATTCAGGTATTGCAATTTTCTCAGCAATAATTAATGAAAAACCGACGGTTTCGATTAGCGTATCAAAAGATTTGATTAAAAAATCTGTATCTGCATCTTCTTTGGCACAACTTATTGGAAAAGAGCTAGATGGTGGGGGTGGAGGTAAGGATGATTTTGCTACAGCTGGAGCATCTACAGACTTCTCTTTAACCGATATTAAAAACAAAATTAAAGAACTCATAACATCTGAAATGGAGAAATTATAATGCAATTTCAAAAAATTGATAATTCGTATATAGTACATGTAGAAAAGGGTGAAAAAGTGATGCATACACTTACTCAATTTTGTATTGATCGTGATATTACTTCGGGTCAGCTTTCTGGAATAGGAGCAGTCAAGAATGTTGATATCGGAGCATATAATATTACTTCAAAAGAATATATTCATAAGATTTTTGATTCGATACTTGAATTACTTTCATTTCAAGGTAATGTAGCAATTAAAGATGGCGAGCCTTTTATACATGCTCATATTACTTTAGGTAATCATGATATGGAGGTTTCAGGAGGACATCTTTTTGAAATGGAAGTAGCTGCAGTAGGAGAGTTTATAATACATGACTTTAAAGATAAAACACACAGAGTACTTAATGAAGATATTGGATTAGCTACACTAAGTCTTTGTAAAATTTAAAAGGATATAATAATGACTAATTTAAAAGCACCTACCCCAGTTGGGCCATATTCAATGTTTAGATATTTAGGTGATAATTCTGATTGGGTTATGGCAGGATCGATTCCTATAGATCCTTCATCTGGACAATTAAACAATGATACAGTTGAAGATGAAGTCAATCAAGTATTTGATAATATTGAAGCTGTACTTGCTGATAATAATAAAACTTTAGAAGATATAAGAAAATTTACTGTATTTTTAATGGACTTGAGTTACACCCCATTAGTAAATGCTGAAATTGAGAAAAGAATCAAAGGAGAATATCCAGCACGTTCTACAATTCAGGTAGCAGGGTTGCCAATGGGAGCAAGAGTAGAAATTGAATGTTTAGGTTAATAAAAATATTCGTTTTTACTGCTNTNATGTTTTCAAATCTTTTTTCTCAACAAAAAGTAGATTTTCGTACACAAGAAGAGCAGTTAAAAGATCCTAAAATTGCNTTGAAACGATCGTTGACAATTCCAGGGTCTGGACAGCTTTATAATGATCAAAAAATTAAAGGCTATGCATTGATGGCTGGTGAAGTTTTAGCATTATGGAGTTTTAATGAGAATAGAAAAAAATATAATAATTATGAAGATTCTTATGCAAATTCTAAAGATTACTATTTAAGAGAAAGAAATCGTTTTGCATGGATTGCAATTGGTTTATATTTTTATAGCGTCCTTGATGCAGTAGTAGAGGCGCATCTTGATAACTTTGATGAGATTGTTAAAGAAAGTGATCCTTCAAACAACACTAAGGAAAAAAATGAGTAATAACAGAGAACAATGGAGTTCAAAAGCAAGTTTCATTTTAGCTGCTGCTGGTTCAGCAGTAGGTCTAGGAAATATTTGGAAATTTCCATATATAGCAGGTGAAAATGGTGGAGCAGCTTTTCTGTTTATTTATCTTATCTGTATTGTATTGGTTGGTCTACCAATATTAAATGTTGAGATTCTTTTAGGAAGAGCAACACAAAAAAATCCCGTAGGTGCATTTAAGACGTTAACAGACAAGCCTTTTTGGAAGTATGTAGGTGCATTAGGTGTCTTTGCTAGTTTTACAATTTTATCTTTTTATAGTATTGTTGGTGGTTGGTCAGTTGCCTATACATTTGAAGCATTAAAGGGAACATTCTCTTCTTTTGATAATCCTCAGATGGCTGCAGATTTCTTTAATTTAAAAAATAGCAGCCCTATGTGGGTTGTTGGCTGGCATACAGTTTTCTTTTTGATGATTGTTGGTATCATTTTATCTGGAGTGAGAGCAGGCTTAGAGAAAGCGAGTAAATTTTTAATGCCAGTTTTATTTGGAATTTTAATGATTTTAGTAGTACAAGGATTGATGTTGCCTGGTGCAGATGGGGGTGTATCATTTCTTTTTTCTCCAGATTGGTCAAAGATTAATCCACAAACTTTTCTACTTGCATTAGGACATGCTTTCTTTACGCTAAGCTTAGGTATGGGTGCAATGATGACTTATGGTAGTTACTTGTCTGAAAAAGACGATGTAGTGAATGCCTCATATATGGTTGCTTTCCTTGATACTGTCATTGCTATATTAGCAGGAGTTGCTATATTTACAGTAGTATTTTCATCGGGTTATGATCCTGCTGCAGGGCCTGGCTTAGTCTTTCATGTATTGCCACCATTGCTTACACAATTGGTAGGGGGTTATATTTTTGCGTTGTTATTCTTTCTACTGCTTACAATAGCTGCAGTTACATCTGGAATCTCAATTTTAGAGGTTAGTGTTGCTTATCTAGTAGATGAATTAAAATATTCTAGAAAAAAAGCAACTTTAACGATGGGAATTTTAGTATATCTTGCTGCTATTCCATGTGCATTATCTTTTAATCTATGGTCAGATGTGACATTATTAGGCACAGGCCTTACTTTTTTTGATGCGGCAGACTTCCTTGCCTCTAATGTCTTATTGCCTCTTGGTGGATTCTTTCTTGCTATTTTTGCAGGGTATGTATGGGGCGTAGATGAAGTTGTTAGAAATTTATTAATAGGAGATTCTGGATCAGTATATTTTGGAAATTCAATATTCAAATCTTCTTCTTTTAAGAGCGTATTTGCTTTCTTAATTAGATATTTGAGTCCGGTACTTATTTTTCTTGTATTCTTATATGTATTGGGATGGATTTAAGCTAAATGCTTAAAAGATTTTTTCCTTCTGAATCTTCTCGATATAAGCATATTCAGAATCTTTTTCAAAGAATTGATGTAGATATGATCGATCGATTAGAAATATTCTTTCCGATGTGGATTATGCTTGCTTTTCAACACTATTTAATCAAATCATATGATACAATTTTTAATACTATAATAGGAAGTGATTTGGATAGATATTATATATTTTCAATGATTTCTCAAGACTGGATTAGTGTCATAAATATTTTATTCCAGTCTATTCTATTCTTATGGCTAATGAATAAATTTGAGTCTTTTGGACCATTTCGTAGCGTAAAAATAGATTTCCAAACAAATTTCTTACTATTTTTATCACTTTATTCCTTTATTGGTATTCTAATTTTTGGAAAGATGATGATTGGATTATGCTTGTTATTGCTAGTACTATACTCATTATATCGTTCAGATAGTATGCGTAGCAAGTTTTTATCGTTACTGCTAACTCTTATGGCATTAATACTATCTATATATCAAGATGAACCAATTTTATCTACTAGTGCGATGGTATATCTACCGTTCTTGATTACTACATTATTATTTAAGTCAAAAGAGTATCTTTATTATGCTCAAAAATATTTACCATTTATTCTATTTATATTCTTGTCCACTAAAGAGCTATGGTTTGGATTCCTAGGTATAGGATATTTTACATTTTTTTATTCTTACTACTACTTCACAACGAATAAAAAGTATAATTGGTTGAAATTTGATAGCCATTAATAATCTGCTGGATTTTCTTATCTTTTGTATTAAATTGTTCAATGTTAACCTTAATAAAAACTTTTTATCTTAAGAGTTTTATCACACTAACCATTCCAACCCTTACGCTCGGAGCTTTTTATGTCTAAAAATACTATTGAAAAAACATTAACATTTGACGATGTGCTTTTGGTACCTCAGAAATCATCTGTACTACCCAAAGAAGTTGATTGCTCTACTTTTCTTACAAAAAATATAAAATTAAATATACCTGTGATGAGTGCGGCTATGGACACTGTAACAGAGTCTGATATGGCCATTGCTCTTGCAAGACAGGGCGGAATTGGCGTTATTCATAAAAACATGAGTATAGAGCAACAAGCTCTAATGGTTGATAAGGTGAAACGTTATGAAAGTGGAATGATTAAAAATCCTATCACCCTAGATCAAAGTAAGCCAGTTGGAGATGCAAAGCAATTAATGGAGCAGTATTCAATTGGTGGTTTGCCAGTGCTAGCAAAAGGAAAATTAGTAGGTATTATTACGAAGAGAGATATCAGATTTGAATCAGATTTAAATGTACTGGTGAAAGATAGAATGACATCAAAAAATTTAGTGACCGTCAAATCGAATACTACCAATGAAGAAGCAAAAAAAATATTGCAGAAACATAGAATAGAAAGATTGTTAGTAGTAGATAATAAAGATAATCTAGCAGGCTTAATTACAGTAAAAGATTTGACCAAGAAAGAAGAATTTCCTAATTCTTCAAAAGATAAAAATGGAAGATTAAGAGTTGCAGCAGCGGTAAGCGTCAGAGATGACTGGGCGGATAGAATTGGTGCACTTGATTCTGTTGGTGTTGATGCAATTGTGGTAGACACAGCACATGGTCATTCACAGTATGTTTTAGACTTAGTCAAAAAGATTAAAAAAGCATTTCCTAAGCTAGATTTAATAGCTGGTAATGTTGCTACAGCCGAAGCAACGGAAGATTTAATTAAAGCAGGAGCTGATTGTGTTAAAGTCGGTATAGGTGCAGGATCTAGTTGTACAACAAGAATTGTCGCTGGAGTAGGAGTCCCTCAACTTTCGGCAGTCATTGATTGTGCTAAAGTTGGTTTAAAGTATAATATTCCAATTATTGCTGATGGTGGAATACGCTATAGTGGCGATGTTGCAAAATCATTAGCTGCTGGCGCAAGCGTCGTAATGTTAGGCGGTATGTTAGCCGGTATGGATGAAAGTCCTGGAGAAACTATTGTTTATGAAGGAAGAAGATATAANTCATATAGAGGTATGGGTTCTTTAGCTGCTATGAAAGAAGGTGGTGGTGAAAGATACTTCCAACAAGAAAAAGATGAATTGAAGCTAGTGCCTGAAGGCATTGAAGGCATGGTTCCTTTTAGGGGTCCTGTAAATAATACAGTATTTCAATTAATTGGTGGATTAAAATCATCTATGGGATATTGTGGAGCTCAAAACCTATCTTTATTCTATAAAAATAAAAAGTTTATTCAAATATCAGCAGCAGCTGGTAGAGAAAGTCATCCCCATGAAGTTAGTATCATCAAAGAGGCGCCTAATTATCAAGGTCATGATAAATAAGATAATTATTAAATAAAAAAAA
>JGI26060J43896_10000412_pt1 | contig 15599 bp, 16 predicted proteins | sample MarorgKNORR_S2LV_6_FD_43896 | JGI IMG/M metagenome (IMG submission 43896) | reverse complement strand
TATTGGTTGCGGCGGNGGTGGAAGTTCTTCACCTACGGATCCTAGTGACGGAACTGATCCTGGCGACGGAACAGACCCTTATGATTTTCCTAATGCCACCAATCTAGATCAATTAAGTCAAATAGAGATTGTAACATGGAATATTAGACAATTTCCACAACATAGCACTACAAAGAGTTACGTCAAAAGTCTTTTAGAAGCATGGAATGCTGACATATATTTATTTCAAGAAATTTCAAGTGAATCTGAATTAATCAGCATGGTAAACTCAATGAATGATTATTCCTATGTAGTAGATGAAGAATCTGGAAATTTAGGATTTGCTTTAGTCTATAAAAATAGCACTGTTACTTTCAATTCTAAAAATGAGCTTTGGGCAGATACTCCAAATAGTAATGATGGAGACTCAGACTATGAAAATAATGCGCAATATCAATTTGCTAGTCGTCCACCAATGGAAAATTATATTACATGGACAGATGGAACTAAATCAATGGATTTATATGTAATGGATGTACACTACAAATGTTGTGGAGATGATACTTATGATAGTAGTGACCCCTCAGATGAAACTAATAGAAGGCATCATGCCAGCTTATTATTAACAGATTATGTGATTAATAATAGAGCATCAGAGAATGTTATTATTGTAGGCGATTTTAATAATACAGGCTCTCAATCAGTAGATAATCCAACGATTAGCCCTTTTACTGATCCTAACATTTCTTCTTCAACAAATTTTTTAATGGTAGACAAAGATATTCTTACTGGACCAAGTAGTGGATATTCATGGCAAGGCTGGACAAGTTCATATTCAGCGGCACATTTCGATCATATAATTATTAATCAACCTCTATTCCAATATGGCGGAACAACAACAATGGGTGTTATTGCTTTGCCAACAGAAACTAATACTGCTGCTACAACTGTGGCTGATAGAATATCTGATCACCAGCCAGTATTTATGCGATTTTATCCCTAATTAATGTTTTGATTAATATCCTTAGAGTAATAATTATTTTCTTCCTATCAGGGTTTTTGAGTGCCCAAGATCTTAGAAAAATCGATATTGATTTAGATAATTTATCATTCCAAAAAACTATTATTCCTCTTCAAGAATTAAATAATACTTTCCCAAAAAATATAAATGTTCTATCACGGTTATCAGCGGCACATCATTTTTTATCTGAAGAAGCTAATGACAAAAAAATAGAAAAATTGAATACAGATAAGGCTTTAAAGTATATAATTGAGGCCATGTCAATTGACTCTACCAATGCAGAAGTTCATAAATGGTATGCTGTTTCATATGGTAAGAGCGTTGAAAACCAAAGTATTAGAAAGCAGATTGAAAGCTCTAAAATTATTGAATTTCATTGCCTCAAGGCTATTGAGAAAATTCCCAATGACCCTTTTTGTTATAACATAATGGGACAATGGCATTATCGGCTTGCTGATATCAGCCCATTTTCAAGACGANTAGCTAAAATTATGTTTGAAGAACCCCCAAAAGGTTCTTTTGAGATGGCAGAATATTTTCTTAAGAAAAGCTTAGAGTTAGAACCGAATTATATTGGTACATACTATTGGCTGGGGAAGACATATGAAAAGATGGATAAAAAGGATAAAGCGTTATNACTGTTTCAAACAGCCATTGATTTACCTAGGCCTTATAATAGAGAAGAATNAATGTATCAAGATATTCTACAGCAATTAAAAAAAGAACAATCTTAAAGTTTTTTAACTTGCTTATAATTTTTAGGAGTATNAAAGATCTCTGGAATAGAATCTATCACTGAATATCTTTTCAAGTTATATTCAAATTCTCCATCTTTACCGCTAATAATTGCTTTAACAACAACTGAATTTTCATTGATTCCTATCTCTGAAAAATCACCATCGATATCTAAATTCATCCAATTTTTTTCAAATTTATCAATTTTGCTTTGCATAGATGTTACAATATCAGATTTTTGCAGCTCACTTGTAAACCAAAGAAGGGCACTTGAATCTTCATCGCTTACATCTGTTACTTTATATGATTCAAAACCATTAACTATTTCTATAGTATCTGATACTATAGGTTTAGAATCTTCCTCTTCCTCTTCCTCTTCCGCTTCCTCTGATTCATTATTTTCTTCATCAGAAGGAACAGCGCTAGGATCTTTTTCTTTTAAGAATTCTGACAATAACTTCTTAGTAAAACGATTTTTTTTATGATTTATTTTTATAATAGTAGAATCTTCAAATGAAATAATAGTACCATTTTGCATATTTCTACTCATTAAGCGCGCCAATCCTTTTCCTTTAAATGAAAAATCGATTTTTGAATAGTATGTATCTTCAGAAAAATATTTATGAACAGAAGATTTCATAGAACCCATTTTAAAAGAGGCTACAGTAGTTTCTTCAACGATAAATCCAGATTGTCCAATAAGATTAGATGAGATTAATAATGAAAAGAGTAAGAAGTATATATTGTTCAAATGTATTACAATCCAGTTTCTTGGACAGTCTTTTTGACTTCTACAAGAGTATTGTCTAGAGCATTTTTTTCTTCATCATTTAAATCAAATGTTAGAATATTTTCAACACCATCAGCGCCAATTACAGTTGGAACACCAATAAAGTATCCGTCTACATTGAATTCACCTTCACATAATGATGCACATGGGATTACTCTCTTTTTATCTTTGACAAAACTTTCAATCATTTCTACTGCAGATTGAGCAGGAGCATAAAATGCAGAGCCCTTACCAAAAAGCTTAACTAATTCTCCGCCACCAAAGCGAGTTCTATCTTCAATTGCTTTAATTGTATCAGCATCTAATAACGATGTCAATGGAACACCTCCAACAGTTGCTAAGCGACTTACAGGAACCATGGTATCTCCATGTCCACCAAGTACCATGCAAGTAACATCTTGTGAAGAAAGATTGGTCGCTTCTGCAATAAATGATCTGAACCTAGCGCTATCAAGCGCTCCAGCCATACCAACTACTTTATTTTTAGCAAAACCAGATACTTTATAAAAAGCATATACCATTGCATCTAAAGGATTTGAGACGACTATTACAAAAGCCTTAGGAGCATGTAGCTTTACTTGCTCTGCCACATTTGTCATAATATCTAAATTTTTCTTTAATAAATCTTCGCGATCCATTCCCGGTTGTCTTGGAAATCCTGCAGTAATAACCACAACATCTGAACCTTTAATTGCTGCAAAATCTGATGAACCAGTTAATTTAGCATCATAGCCATCATGTGGAAGAAGTTGAGATATGTCTAAAGCTTTTCCTTTGATAAAATTTTCAGCTTGGGGAATATCGATAATAACAATATCGCCTAATTCTTTTTGAGCAGAGAGTAGAGCAATATTACCACCGACTTGACCACCTCCGATTAATGCTATTTTTGGTCTAGCCATTTTTAATTATGTTCTATGACACTAACAAAGCTTGTACTGCCTTTTTTGCTAAACTTGACTAGGCCAGGTGAGGTTGCAAACAAAGTATCATCATTTCCTCTTTTAACATTTCGTCCAGGATGTACTTTAGTNCCTCTTTGTCTGATAATAATACCNCCAGATAAGATTGATTGTCCATCGGACATTTTTACACCTAATCTTTGTGCATTGGAATCTCTTCCATTTCTTGAACTACCTTGTCCTTTTTTATGAGCCATGAGTCCCTACCTTTTATTTTTTCTTCTCAGCAATTTTTTTCTTAGCTGCTGGTTTCTTTTTTGGTGTAGCTACTTTAGTAGTTTTAGCTACTACTTTTTTTGCTTTTGATCCAGTAATAGACTGAATTTCTAGCATAGTTAAATCTTGTCTATGACCATTCTTTCTTTGATACCCTTTTCTTCTCTTCTTTTTGATGACAGTCACTTTATTAGCTCTCTTGTGCTCAAGCACTTTGACGCTAACTTTATACGTGTCTAATTCTTTAGGGTTAAAAATATTGGTATCTTCATTTGATACTGCTATTACATTATCAAATTTTAAAGTTTTGCCTACTTCGATATCTATCTTAGAATCTACTAAGAGAGTATCGCCTTTAGCGACTTTATACTGCTTTCCATATATTTCTACAATTGCGAACATAGCTTGGGAACTTAATAGCTAATTTATTGGTTATCAAGTACCTATTTCATGAGTTATATCTGTTGGATCTGACATTCGAGTAAAGCGAAATACATTTTTACCCATTGAAATATCGTCGATGACTTTTAGATATACAAAATTTTTCCACATCAAGCTGATATAATCNCTCTTTTTTTCTTCTTTTAAGTAATGAGCAATTTCAGGATTAAGATATAATTTTAATCTAATATCTCGATTTTTTTGTTTGTAGTCACGTAGCCAATAATCAATTCTAGTTAAAAGAGTATCTTTCGATATGATTCTTCCATCTCCATTACAGGTATCACAGCGNTCAGTTAGTGAGTCGATAATACTTAGACCAGTTCTTTCTCTCGTCATTTCAAGGACCCCGAACTCAGAAATTTCTGATACAGCTACTTTTGCCCTATCTTTTCTTAGTTCTTTCTTCATTTCAAGGTATACTTTTTTTCTATTTTCTGCATTTACCATATCAATAAAGTCAATTAAGATTAGTCCTGACAAGTGCCTCAATCTTAGTTGTACTGCTACTTCTTTTGCTGCTTCTAAATTAATTTTTAGAGAATTGTCTTCGTGTGCTTTTTTACCAACAAACTTTCCACTATTTACATCNACAACTACCATCGCTTCAGTTCTTTCTATGATTAGATATGCTCCACTCTTTAACCAGGCTTTTTTTCTCAATAGCTTAATCATGTCATTATCAATGCCTGTATCTTTAAACAAAGGCACCCTTTTACGATAGTGCTGTAGGGCGTCTCCAATCTCTAATGCATCATCTTTAACCATTTTTTGTATTTTTTTGTAGTCGTCCTTAGAATCAACAACAATTTTTTCAACTTTGTCACTGATTAAATCTCTTAATACNCTTGATGTCATTTCTAGGTCATTATGTATTACTGCTGGAGCTTCACTTTTTTCTGACAATTTCATTAGACCNTTATATTTTTCTTCTAGACTTGCATAGTCATTTTGAATCTGCTGATCAGTCTTTCCTTCAGCTACGGTACGAATAATAATTCCTAAGCCATGTTTTTTCATATCAAATGCAATTTTTTTCAATCTTCTACGTTCATAACGATCTTGCATCTTTTTTGATACTCCAACATATTTTGATTTAGGTATTAAAACAATAAAACGTCCTGCAATTGAAAGATTTGTAGTAACTCTAGCACCTTTATTATCGAATGGTTCTTTGATTACTTGTACAATAATTTCTTGACCAGGGGATAGCAATACATTGATTTCTTTTGAGTTTTTAGATTTAGGTTTGCGGTCTGCAATTAACTCAGGGTCTGAAATTTCAGAGAATGGTAAAAAAGCATTGTTACCTTCACCTATATTAACAAATGCAGCTTGCATCCCAGGAATTACATTCTCAACAACACCTTTATAGATATTGCCTACTGTTCTTTCTTTTGATTCTTTGTCAACGTGGAGTTCGGCAAGCTTACCATTTTCTTTAACAGCAATTCTTGTCTCTCCTACACCTTTACTGATGTAAATTTCTTTTTTCATAAAAGCCTTACTTTCATTATAGCTAAATATATACGTATATATAGCACANAGTTTAATTTTCTATGAAATAAAGGAGAGAATACTAGGTATAAAAAAATTTATTAGTTTAAAATTATAAAAATAAAAAAAATAGTTAGTTTTTAATTTCTATCCTCAATTTCACAAGTAATTTAGCGATTTTTAACTTTAAAATACATATAATCTGACAATTATGTTTAACGAAGAGCTAATTGCAGGNAAAGTAGCAGCNCGAAATGCTGGAAAAATTCTAATGAAGTATTTTTCTGACTCTAATAAGCAGGTAAAATATAAAAGTTTAAANAATCCTGTTACAATTGCAGATTATGAGGCAGACAAATATATNGCAGATTTTATTGGAGGAGAATTTCCAGATGATGGTTGGCTATCAGAAGAGACTGTAGATACGGAAGCACGATTAAGCAAATCTCGTGTATGGATTGTAGATCCATTAGATGGTACCAAAGAATTTATTGAAGGAGTACCACATTTTTCTGTTAGCATTGCTTTAGTACAGGATGGCTACCCTGTTATAGGTATCGTTTATAATCCNCATACAAAAGAAATGTTTTATGCTGAAAAAGGCAAAGGAGCNTTTTTAAACGGAAAAAATGTTAGTATATCAAACAAAGAACAACTCAATAAAGCCTCTATTACAGTTAGTAGATCTGAGTATAAGAAAAAACTATGGGCAGAGCATAGNAACACTTTTAGTAGCATAGAACCTATTGGCAGCGTTGCCTATAAGTTGGGATTAGTTGGAGCTAATAAATATGATATTTTTGCCACACTTGCTCCAAAAAATGAGTGGGACATTTGTGCAGGAGATTGTATTGTTAGNGAAGCTGGTGGATTGGTGAAAACTATCAATGATAAAAATATTATCTATAATCAAAAGAAAACTCTTGTTACAGACCCTATAATTGCTACAAATTCTATATTATTTAATAGCATTTCAGACCTGTTATATTAGATAAGAAATATAAAATTTTAACAAATGGAAATATGTAAATGAAATATATCGGACCAGATTTTTGTAATATCACTTCTCTTTTAACAGATGAAGAGCTATTGATTCAAAAAACAGCAAATCAATTNGTTGCAGAAGAATTTAATCCTATCGTAAATGAATATTATGAGAAAGGATCCTTTCCTCTTGATTTAATTCCAAAAATGGGAGAATTAGGATTTTTTGGTGCTACACTACCTAAGAAATATGGAGGGAGTGAAATAAGTAGCACTGCTTATGGGCTAATAATGCAAGAGCTTGAAAAAGGAGATTCAGGATTAAGATCAGTTTGTAGCGTTCAAGGTTCATTAGTCATGTTTCCTATCTATAAATATGGTACCGAGCAACAGAAAGAAAAATGGCTACCATTGCTAGCTGCTGGTAAAGCAGTGGGATGTTTTGGGCTTACAGAATCTAATCATGGTTCAGACCCAGCAGGGATGCTTACAAGAGCAAAACGAGATGGAGATGACTGGATTATTAACGGATCAAAGATGTGGATTACCAATGGTTCAATAGCAGATGTTGCAGTAGTTTGGGCTAGAGATGAAGAGGGAGTGATTAGAGGTTTTTTATTAGAGAAAGGAATGGATGGATTTAGTTCGTCTGATATTCATGGAAAAATGAGCTTAAGAGCATCAATTACTTCAGAGTTATTTATGAAAGATGTTAGGGTATCAGATGCGAATAGACTTCCAGATGTTAAAGGTTTAAAAGGGCCTTTATCATGCTTNACTCAAGCTAGATATTCTATTGCTTGGGGAGTGATTGGAGCAGCTATTGATTGTTATGAAGTAGCATTAAGTTATAGNAAAGATAGAAAGCAATTCTCAAAGCCAATTGCTGGTTTTCAGCTTACTCAACAAAAACTAGTTTATATGATTGAAGAAATTACTAAAGCCCAATTGCTTGCTCTGCAAATAGCTAGACTTAAAGATAGTGGCGACCTAGAGTTTGCACACATATCTCTTGGTAAGAAAAATAATGTTGCAATTGCTAGAAAATGTGCACAGTTGGGAAGAGAGATTCTTGGTGGGAATGGTATTATGGATGACTATCCAATGATGAGACATATGATGAACNTAGAGACTGTTTATACATATGAAGGTACTCATGAAATACATACGCTAATTCTTGGTCAAAAAATTACTGGTCTACCTGCTTTTGAATAGCAATATCAATTTGATGAATTAGATAACTTAATATTTTTTCTCTTGAATNTAGCTTTCCAGTTTCTCTTAAAAATGATGTACTATCAACTTTTGAATTTTTATCAAATCTTTTTATGTCTGCATCAGAATTCACATTTAATCCAACACTTAAATACTGATCAGGAAGTTTAGTATGTCTATAGAAACGATTATTTAAAAGAACACCTGATATTTTTTTATTATCGATATATATATCATTTGGTTTTTTAATATAGCCTTCCAAGCCCCAATTTTTTATAGTATTTACTACTGCTTTGCAAGTATCATCAATCAATTGTTGTTTAAAATCAAATGATTTACCTAATATAATTGTCAAAGCTAAATCTTTATAGGGGATATTAAGCCATTTTTTTCCAAAGGAGCCTANACCATTAATTTGACAGTCTGTAATGACAATTTTTCTTTCATTCTTTTCAGCAAATTGTTCATAAGCAACTTTAATTGTTGAATCAACCTCTCTGAAATAAAGAAAAGTATCTTTCCGTTTAATCCAACTAGTTTTAAGATTTATTTTTTCAAGATCTAATTGCAAGGATCTAGTTTTCTTCTCATCTGGAAAGTAGCACCTGGCTGCAATACGCCGTTATTATTTTTAATAATATCGGCATTGTCCATATANATGACNACCCATGCCAATTCATCGCTGTATACTCTTTCAGCTAAGCTCCATGCAGTATCACCAGACTGAATTGTATATTCAAAAAATTCTAANTCACAATTTTTTGCCTGTTCAGCATCTCTTTTTAGAGATAAAAAATTATAAGGATATATTCTATCTGGNTCAGGACCAATTTCCTGCTTATTCCATTCATATATCTCTTTCCACATAGATGAGTCACCATATTCTCTAGCNGCAATCTTGATTAAATAATCACCTCTTTTAATCATATATGGTTCAAATACAGTTACTGGCAATGGAGGTGATTCGGGTTCTTGAATAGTAAATGTTTCCACTGAAACTTCTTGCTTGACCACTTCTTCTCCTGNATTAGGTGTTTCTTGTACAGCAATTTCATTTCCAATAGCTGGTATAGTTCCTGAGCAATTAATAATTAACAAAGCGCTCAACAGTAAAATTTTTTTATTATACATATTTTTCCTTATTTTTAGTTTCTCTANTTAATATTATCAATTTTTGTATATAATGTTCCTTATTTTTTTATAATTATAAAGAATATTCCCCAAATACCTTCTTTAAAGAATGAGATATTTCTCCTAGGGTACATTTGTTATCACTACACCCAATAATATATGGCATTAAATTTTCGCTAGTCTTTGCTTTTTCTTCAAGCAATAGAAGAGCTTGCTTGGCGGCCGATTCACTACGAGATAATTTTAATTTTGCAATAATTAGTTCTCTATCTTCTTCGACTAATTCTACCATATTTTTTTCTTCAGAAGATTCTTTATTTATAAATTTATTAACCCCTATTACAATTGCTTTTTTATCATCTAAATCGTTTTGAAATTTTATAGATGATTCGGCAATTTCATTCTGAATAGTTCCATCTTGAATAAGTTTTTCAACTCCACCTTTTTCTAAAATATCGTTAATCTTAATATTTACTTTTTCTATCATATCTTTAGTCATGTTATCTATTAAAGAACTATCTCCAATAGGATCAATAAAATCTGGGATTCCACTTTCATGTGCGATTACTTGTTGTATTCTTAGTGCCGATAAAGCATTTTTTTCAGATGGAAGACTTAGAGCTTCATCTTTACCATTGGTATGAATTGATTGCGCTCCACCTAATACAGCAGCTAGACTTTGTAGCGTTGTTCTTGGAGTATTATTTTCAATTTGCTGAGCTGTCAAAGTAGAACCAGCGGTTTGTACGTGGAATCTACAGAGTTGTGATTTGATATTGTTTATTTTGAATCTGTCTCTAATAATATGAGCCCATATTTCTCTTGCTGCCCTAAATTTTGAAATTTCTTCGAAAAAGTTTCGGTGAGAATTGAAAAAAAATGATATTTGAGTTGTTAATTTTTCAATATCAATATCAGCTGCTTTAGCAGTTTCTAGATAAGTAATAGCATTAGCAAATGTAAAAGCTAATTCTTGTACTGCAGTACTTCCAGCTTCTCTTATATGATATCCTGATACAGATATAGAATTCCAATTTGGTAAGTTGTTTTGACAGTATTCAAATATGTCGGTTGTTAAGCGCAAAGAAGAATTAATAGGAAATATATATGTGCCTCTAGCAATATATTCTTTGAGTATATCATTTTGAAGAGTGCCTCTTAATTTTTCTAAAGAATAACCTCTTTTTTTAGCCAAAGATATATAAAATGCTAATAATATTGATGCAGTAGAATTAATAGTCATAGAAACAGAAACTTTTTCTAAATCAATATCTTTAAATAGAGCTTCAATATCTTCCGGTGTCGAAATGGGTACTCCAGATTTACCTATTTCTCCAGAAGACATTTCATCATCAGAGTCATAACCCATTTGAGTAGGCAAATCAAATGCAACTGACAATCCATTCACGCCACTTTCTAGTAATGATTGATATCTTTTATTTGATTCAGATACAGATGAAAAACCTGAATATTGCCTCATAGTCCACAATCGATTGCGGTACATATCTTTGTAGATACCTTTAGTAAATGGAAATTTTCCTATTTTTTTATTTGACATTATTTAACCTAATTTAATTCTAAAATCAGTATTGTAATTAATGAATTTTAACTAACATGTAATATTATGGATTATTCAAGAGTAGAAAAAATAAAATATTGGTGGCGTTATAAGGATTATTTTTCTGGTCAATCTCAAAAATATGAGTATTCCACAATGCAAAAAGGGTCTATTTTAATAGTGCTTCCAGATGGAGAGGTGGCATTTGATTTAGCAAATCTTTTTTTAGATAGAATTCAAAACAACGATAATAGGGTCAATTTTTTAGTGAAAGATGCTCTAATTAATTTTTATCCTAAAGAATTGAGCGAATCTGCACTACTATTCTCTTATAAAGATATTAATTCTTTAGGTGTTCCCACTCATGAGTTTTTAGAAAAAATTAAAGAAATGAAATATGAGAACATGATTGATCTAAATATTAATTTTAGCCGCTTTTCTTCATTCCTTTTAAGAGCATGTCATCCAAAAGTAAGAATGGGTTTTAGTTATGATAATTCAAAAAAATATTATAATGTTATACTTGATACAAATTATCAAAGAGATTTAGAAGGAACATTTACTATGATTCAACAGTTTATAAAAATATGATGGACTACTTAAAAAAGATTATGATATCAGATCTTGTCTTATTAGACAAGCCTAGCTCGTTATTTGACACAATAAAATATCCTTGGGATTTAATTAGCAATATCCCTGATTTATTTTCAGAAAAAAGTTCTGCTTATAATGATAGAGAAAATGTAATTATTAATGATAGTGATGGTATAGTTATCGTGGATGATACGGCTACAATAGAGCCTTTCAGTGTTTTAAATGGTCCTTTATTTATAGGAAAAAATACTTTAGTTAAATCTCATTCTACCATATCAAATTCTATTATTAATCATGATTGTAAGGTGAGTGGAGAAATCCATTCTTGTATTTTTCAACCCTATTCAAATAAGGCTCATGATGGATTTCTAGGACATAGCTTTATTGGATCTTGGGCAAACTTAGGGGCAGGTACAACCACTAGTAATTTAAAAAATAATTATTCTTCTGTAAGCGTGAAATGGGATGGAGAATTGATAGATACAGAATCTATATTTTTTGGATCTATTATTGGAGAGCATGTTAAAACAGCTATTGGGACAAACCTAAATACTGGGACAGTTATTGAAGTTGGGTGTAATATTGTTTCACAATCTTTCCCACCTAGACACATTCCAGCCTTTTCATTATTTTATAAAAATAAATCAATGAAAATACAATTTGACAATTTTTGTGATACTGCAGAAAAAGCGATGCAAAGAAGAAATAAGACTCTCTCTTCCTCTGAAAAATCTACTTTAAATAGTATTTACAAAAACTATTGACTCCATAGCTAACTAATAATACTTTCGTCTCTATATGGATCCTATTGATATAAATAATGTAGACGAGGTAATAAGTCCTTGTTGTGATGAAGAGATAAGAACTTCAGAGATTGGTGCTAAGTTAAGATGCCCTCTTTGTAAATCTAATCTTAAGCAAAGAATATATCTCCCATTTCTTGAATATCTAATGGAAAATGGGCATGTGGAAAACTTAGATTTCTTTGACTTAGATCTATATAGCCAAGACAAAGAAACTTTAGATAGTGAAGATGAAGAATTAGATCTTGATAAATATGAAGTCAAGAAAGATAGTCTAAATATCTACGAAGATGATGCAAAATTTAGTTCCAATGCACCAGTATCAGAAACTTCTATAGATGAGTCAGCAGTGTCTAGTGACTGGACAAAGTTTGCTACAGAAGATTCCGACTGATAGAGTTTTTTTACTTTACAATATATTATAGTTCATACTATATTTATCAAGTTGAATATGTTTTAGTTTTTACTGCTTTCTTTAATTAAAATTTTCAGGCTATAAAATTATGAAAGATTGAAAGACTTTCCCCCGCTTATCAACTTTCTTTTGTAGCCTGTTTTTTTATATAGATTTTATTCTTTTTTAATTTGCTTCATTAAAAGAATTGAATTAATATTGCCTATTAGACTGAGTAGTCGGTTTTTTTAAAAAATTATTATGAAAATAGCAGTACTAACCAAAGCAATCCCAAGTTATGAATCTAGTATTCGTATAGACTCTTCGTCAACATGGATTGACGAATCAGTTGTCAACTTTGTAGTTAACGAAAGTGACTCTTATGCTTTAGAAGAAGCCTTACAAATTAAAGAAAAATTAGACGATGGCAGTGAAGTGGTAGTTGTAACTATGGGCTCTCAAGACAATACATCAAAAGTATTAAAAGATGGATTAGCTAAAGGAGCTGACAGGGCTATTTTTATTCAGAATGAAGATTCAAATACTGATCCACTATCTATTGCAAAATTATTTTCTCAAAACCTAAAAGATGAAAACTTTGATTTAGTATTTTCTGGTTTACAGTCAGATGATTTAGGATCTGGACAAACTGGAGTGCTAATAGGAGAATTATTAGAGATGTCTACTGCCACACTTGGAATTGAAACAGATATTCAGGATGGTAAAATTAAAATTAAGAGAGAGTTAGAGTCTGGATGGTTTCAATGGGTGACATTGCCTTTTCCAGCTAGNGTATCTATTCAATCTGGTATTAATGAGCCTAGATATCCTTCATTAAAAGGAATCATGGGGGCTAAGCGCAAAGAATCAAAAGTAATAGATGGACAGCTTTCTGACGATCCAAAACAAAATTTTATTAATTTATTTATTCCTAAGACTGAAAAAGCTACAGAAAAAATTGAAGGCGATGTTGATGGGATAGTTGCTAAGTTAATGGACATATTAAAAAATAAGTTAAGAGTAATATCATGATTTTAGTTGTATTAGAAAATCAAAGAGGAAATATACATCCCTTTAGTAAAGAGGCAGTAGCTGCCGGTCAAAGCTTAGGATCTAAGCTAGGAATGGATGTATCTATTTTGTGTCTTGGTGAAAATGCAAGTTCGCTTAAAGAGCAAGCTAATGACTATAAATCAAAAAGTTTAATTATAGCAGAGCATGATATGATTAGTGCTTATTCTGCTGATGGATATTCAAAAGTTTTATCAGATGTTATTAAAGATGTATCTCCTAAATATGTTATAATGGGCCACTCTTATATGGTACGTGATTTTCTACCTAGAGTAAGTGCTAAGTTAGACCTACCATTTGTGAGTGATATCATATCAGTAACATATGATGGAGATAGCCCTATATTTGCACGCCAAGTGTTTAATGCAAAACTGGCTACTAATATTCAGCCAGATTCAAGTAGCAATACAACACTTCTTAGTTTTCAATCTGCAGCATTTTCTAGCGATGAAATAGAATTGGGAGGTTCTGATGCTGTATCTATATTTGAAGTAAGTCTTAATGCTGAAGATATTAAGTCTAGTAGTGAGCCAGAATTTCAGGAGTCTGCTTCTGGTGTAGATTTAACTACTGCAGATGTAATTGTATCTGTGGGAAGAGGTATTGAAAGTCAGGATAACATCCCTATGGTCGAGTCCTTGGCAAAAGCAATGGGAGCAGAAATAGCTTCATCTAGACCTGTAGTAGATATGGGTTGGTTACCATCATACAGACAGGTTGGAAGTTCAGGGCAAGCAGTATCCCCTAATTTATACTTTTCTGTAGGAATTTCTGGCGCTATTCAGCATGTAGTAGGTATGAAAGGCTCAAAAAATATTATTGCAATTAACAAAGATGAGGAAGCTCCTATTTTTGAGATTGCAGACTATGCTGTCATTGGCGATTTAATGGAAATCGTACCAAAATTGACAGAAGAACTTCAGAAATAAATAATATATATATCATATGATAAAATTTTCTCTATTAGAGCAAATAGTTTTAATCTTATTTTTATCTTCCGGCCTATCTTTCTTTCTATATCAGCTACTTTTACGTCTAAAGATTGTTTTAAAGGGTAAGTCTGATTTTAGTATTGATCAACTTCCAGATCGATTATTAAGAGTATTTAATGAAGTTATTTTACATAAAAAAGTTGCAAGCGGAGGAAGAAAATTTGCTGGAATAATGCATGCATTTGTTATGTATGGATTTATCTTTTTTGGATTAATAACAATTAANCACTTCTTGATGGCATTTGGAATTCACCTTTTTAATGAAACATTTCGTTTATGGTATTTTAAAATATTTGGAGCACCATGGGCATTTTTATGTTCATTTGGTATTCTGGCATTAGCGTATCGTAGATTTGTTTTAAAGCCAAAAGCTTTGGGTAAATTTTCTGCTACTTCTGGAGTAGTGACTATATTTATTGTGACTCTAATGATTACATACTTAATAGATGAATTACATTTATTGAAGAGCCCAGTAGCCNTNAAGGTAAATTGGTGGCTACATTCAGGAGTTATTGGTGGTTTTTTATTTTTAATTCCTAAATCAAAACATATGCATTTAGTTTTATCTCCATTTAATATTTTTCTAAGACCTTTTGAAATTCCTCATCACCCAGCTATACCGATAGATTTAGAAGCATCTGAAGAAGAGTTAGATAATCTACTGCTAGATTTATCAAGATTAAGTAAAGATCAAGCATTAGATATCTTTACATGCGTTGAATGCGGAAGATGTACAGATGTATGTCCTGCAAATAGAGGTGGAGGAATCTTAGATCCAAAATATCATTTTATACTAAATTTAAAACAACCTATGCTCGATTCTGGTGATGTAAATGTTGTAGATAAAATTAATGTAGAAGCAGGATGGGAGTGCACGACATGTCAAGCATGTACAGAAGTTTGCCCAGTAGGAAATCACGTAGAAAAAGCCGATGAGATTAGAAGCTTTCAAGTATTAGCTGAAGGAGATGTTCCTCAAGAATATCAAAAATTATTACGCAATTTACAAGAGACAGGTAATACAGAAGGAGCATCGTCCAGTGATCTGCTTAAGCAATTACCAGCATATACTAGCGATAAAGAATTAGTGCTCTGGTTAGGTTGTTTTGCTAAACATGCCATGGATCCAAATTTTATAGGATCTGTAAAGAATTTTACTAAGATTTTAGATTCTGCTGGAGTTACATATGGGGTGCTTAGTAATGAGCAATGTTCT
>JGI26060J43896_10000403_pt1 | contig 15738 bp, 10 predicted proteins | sample MarorgKNORR_S2LV_6_FD_43896 | JGI IMG/M metagenome (IMG submission 43896) | reverse complement strand
TGCCTACCAACCTGCCCCCCAAGGGCGCCACCATTGAGACGAACCGGTTGCACGAGAGTGACACCGGTTCTCCCGAGGTGCAGATCGCACTCCTGAGTGACCGCGTCACCCATCTCACCGATCACCTGAAGGTCCACAAGAAGGACCATCACAATCGGCGAGGTCTGTTGATGCTGGTGGGTCGCCGCCGGAGGATGCTCGACTACGTCAAGAAGAACGACGTGGAGCGCTACCGGGCGATCATCGCCAAGCTGGGGCTGCGCAGGTAGGTAGATTCAGGCATCGGACGGCCACTTGGGCCGTCCGTGTCGCGTCGGGGACCGGACCAACGGGACCGACAATCAGATCAATGAGTGGGGATGGGCGACACGCGTCCACATCCCCGATGAGTCGCAGATCGCGGCCATCGAACCGTCCGGAGTCGTTTCGGGCGGACTACGAGAAGAGAGAGCATGACTGAAGCAACCACGGTTTCCTGCACCTTTGCCGGGACCGACAAGACAATGTCGTTTGAGACGGGTCGCATGGCCCCTCTGGCAGGCGGGTCCGTCCTGGCCCAGATCGGCCGTTCCACGGTCCTTGTGACCGCCACCGGGGCCAAGTCCCCCCGACCGGGTGCGGATTTCTTCCCGCTCACGGTCGACATCGAGGAGCGAATGTACGCCGCCGGCAAGATCCCCGGCTCGTTCTTCCGTCGTGAGGGTCGGGCGCCGGAGTCGGCAATCCTGACCTGTCGCCTCATCGACCGCCCGCTGCGGCCGATGTTCCCCGAGGGCTTCCGCAACGAGGTCCACATCGTGGGCACCGTCGTCGGTGCCGATATGGAGAACCCCCACGACGTGCTGGCACTGAACGGCGCCTCGGCGGCCCTGATGCTGTCCGGCATCCCGTTCTCAGGTCCCGTCGGTGCAGTGCGCATCGCCTGGTCCGCAGCCGGCGAGTGGATTCCGCACCCGACCTACGAAGAGGGCAGCGAGTCCGCCTTCGAGATGGTCGTGGCCGGTCGCCTACTCGACGACGGCGACGTCGCCGTGATGATGGTCGAGGCCGGCGGCACAGCAGCCACCTGCGACATCTACGACGCCGGTGCTCCGATGGTCGACGAGGCCGTCCTGGCCAGTGGCCTGGAGTTCTCCAAGCAGTTCATCAGCCAGGTCATCGAGCTCCAGAATGAGCTTGTGGCGGCTGTGGGTGCTCCCGAGATCATGGCCTACGAGGTCACGAGCGACTACACCCCCGAGGTGCTCGCAGCCGTCGAGGCTGCTGGTACAGAGCGCATCGCAGCGACCCAGACCATTGCCGACAAGGCCGAGCGCGGCACCGCCGAGGCGGCCCTCAAGGCTGAGCTGATCGCCGAGCTGCTTCCGCAGTTCGCCGACGTGGACAAGATCGATCGTCTGGTCGGTGGCGCCATCCGGGCGGTCACCAAGGTCGCGGTGCGGTCCCGCATCGTCACCGAGGGCCTCCGCATCGACGGGCGTGGCACGGGTGACCTCCGGCCGGTCTCGTCGGAGGTGCAGGTCATCCCCACGGCGCATGGTTCCGGCCTGTTCCAGCGTGGCGATACCCAGGTGCTGAACTTCACCACCCTGGGTACCGGTCGCATGGACCAGATGATCGACGGCATCGACCCGATCAGCCGCAAGCGGTTCATGCACCACTACAACTTCCCGCCCTTCTCGACCGGTGAGACCGGTTTCATGAGGGGCCCGAAGCGCCGTGAGATCGGCCACGGTGCGCTCGCCGAGCGAGCCCTGTTCCCGATCATCCCGAGCTTCGAGGACTTCCCCTACACGCTGCGCCTGGTGTCAGAGGTCCTGGCGTCTAACGGCTCGAGCTCGATGGGCTCGGTCTGCTCGTCCAGCCTCTCGATGATGGACGCCGGTGTGCCGATCAAGGCCCCGGTGGCCGGCATCGCCATGGGCCTCATCTACAAGGACGGCGAGTACGTNACCCTCACCGACATCCTCGGTGTGGAGGACGCCTTCGGCGATATGGACTTCAAGGTGGCCGGCACTGCTGAGTTCGTGACGGCGCTCCAGTTGGACACCAAGATCGACGGCATTCCCGCCGAGGTCCTGGCGAATGCCCTGACCCAGGCGAAGGAAGCCCGCCTGGCGATCCTGGCGGTCATGGCTGAGGCGATACCCGGCCCGCGCGACGACGTCGGCGAGAACGCACCGAAGATCGAGGCGTTCGAGATCCCGGTGGAGAAGATCGGTGAGGTCATCGGCCCGAAGGGCAAGATGATCAACACCATCCAGGCCGAGACCGGCGCCGACATCAGCGTCGACGACGACGGCATGGTCGGCATCGTGTCGATCGCCTCGCCGGACCGTGCCAAGGTGGCCGAGGCGAAGCGTCAGGTCATGCTGATCGTGGACCCGCCCACCGCCGAGGTGGGAGCGGTGTACGACGGCCGGGTGGTGAACATCACCAAGTTCGGTGCCTTCATCAGCATCCTTCCGGGACGCGATGGCCTGGTGCACATCTCGAAGCTGGGTGGCGGCAAGCGGATCGACCGGGTCGAGGACGTCCTCGAGTTGGGCCAGGAGATCCAGGTGATCGTTGAGGACGTGGATCCGAACGGCAAGATCTCCCTGAAGCCTGCCGGTGACGCCCCGTCCAAGCCGGCTCCGGCTGCTCCCGTGGTGGATTCCGAGGACGACGCCCCGGTGGCCGACTCCGACGATGCCGGGTCAGACGATGCCGGGTCAGACGATGCCGGGTCAGATGATGTCGGGTCTGACGATGCCGACTACGACGATGATGCCGACTACGAGGATGATGCCCCGGTGGACGCATCCGACGGTCCGATTAAGTCCAACTTCGAGGACGCCTTCAAGGCTGAGCTGGAGGCCGTGCACGGAGACCTGGGCAACGCAGTGTCGGCCAACCGCGGTGGCGGTGGTGGTGGCGGCGGTCGTCGCCGCCGGGGTCGCTGAGCGTCCCGTTGGACGAGGGTCGTCCACGCGGCGACCGCATGGCCACCGGAACGGTGGTTGAACTGAGCCTGCCCGAGAACGGTCCACTTGCCGGTCCGAGTGTGGTGTCCGAGCTGATGCCGGACGCCCACTCGGTTTCGGTAGGGGTGTGGGTCGCCGTCGGTGGGCGTGACGAGGATCCGTCCATGAGCGGCGCCTCGCACTTCCTGGAGCACCTGCTCTTCAAGGGAACCGAGCGCCGGACGGCGCGCGCCATAGCGGAGCTGGTGGACTCCACAGGTGGCGAGATGAACGCGTTCACCTCCAAGGAGTACACGGCGTACTACGCCCGTGTGCCGGCAGGGGGCCAGGAGATGGCCACCTCCCTGCTGGCCGACGTCCTGAGGGACCCGGCTCTACGTGCTGCTGACGTCGAGACCGAGCGTCAGGTGATCCTCGAGGAGATCCACCTCCAGGCCGATGATCCCGATGACGTGGCCTTCGGTCTGCTCTACGAGGCCCTCTTCCCGGAGCATCCACTGGGGCGGGAGGTGCTGGGTACGGAGTCCTCGGTGGCTGCCATCGACCGTGACGACATCATCGGGTTCCACGACCACTGGTACCGGGCGCCCAACCTCGTGGTGGCTGCGGCAGGCGCCGTCGACCACGATGCTCTGGTGGCCCAGGTGGCCGAGGCCTTCTCCGGCCGGACCGGGGGTGCTGCGCCTGTCCGTTCGGCTCCGGTCGCCGAGCCGGTCGAGGCCGGGTGCCTGACGCGCCCGACCGAGGCGACACACGTGGCCTGGGGCTGGCTGGGATTGCGGCGCGATGATCCGCGTCGCCACGCTCTGGCGCTCGGCATCCACGTGCTGGGTGGTGGGCTGTCCAGCCGCCTCTTCCAGACCGTGCGGGAGGACCGTGGCCTGGCATACAGCGTCTTCTCGTCCATGGCCGGTTATGCGGATGCCGGGGTGGTGTCGGTGTACGCGGGCACGGCGCCGGAACGTGCCGACGAGCTCCAAAGGGTCGTCGCTGGTCAGGTGGCCGAGGTGGCCTCCAACGGAATCACCGCTGCCGAGCTGGCGATCGCACGCGACGGATTCGAGGGTTCGATCCTGCTGGGACTGGAGGACTCGGGCAGCCGCATGTTCAGGCTTGGAACGAGCCAGAGCCTCCTGGGTCGTGTCGTTCCCCTGGACGAGTACGTGGAGACCCTGCGTGCGGTCACCCTCGAGGACGTGAACGCCGTCCTGGCCGAGGTGCTGTCGCCGCAGCCGGCTGTGGCGATCGTCGGCTCGGGAACCTGACCCTGCGCGTCCCGATTCTGGCGCCGGCGGCTTTGCGTCGGGCTGTAGCCGGGCCCAAACTCGGCCGGTTGGCCGCGATGGTGACCGCTAGCCTCGGGACATGTCAGGAGATCCGATCCGCGTTGGGGTACTGGGGGCTGCCGGCCGCATGGGTCGGTCAGTGGCCGATGCCGTCACCGCCGCCGACGGCATGGTGCTGGTGGCAGCCGTCGACCCATCGGCACCCGGCAGCAGGGTCTGCAACGTAGAGGTCGTCGCCGACATCCGCGACCTCGTGGAGGCCGGCGTGGACGTGGTGGTGGACTTCACCGTGGCCGAGGCCAGCCGGGTGAACCTGGGCGTCCTGGCGTCTGCCGGCGTGCACGCCGTGGTCGGAACCAGCGGTCTGGACGAGACGGACATCGGGGAACTTCGGGCGGCGTTCACCTCCAGCAACTGCCTGATCGCTCCCAACTTCGCCATCGGTGCCGTGCTGATGATGCGTTTCGCCGAGTTGGCGGCACCGTGGTTCGAGACGGCCGAGATCATCGAGGTCCACCACGACGGCAAAGTCGACGCCCCGTCGGGCACGGCGATCGCCACGGCCGAGCGGATGGCGGCGGCTTCGGCGGACTGGGCACCGGATCCAACCACCCATGTGGTGATGGCGGGCGCCAGGGGCGCTGCGGGTCCGGCGGAGATCCGGATCCACTCGCTGCGCATGCGCGGCGCGGTCGCCGACCAGGAGGTCGTGCTGGGAACCGACGGCCAGACCCTGACCATCCGACATGACACGATCGACCGGGGGTCGTTCATGCCTGGCGTGGTTCTGGCCGTTCGCCGGATCGCCGGGATATCCGGGCTGACCGTGGGCCTTGACGCCCTGCTCGGCATCTGACCGCGCCGGGAACCACGCCGTGACACCGGGCGCCCGACCATGAGCCCCGGGACCCGTCGGCTGCTGCGCCCCGCCTGGCTGCTCTCCCACGTGCTCGTCGTCGGCCTCCTGGTCGTCACGGCGAACCTGGGCTTCTGGCAGCTTCATCGCCTGGACGCACGGCGGACCTACAACGCGGTGGTGGCAGCCCGGGCCGACGAGCCCGTGGTCGCCCTGGCCGAGGCGTTCGGAGCCCTGAAGCGTGGTGGCACGCCGGAGGACCTCAGGCACGTGCGTGTGGTGGTGTCCGGTACCTGGGCCGCCGGACAGGTGTACCTGGCAAACCGGTCCATGGACGGCGTGCCAGGCGTGCACGTGGTCTCGCTGCTGCGGATCGACGGAGTCCAGTCGGGGGCAGGGGTCGGGGTGGTCGTGGATCGGGGCTTCGTTCACAGGGGCCTGTTCCTNGAGGGTGATTCGGCTGCCTGGGCACCGGCCACGGCTGNAGTGGAGCTCGTCGGAAGCCTGGATGTCTCACGGACNGGCGAGCGGGGCAGTGGGGTGGAGGTGGACCGGATCGACCTGGAGGCGCTGTCCGAACGGTGGGGGGCGAGCCTCGCNCCGATGTGGATACGNGCGGCGGGCGACGGCNCGNCGGGTATGCCGGTGGCGGCCCCGGTCGTGGACCTGGGCGCCGGCTCGCACTTCTCCTATGCCGTGCAGTGGTTCGTGTTCACCCTCATCGGGTTGGGCGGCTATCCGCTGGTGCTCGTCCGGCTGGCGCGTCGCGACCCGGCGCTAGCGTGAGCGCCATGACCAGCCCCAGCAGCGCCGACCTGCGAGTCGTGCATGCGCTCCGGGTCCGGGGCTTCGTCGACATGCCGCTGGTTGCCGAGGTCGCCGGCATGGCTGTCGACGAGGCGACGCTCCTGCTTGCAGCCCTGGAGGCGGTGGGCCACGCCCGCCACCGTGAGGGCCGGATGTCGGGCTGGATGCTCACCTCCGATGGTCGGGCCCACGGCGAGGCACTGCTGGCCGGGGAACTGGACGGCGCCGGCTGCCGCGGCGAGGTGGAAGGGGCCTACAGCCGATTCCTCGAAGGCAACCAGGGCTTCCTGGGACTGTGCACAGACTGGCAGCTTCGCCCGGATCCGGCTGATCCGGCAGGTGGGTCGATCGTGAACGACCATGCGGACCCGGACTACGACGCCGCGGTCATCGGCCGCCTGACGGAGATAGATTCGGCCATCCAGCCGGTCTGCGCAGCCCTGGCGGCGGTTTTGGAGCGCTTCGGTGGCTACGGCGAGAGGTTCGCCACGGCACTGGACCGGGTCAGGGGAGGCGACCTGGACTGGTTCACGAAGCCGATGATCGACTCGTACCACACGGTCTGGTTCGAGTTGCACGAGAACCTGCTGGCCACGTTGGGGATCCAGCGGGCGAAGGAATACGCCGCCGGCTAAACAGCACAGAAACAGTCCAGGCAAGGTAAATCCAGGCAAGGTCAGTTAAGGCACGGCCAGTCAATCCAGGTCAAACAGGAGGCAATCCAGCATGGAGCCGAGGTTCGGGCGGGTGATCACCGCCATGATCACGCCGTTCACCGCCGACGGGGCGCTGGACCTGGACGGAGCGGTCGACCTGGCTGGTTGGCTCGTGGAGCAGGGCAACGACGGCCTGGTGCTGGCTGGCACCACTGGCGAGTCGCCAACGCTCACCCACGACGAGCAGATCGACCTGGTGGAAGCGGTATCCGGAGCGGTCGACTGCCAAGTGATCGCCGGCGCCGGGAGCAACGACACGGCGGCTGCGATGGAACTCACCCGTCGCTGCAGCGACGCCGGGGCTGATGCCATCCTCACGGTCACGCCGTACTACAACCGGCCGTCCCAACTGGGGCTGTTCAACCACTTCCGGGCGGTCGCCGAGACGACGGACCTTCCGGTGATGCTCTACGACATTCCGCCACGGTCCGGGCGCAAGATCCACACTGACACCATCCTTCGACTCGCCGACGAGGTCCAGAACATCGTGGCGGTCAAGGATGCCGCCGGCGACGTGGCCGAGACGGCCCGCNTGGTCGCGGCCGCACCGGCCGGGTTCGAGGTCTACAGCGGGGAGGACTCCCTGACCCTGGCGCTCCTGGCGGTCGGAGCGGTCGGCGTGGTTAGCGTGGCATCGCACTGGGCCACGCCGGAGACCGTCGNCATGATGGACGCCTTCTTCTCCGGTGACGTGGCTGCGGCGACCGAGGCCAACCGGCGCCTCATCCCGTCGTGGGACTTCGAGTCAGGCGACCTCACGCCGAACCCGATTCCATCCAAGGCCATGATGAAGGTCCTGGGCCTGCCCGGCGGCGACTGCCGTTCCCCGATGGGTCCCGAGCCGGCCGACCTGGCTGACCTGGCTCGTCTCGTCCTGGCCGGTCTCGGCCGCGCCTGAGTGAAGAGGTACTGATTCGATGGCCCCTCCCGTACACCTCACGTTCCTAGGCGGCCTCGGCGAGATCGGACGCAACTGTGCCGCCCTCGAGGTTGAGGGACGCATCGTCATGCTGGACTGCGGCCAACTGTTCCCGGACGACCTTCCGGGGGTCGACGCGGTACTCCCGGACTTCACCTGGCTGCTGGAACGGGCCGACCGCATCGAGGGGTGCGTGGTCACCCACGCCCACGAGGACCACATCGGTGGGCTGCCCTACCTGCTGAAGGAACTCGCCGCCGAAGGGGTCTCGATACCCATCTACGGGGCGCCGTTCACCCTTGGCATGGTGCGCGGCAAGCTGAAGGGCGCCGGGGTGCCGATCCCCGAGCTGGTTGAGCTGGGCGATCACGCCAAGCTCCGCATAGGACCGTTCGACTGCGAGTTCCTGCCGGTCACCCATTCGACGCCGAGCGGTCTGATGACCATCTTCGGCACGCCGCAGGGGCGCATCCTGCACTCCAGCGACTTCAAGTTGGATCCGACGCCCGTGGACGATCGGGTCACCGACCTGCCGCGGCTCCGGGAGCTGGCCGGGTCGGCCGGGATCAGGCTGCTGCTCGCCGATTCCACGAACGCCGGTATGGCTGGATCGTCGACGTCGGAGACCACCGTCGGTCCGGTGCTCAGGCAGGTCTTCGAAGCCAACGAGGGCAGACGGATCATCGTGGGAGCGTTCTCCAGCCACGTGCACCGGATCCAGCAGGTGGTCGATGCCGCAGCGGCCACCGGTCGGACGATGGTGGTCATGGGACCGTCGATGGTCCGCAACGTGACTCTGGCGAGGGAGCTCGGCCTGCTGAGGATCTCCGACAAGATGTTGGCGTCCGACACCGAGTTGGATGACCTGGATCCGGCGCGCACGTGTGTGGTCTGTACCGGTTCGCAGGGCGAACCGCGTGCGGCTCTGAAGCGCATGGCCGACGGCAGCCACCGTTTCCTGAAGGTCGGCGATCGGGACACCGTGGTGTTCTCATCGCATCCGATTCCGGGCAACGAGGCATCCATCTCGCGTCTGCACAATGCCCTGGCGCGGCGTGGCGTGCAGCTTGTGCACAGCGGNCAGCTGGGGGTCCACACGACCGGGCACGGCAAGGCCGATGAGTTGCTGGCGTTGCACGACGCGGCCGATCCGGAGCTGTTCATACCGGTGCACGGCGAGTACGCGCACCTGGTCGCCCACCACGACCTGGCGCTGGGGCGCGGTATGGCACCAGACCGGATCCTGCGGTGCACCGACGGAGACAGCGTGTCGCTGACCGATGATGGCCTCGTGCACGCCGGGCGGGTTTCCGACGAGTACGTGATGGTTGATGAGTCGGGTCGTCGGGTGTCCGAGGACCTGGTCGAGGAGCGCCGAGCNATGTCGGGNGAGGGGTTCGTCTTCATCCGCGTCGTCGTCGACGGGCGGAAGGGGCGTCTCGTCGGGGANCCGGTGGTCGAGAGCCGCGGCTGGGTCGAGCCCGCCGAACGGCAGGGCTGGCATGACGAGGTTGCATCTGCGGTTGCCGACTCNGTAAGGAGCGCCGTGGATGATGGCCAGATGGATCCGAAGGAGCTGGCCCGCCAGGTCCGCCGGGCCACCGGACGCCTCGTGTCGCGTCGTACCGGTCGGCGTCCCGCCCTGGTCCCCACCGTCGAGGTGCGCTGACCGAACCGTGATCCTGCCCCGGGCCTGTCACGCCCCGGTGGTACCGTCGGCNCCGATGGCCACAAGATCCGCGCGCCCCGGTTCGGGCGACAGATTCGCTGCTGGTGAGGTGAAAAACACCACGTCCGACGGTGCTGGTGGTTCCTCTGAGGGGACCCGCGGTGGAGGATCCTCCCGGGAAGCCCCCGGGGGTTCATCAAGAGGATCGTCACGGGGTGGCGCCGACCGTCAGGTGTCGCTTCTGCGTCGCATGGCCAGGGCCACTTTCGGGGGACGCGGCGACGAGATCCTCGGACTGATACTGGTGATCGGTGGACTCCTGACCGGGCTGTCCGTCTATCTGGACAAGGCCGGCGTGGTCGGCCGCGTCGTGGATGACGGCCTCGGTTGGTCTGTGGGCGCAACCAGGGTGGTCCTGCCGGTGGCGATGGTGGGCACGGGCCTGGCGATGTTCCGGGAGCGCAGCGAGTTTGGAGAGATCTCCAAGCGCCTCCCGATCGGCCTCCTGATGGCGGTCCTGAGTGTGACCGGCCTGCTCCACATGGGCCGTGGCCGCCCCGGGCTGGTCGATGGAGCAGATGGCCTGGGCGAGGCCGGTGGTCTGATCGGTCTCGGAGTCGGCGGAGGCCTAGAGGCCTCCGTCGCCACCTGGGGTGCGACCCTCATCCTGATCGGCGTGGGCCTGGTGTCCGCTGCGGTGATCACGCGGACCACTGTCCGCCAGGCGGCACGTGGAGCCGTCAGGGGGGCGGCTTTCACCGCTCGCCATGCGGCCCGGGGAGCGGTCGGCGGCCTGCGCCCAGCGGTCCGCGGGATCCGAAACTGGATTGAAGGCCTCCTGACGGCGCCNGGCGGCCACANTCCGGTCGTCAACGTGCCCCAGGCGCCGCCACCCGTGGCTGTTCTGACGCCTGCCCCGACCCCACCGACGGAGCCGGTGGCGGATTCTGCCGGTGCCACCCCGCNGAAGCCCCGNAGGCGCAAGGCCAGTCCCAGGTCCACCGATGGCGGTGAGCAGCTCACCATCCAGCTCGGGNCGGCGGTGGCCGACTCGCAGTGGCGCCTGCCGTCCCTCGGATANCTGTCCAGGAGCGAGACACACGACGTCGACGCCAAGGCTGTCGAGGAGCGGGGCCTTCGACTCCAGGAGGCGTTGGCCGCCCATGGCGTCGAGACACGCCTGGTGGAGATGACCGTCGGACCGACTGTGACCCGGTTCGCCCTCCAACTCGGCGAGGGGGTGAAGGTTGCCCGGATCACGAGCCTCAACAAGGACATCGCCTATGCCCTAGCAGCAGCCGACGTCAGGATCCTGGCCCCTATTCCGGGCCAGCAGGCCATAGGAATCGAGGTCCCGAACGAGGACCGTGAGGTCGTGGTCCTGGGTGACATCCTCTCCTCGCCTGAGGCACTGAAGGCCCGCCATCCGATGGAGGTGGGAATCGGACGGGNCATCAGCGGCCGGTCCGTCATGTTGAACCTGGCCACCATGCCGCACCTCCTGATTGCGGGAGCGACCGGGGCCGGGAAGTCCTCCTGCCTCAACTCCCTGATCATGTCGATTCTGATGCGTTCCACGCCGGAGCATGTGAGGATGATCCTGATCGATCCGAAGCGGGTGGAGATGGGGCAGTACGAAGGAGTGCCCCACCTGCTGACAGCGCCCGTGACCGACCCCAAGAAGGCGGCGAACGCCCTCCACTGGGCCGTCCGTGAGATGGAACGCCGCTACGACCTCCTCTCGACGTGTGGCTTCCGGGACATCGGCGGGTACAACGCGGCCTTCGACCGGGGAGACCTGAAGACACCCCTGGGGGTGGTCGACGAGGACGGCGAGTCGATCACCTACGAGCGCCTGCCCTTCGTGCTCCTTGTCGTGGACGAGTTGGCCGACCTGATGATGGTGGCAGCCCGTGACGTGGAGGATTCCATCTGCCGTTTGGCCCAGATGGCCAGGGCGGTCGGGATCCACCTGGTCGTGGCGACCCAGCGGCCGTCGGTCAACGTGATCACCGGTGTCATCAAGGCGAACATTCCGGCGCGCCTCGCATTTGCCGTGTCCAGCCTTGCCGACAGCCGGGTGATCCTCGACCAGCCGGGTGCCGAACGCCTGGTCGGCAATGGCGACATGCTCTTCCTCGGGCCCAGTTCCAGCGTGTCCCAGAGGATCCAGGGCGCCTGGGTAGACGAGAACGAGGTTCGCCGGGTCGTGGAGTCGTGGGTCGCACAGGTGCGGGCCCTGGAGGACGCGGCGGAGACTGACGAGGGTTCGCACGATCCGACCGGTCCCGTGGATGTGATTCCTGTGGGGAGGTCGGCCGACGTGATCACCGAGGGCACCTCCCGGCCGGTGGTCGGTGGCGGATCGGATGATGACGAGTTGTTCGAGCAGGCCCGACAGTTGGTGGTGTCCAGCCAGCTCGGTTCGACGTCGATGCTGCAACGCAAGTTGCGGGTGGGCTTCGCGCGCGCTGGTCGGTTGATGGACCTGATGGAGGAGGCCGGCGTGGTGGGACCGTCGACCGGCTCGAAGGCCCGCGTGGTTCTGATCTCGTCAGAGCAGCTTGAGGACCTCCAGGGGCAGGGCTACTAGCTGCTTCCGCAGGAAGCAGAAACAAACCCGTGAGGGGCCTGCCGGGCAGGGGCCCCGGGTACAGGTTGCCGCAGCCGCAGCCGCCGCCGCCGACAGGCGGGCCCGACCTCCCGCAGGGCGTCGCTACCCTCAGGTCGTGACTCAGAACCTCATCCTGCTCGTGGTCGGCCTGGTCGGCCTGGCCATCGCCGCCGATCGGTTCGTGCTGGGAGCGGCGCAGGTGGCAGCCCGACTACAGGTCTCGACCGTGGTGACCGGTGCGCTCATCGTCGGCTTCGGGACCAGTGCCCCGGAGTTGGTCGTCTCGACCATGGCGGCGCTCACGGAGGGCGCCGAGGGGACCGCCCTGGCGATCGGCAACATCGTCGGCTCCAACGTGGCGAACCTGACGCTGGTCATGGCGCTGCCGGCACTCGTGTATGGCCATATCGCCATCGACGAGGGCGTGAAGCGCCAGGCGGCGTTGTCAGCGGTGGGGGTGACGGTCTTCGCTGCCTCCGTCCACCTCTTCGAGCCGACGATCTGGCTGGGTGTCGCCCTGGGGTTGCTCACCCTTGTGGCGCTCCGGATCGTGGTCTGGCTCGGCGACCGCTTCGGTGGGGTGCCGCCGCCTGACACTACTGAGGGATTTGGGCCGTGGATCTGGACGGTGGTCGGCCTTGTGGGGACCGTGGTGTTCGCATACCTGGTGGTCAGATCGGCCACCTCGATCGCCGACGACCTCGGCTGGACCGGTGGCTTCGTGGGCTTCGGCCTGGTGGCGGCGGGAACGTCGCTACCCGAGCTTGTCACCGCCCTGGCCGCCGCCCGTCGTGGCGAGTCGGGGCTGATCATCGGCAACCTGCTCGGGTCAAATCTCTTCAACAGCCTCACCGTCGGGTCCGCCGTGTTACTGGTCAACGGTCGAACCCCGTTCAACGTCGCAGCGAGCCTGCCGGGCCTGGGTCTGGTCGTGATGGTCGTAGTGTCCTGGTTGGTGATCCTCCTCATGCGGACCAACAGGCGGATCGATCGGTCCGAGGCGGTGGGTCTGATCCTGGTCTACCTGACGATGCTGGGCTGGCTGGCCATGACCGGCGCCACTGCCTGAGCGCAGGCGGGCGGAGGGGCGTTGAGCGCCTAGCCTGAGCCGATCATGGGCGAAGGGACGTACCACCTCGTCACCCTCGGGTGCCCGAAGAACCAGGTCGACTCCGACAAGTTGGCCGGGACGTTGGCGGCCGATGGGATGGCGTCGACGGACAGTCCCGCCGAAGCGGACCTGATCGTCGTGAACACATGCGCATTCATTGCCGACGCACGCCAGGAGTCGGTCGACACGGTGCTGGCCCTGGCCGACCTCCGCCGGGACGGCGCACGCCTGGTGGTCACCGGCTGCATGGCCGAGAGGTACGGCGACGAGCTGGCCACTGTCCTACCCGAGGTGGACAGCGTCGCCGGATTCGGCGTGCCGGTGGTGCTGGGTCGCCGCCCGGACGGCCCGTCGGGCAACGGGCCGCCACTGCCGTCGTTCGACCTGTTGAACCTGCCGCGGCCCGCCTCGGCCCGGCCCTGGGCCTATGTGAAGATCGCCGAGGGCTGCGACCGGGCGTGCGGGTTCTGTGCGATCCCCACCTTCAGGGGCCCACAGCGGAGCCGCTCCGTTGAGTCCATCCTGGACGAGGTGGATGCCTTGGACGTCAGGGAGGTGGTCCTGGTGGCCCAGGACCTTGCCGCCTACGGCCGCGACCAGGGCGCGGGCGAGAAGGCCATCGTGCCACTCGTAGAGGCGGTGGCTGGCCGGGTGGACCGCGTGCGGCTTCTCTACCTGTACCCGTCGGACCTGAACGACCGGCTGGTCGAAACGATATGTGCGACAGACGTGCCGTACTTCGACCTGTCCCTCCAGCATGTATCGCCGCCGTTGATGCGTCGGATGCGGCGCTGGGGCGATGGCGACCGGTTCCTGGAGCGGATCAACCACATCCGGTCCGTCGAGCCCGATGCGGCCTTCCGGTCCAACTTCATCGTCGGTTATCCGGGTGAGACCGAGGAGGACCACGACGCCCTGCTGGACTTCGTCGCCGCTGCCGACCTCGACTGGTGCGGGTTCTTCGCCTACAGCGAGGAGGAGGGGACGTACGCCACCACTCTGGACGGCGCTGTGGATTCCAGCCTGGCTGCCGAGCGGCTCCACGAGCTGGGCGAAATGCAGGACCGCATCACGGCTGCCCGTCGGGATGCCCTCATAGGGCGGCGGGTTTCGGTGCTGGTGGACGAGCCGGGGGTCGGCCGGACCCACAGGGAGGCGCCGGAGATCGACGGGATCGTCACGGTCCCCTCGGACCTCCCGACAGGCCGGTTCGCCAGACCTGACGGTGACGGGTGCCATCGGGCCGGACCTGGCGGCGGCGTGAAGCACCTCCGCACCGTCGTCTCGCCGGCGAACCTGGTGACCCTCTCCCGGCTGCTGCTGGCACCGGTGCTGTTCGCCCTGGTCCTGGGTGCCGAGGACCGCGGCGGCGTCACCTGGGCCGGTTTCGTCCTGGGACTGGTGCTCGCCTCGACCGATTACTTCGACGGGGTCCTGGCCCGACGCCGCGGCACGGTCAGCCGTTGGGGTGCATTCCTGGATCCGCTGGCCGACAAGGTGGTAGTGATTGGGGTCGGGGTGAGCCTGGCGATGGTCGGTCGCTACGCATGGCTGCCGGTCGTGCTGCTCACGGTCCGAGAGGCGGCCATCACCGGTTACCGCCTGTGGTTCGCCCGCCAGGGCCTGGCGGTGCCGGCCCGGAGGTCGGCGAAGTGGAAGACCATCGTGCAGGGGGTGGCGCTGCTGATGGCCGTGCTGCCGCCGTTGGAGGACGCCGACCTGGTGGTCCAGGCCGGCCTCTGGTTGGCGGTCGCCTTCACCCTTGTGACGGGTGCCCAGTACCTGGTGGATGGTGGCCGGGCCACCAGCACCACCGGTTCCAAGTCGGCCTGAGGGTCGGCGGGTAGAAGGGGAGTGGATCGTGCGTTGTGAGATCGTCGCCGTGGGCACCGAGCTGCTGCTGGGCCAGATCGTGGACACGAACTCCTCGTGGATAGGCGAGCGCCTGGCCCTGGCCGGGATCGACTGCCTCAGGCACACGGCGGTGGGCGACAACCGCGAGCGGATGCGGGTCGCCTTCTCCGAGGCGTTGGACCGGTCCGACGCGGTAATCGTCACCGGGGGGCTGGGGCCCACCCAGGACGACATCACACGTGAGGTGCTGGCCGATGTGCTGGGCGTGGAGCTGATCAGGGACGCCGATGTGGTGGTCAGGATCGAGGCGGTGTTCGGTGGCAGGGGGCGGCCCATGCCGGCTAGCAACCTGCGCCAGGCCGATGTGCCCGTCGGTTCGCACACGATCGCCGAGATGCCCGGGACCGCACCCGGCCTGGTCTGTCCGGTGGGTGGTGGTGGCGACGACAGTTCGAAGGTGATCTACGCGGTGCCCGGCGTGCCGTGGGAGATGAAGCAGATGCTGGAGGGCACGATCCTCTCGGACCTGAAGCGTCGGGCGGGCATCTCAAGCGTCATCCGGTCGCGCACGCTTCGCACCTGGGGGCGATCGGAGTCGGGCCTGGCCGAGGACCTGGCTGCGGAGATTGAACGCCTCGACGCCGTGGGTGGTCCGACCATTGCATTCCTGGCCAGTGGGATGGAGGGCCTGAAGGTCCGGATCACCGCCAAGGCGCCGTCCGACGCCGAGGTCGACGACCTGCTGGCCGAGGAGGAGGCCCGGGTGAGGGCCATCGTGGGGCCGATCGTGTTCGGGGTCGACGACCAGACGATGGAGTCGGTCGTGTTGGACCTGCTGGTCGAACAGGGACTGCGGATGGCGACGGCGGAGTCGTTGACCGGCGGGATGATCGGGTCACGCCTGACCGACGTGCCGGGTTCCAGCCGGGCCTTCGTGGGT
>JGI26060J43896_10000400_pt1 | contig 15774 bp, 13 predicted proteins | sample MarorgKNORR_S2LV_6_FD_43896 | JGI IMG/M metagenome (IMG submission 43896) | reverse complement strand
CCCTCGTGTGAGTTTCATCCAGTAGAGGCAGTAAAAACAAATATTCTTGGTACTGAAAATGTTTTAGAAGCTGCCATTTCATGTTCTGTAGATAAGGTTATTTGTTTAAGTACTGACAAAGCTGTCTATCCGATCAATGCAATGGGAATATCTAAAGCCATGATGGAGAAAGTGATTGTTGCTAAATCAAGATCTAGTGACTCAACTGTAATTTGTACTACTCGATATGGCAACGTTATGGCATCTAGAGGCTCTGTGATACCCCTATTTGTTGGTCAGATTCTTAATGATATACCTATTACAATAACTGATGGCGATATGACAAGGTTCATGATGACTCTTGAGGATGCTGTAGATTTGGTTTTGTTTGCATTTGAGAATGGAAATCCTGGCGATATATATGTTCAAAAAGCACCTGCAGCCACCATATCAGTATTAACTCAAGCCCTTACTGAGCTAGTAGAAAAACCACAGCATCCAATTGATGTTATCGGCACTAGGCATGGAGAGAAATTATATGAAACCTTGTTAAGTAGAGAAGAAATGGTTGCAGCAGAGGATTTGGGTACTTATTATCGAGTTCCCCCAGATTTAAGGGATTTAAATTATGAGAAATTTATGGACGAGGGTGAAATTAAAATTTCTATTGCCGAAGACTACAATTCTCATAATACCAATCGCTTAGATGTCAAGGGAATGAAAGAGCTATTATTGAACCTAGAATTTATGCAGAAAATTACTCTAGGTGAGTACGTGGATCCTGAGGAGTAATATGCACATTCTGGTTACAGGTTCTAAGGGCTTTATTGGTCAGAACCTTGTAGTAGAACTATCCTCAATACAAACTTATACAGTTGATACTTTTAACAGGGGTGATAGCTTTGAGATACTTGAATCCAAGCTTCGTAAAGCTGATGCAGTAATTCATTTGGCTGGTGAAAATAGACCATCTGATTCTAAAGATTTTGAAATTGGAAACCATCAATTAACTAAACTAATATGCGAGGCAATAGAGAAATTAGAAAAAAAAATACCAATTATCTTCACTTCAAGTACCCAAGCTCAAGATGGTAATCTTTATGGTGCTAGCAAGCTAGCAGCTGAGAATGCTCTCCATGAATTAGAAGACAAAACAGGCTGCCCAGTTACCATATACAGACTTCCTGGAGTATTTGGGAAGTGGTCAAGACCTAATTATAATTCTGTGGTTGCTACATTTTGCTACAACATTGCAAATGGGTTGCCAATTCAGATTAATGATCCTAAAAAATCTTTGCCACTAGTATATATAGACGACGTAATAAAAAGTTTTATAAATACTCTTCAATCTATAGAGAAGAGTGACAAATGGATAGCAGTTGAACCAATATATTCAATTACACTTCAGGCTTTGGCAGATCAGCTAAATCTTTTCTTTGATTCAAGGAATACATTAGTTTCCGAAAGAGTTGGTAGTGGGCTAACTCGAGCTTTGTACTCTACCTATCTGAGCTTCCTCTCTCCAGAACAATTTACTTACTCCATCCCATTTTTTCCTGATGAGAGAGGAATGTTTGCAGAAGTTTTAAAAACAAAGGATTCTGGACAATTTTCTTTTTTCACTACTTTGCCCGGTGTGACTAGAGGGCAACATTTTCATCATTCTAAGTCAGAAAAATTTCTTATTATTCGCGGGCAAGCAAGATTTCGGTTTAGGAATCTTATAACAAATAAAAAATTTGAAGTACTTTCCTCAAGCGATGAATTAAAAGTTGTGGAAACGATTCCTGGATGGGTTCATGATATTACTAATGTTGGGGAAAATGAGATGATAGCAATGCTCTGGGCAAATGAGATTTTTGATCGCGACGAGCCTGATACTATATCGAGTGAGGTTTAAGATGAAAAAATTAAAAGTAATGACTATTGTGGGGACTCGCCCAGAGATTATTCGTCTATCTAGGGTAATAGCCTCCTTAGACGTTCATTGCGAACATATCCTTGTCCATACGGGCCAAAATTATGATTATGAATTAAATGAAATATTCTTTAAGGATCTAGAAATTAGAAAGCCAAATTATTTCCTCGAATCAGCAAAAAAAAATGCAGCGCAAACTATTGGAAATATAATTTCATCTATTGATCTAGTGTTAGAAAAAGAGAATCCTGATGCAGTATTAGTTTTAGGAGATACCAATAGCTGCCTATCAATTCTTCCTGCAAAACTGAGAAAAATACCTACTTTTCATATGGAAGCTGGTAATAGATGTTTTGATATGAGGGTTCCGGAAGAAATTAATAGAAGAATAGTTGATCATACAGCAGACATCAACCTAACATATAGCAGCATTGCTAGAGATTATTTATTGGCAGAAGGATTATCTCCAGATCTAGTGATCAAAACTGGCAGTCCTATGAACGAAGTGTTAGGTTTTTACAAAGACGGTATTGAGAAATCTAATATTCTTAAAAAATTAAAACTAGAATCACGAAATTACTTTGTTATTAGCGCTCACCGCCAAGAAAATATAGATTCTGACAATCATTTTTCAGAGCTAGTTCGGACGCTTAATATGATGAGTACGTCATATCAAATACCTATTATTTTCTCTACACACCCAAGAACTAAGAAGAAAATATCTCAATCGAAAGTTAAGCTTAATAAACATATAAAACTTATTAAACCTCTTGGTTTTAAAGATTATGTAAATTTACAAATGAACGCAAAGGTAACTCTTTCTGACAGTGGAACTATTAATGAAGAGTCTTCTATTTTAAATTTCCCTGCTTTAAATATACGCGAAGCTCATGAAAGACCTGAAGGCATGGAAGAAGGAGCAGTAATGATGGTTGGCTTGTCTTTTGAAAGGATTCATCAAGCAATAGAAATTTTAAAGGCACAGCCGTCCGGAGATGAAAGAATTCTTAGAAAAGTAGCAGACTACGATATGCCCAATGTTTCAGAGAAGATTGTAAGAATTTTACATAGCTACACTGACTATGTTCAAAGAGTAGTTTGGAAAAACTATAAATAAATTATTTGAAAATTTTAATTATTAGTCAGTATTTCTGGCCTGAAAATTTTAGGATTAATGATTTTGTTCCAGAGCTTATAGCTCGAGGTCATGAGGTTCAAATTTTAACTGGGAAACCAAATTATCCCTCTGGCAAAATATTTCCTGAATATCTTCAGAACTCTAATTTATATTCGTCCTACAAGGGAGCCAAAATTCATAGAGTTTCAATCGTTTCTAGAGGCAGTCATCCTCTCAAGCTTTTCCTAAATTACCTTAGCTTTATAGTTTCAGGATCTATTATTGGTCCATGGAAGCTAAGAAAATTTCAACCTGATTTAATTTTTGTTTATGAGCCATCACCTATAACAGTTGGCTTACCAGCTGTATTATTAGGAAAATTAAAAAATGCTCCAATCGTTTTCTGGGCATTAGATTTATGGCCTGAAACACTTGTGGCTGTTGGTGGAGTAAAATCTAAAACAGCGTTATGGGCTATTGAAAAAGTCGTACGCTTTATATATAACAATTGTTCTATTGTATTAGGGCAATCTAAAAGTTTTATTAAGAGTATTCAGACTCACTGTGATTACCCTCACAGGGTGCATTATTTTCCTAGCTGGGCTGAAGCGCTTCCAAACCTTTCTGATGACGCACGCATAGATTTTGCCCCTGAAATTAAAAGAGATGAGACAAATTTTAATATTCTATTTGCGGGAAATATTGCAGATGCCCAAGATATGCCATCTATTTTAAGTGCTGCGACTATTTTAAGGGATGAGAAACATATTAAGTGGATAATAGTAGGGGATGGGAGAAGGTTTGAATGGTTGCAATCGGAAGTGAAGAGATTAAAATTAGAGAAAAATTTTTTGCTGCTTGGTAGATTTCCTTTAGAAAGAATGCCATCTTTTTTTGCTCATGCTGGTGCATTATTGGTCTCTCTTAAAAAAGATCCTGTTTTTAGTATGACAATTCCAGCAAAACTACAAACCTATTTAATGACTGGAATACCTATACTTGGAATGTTAGATGGAGAGGGCGCTAAAATCATTGAAGAATCTAATTCAGGCTTGTGCTGCGGAGCGTCTGACTCTATTGGCCTGGCTGCTGCCGCAAAGAAAATGTCACAATTTACAAAGCCTCAGAGTTATATGCTCGGCCAAAATGGGATTAAATATTCAAAAAAAGAATTTGATAGAAGCATGCTGATGAATAAATTGGAGAGATTCTTTGTAACTGCTATCAAGCAATACAGGGATCGTGCGTAATGTCTGGGATTAAAGTTACTATTATAGGAGCGGGATTTGTTGGAATGTCTTTAGCTGCTTTATTAGCAAAAACCAATCATCTCGTAGTTCTAGATCTGGATGATGTAAAAGTTAAAAAAATTAATGCTATGCAATCAACAATTGATGATCCAGATATTACAAAAGCCCTACTTCAAAATAATTTAACACTATCTGCAACAACTGACCCAGAGGAGGCGCTCACAAATTCTAATTTTATTTTTATAGCAACTCCTACAAACTTTGACGAATCAACAAATCAGTTCGACACCTCATCTGTTGAACATTCGATTAAAGATTCTCTTCATTACAGTAATAAGGACTCATTAATTATTATTAAATCAACAGTGCGGATTGGATTTACAGAATCTCAATCTTTGAAGTATAAAACCGAGAGAATTATTTTCTCTCCAGAATTTTTAAGAGAAGGCAATGCTCTTTATGACAACTTGCATCCTTCCCGATTAATAGTTGGAGGGCATAATAATACTTTAAATGCATCGTTTGCAAAGATGATGCAAGATGCCGCAATCGATAAAGATTTTCCTATTATATTTATGAGTTCAGCAGAAGCCGAGTCTGTAAAATTATTTTCAAATACATTTCTAGCTATGAGAGTGGCATTCTTTAATGAACTTGATAGCTTTGCAATGGAGAATGATCTGAACTCACTCAATGTGATTAAAGGTGTTTCTCTTGATCCAAGGGTTGGAGATTACTACAATAATCCTTCTTTTGGTTATGGGGGCTATTGTTTGCCAAAGGACACAAAGCAATTATTAGCACATTTTGAAGATATTCCGCAGAGGCTCATAACAGCAACGGTTGAATCAAACAACCAAAGAAAAGCGCTATTATTGAAAAAAATTACAGAAATGAATGTCAATACTCTGGGGATTTATCGACTAGTAATGAAAGATGGCTCAACTAATTTTAGAGAATCTGCTGTCTTATTTTTGATTGATGCCCTCAGAAACAGCGGCTCTCATCTTGTTATTTATGAGCCCATGATTAATCAAGATTTGTATGAAGGCATATCTGTAATAAGTAGTTTTAAAGACTTCGTTGAGAGCTCTGATATGATTATCGCCAATAGATTAAGCGATGAGCTGAAAGATGTTCATCATAAAATTTTTTCAAGAGATTTATTTACCACAGATGCATGATAGACATTAACAATATGAGCTCTGATTTCCCATATCAGATGCTTGATCGCTACTATTTAGCAGCTCAGGTTTCTGGCCAGAAATCTATTGAAGCAATTGCCATTTCTTCATTTAATGAGAATGAGAATGAAGTCGATTCTCGGTTTGTTAATTTAAAGTACATTAATGGTAATGAGTGGATATTTTTTTCAAATTATTTATCCCCTAAAGCAATTCAATTTCAATCACACGATCAAATTTCAGTTCTAATTTATTGGGGAGCAATAAATACACAAATCAGGCTTAAAGCAAGAATTCAAAAAACTTCTAAAGAATTTTCAGACTCTCATTTTCAAAACCGATCAAAAGAAAAAAATGCATTAGCAATTAGCTCTTCTCAGTCCAAACCAATTGACTCTTTCGAGCTAGTCAAAGAGAATTTTCAAACAACATTAACTTCAATGAATTCACAATCTAAGAGACCAGAATACTGGGGAGGATACTCTTTTGTGCCTTATTATTTTGAATTTTGGGAAGGTAATGAAAATAGACTAAACAAAAGACATGTTTTTTCAATGGAAGAAGGCGCTTGGAAAGAAACGCTGCTCCAGCCTTAGCAGTTTTCTTTTTATGAATAATGCTTTAAAATTCCCACCAATGAAAAATGATTTCAGTTCCCTGTTATTAAAGCAATCTTACTTTGTTTAACTCTTCTTTAACCTTTTAGGACCTCATACTATCGCTGCGAATAAAAAAAATACAACACCTATTAATAATAAAATCTATGCTAAAGAGGTTATGTTAATTAGCGATAATGGTGAAAAGCTTGGAATGATGCCTATCGATGAAGCATTAAGCTCGGCTCAAAAAAAATCTCTAGATCTTGTTCAGGTATCTCCATCCGATGCTAATCCAGTTGTCTGCAAGCTGCTTGATTTTGGAAAATTTCAATTTGAAAAGAAAAAAAGTACTGTTGGAACAAAAAAACCAAAGAAGCAATCACTCAAGGAAATTAAATTTAGACCAACAACAGATACAGGTGATTACAATATTAAATTAAAAAAGATAAAAAGCTTTATTAATGATGGAGATAAGACTAAAATCAGCGTTCGATTTAGAGGAAGAGAGATACTAAATAGCAATTTAGGCCTTGAACTTTTAAACAGATTGAGAGACGACCTTCAAGATATAGCTCAAGTTGATCAAGAGCCATCTCTAGAGGGAAGACAGTTATTAATGGTTCTCTCTCAGATTAGAAAAAAATAATTAAATTATTATGGGCTATAAATTAAAAACACATTCAAGCGCTAAGAAGCGTTTTAAACCTACCGGCAGCGGCTTGAAGAGACGCAGTGCAAGTAGAGCGCATATCCTGACTAAGCAAACGACTAAGCGAAAACGTCATAATCGNGGAATGATTAAAATGTCAGATGAAACGAAAAAAATAGCACAGAAACTTTTATATAATACCTAANAATCATGCCAAGAGTAACGAAATCATTAACCGCAAGAGCGAAACATAAGAAAGTATTAAAGGCTACTAAAGGCCATTATGGTGCTAGAAGTAGGTTATTTAAAACTGCCAAGCAGTCTAATGTTAAAGCCTTGCAGTATGCTTTTAGAGATAGAAGAAATAAGAAAAGAACTTTTCGCTCTTTATGGATTTCTAGAATTTCTGCAGCATTAATCCCTTTAGAGCTCTCCTATAGTAGATTTATCCATCAACTCAATAGTGCTAATATTAAACTAGATAGGAAATCTCTAGCAGGTGTAGCATTTTCAGACCCTGAGACATTTAAGAAAATAGTAGAAAAAGTCAGGGTATAATGTTCTCATGCAAATCCCTCAGGATTTAATTGACACAGCCAAATTCAAATTAAAATCCGTTCAATCAGAGGCTGAATTTTTTCAACTAAGAGCTCAGTTTCTTGGTAAAAAATCGTATGTTATTTCAGCATTTACAAACCTAAAGTCTCTAGAGGCAAAAGAAAAAATTTTAGCTGCAAAAGAGCTAAATATTCTTAAAGAAAAATTAAGCACAATATTTGAAGAGGCTTTAGAGGTTATTCAGAATATAGATGCAACCAGCGTCCTAGATGTAACGCTCCCAGCTGATCCATACTTAGTTGGTGCAGAGCACCCAATTAGCATAGTCGAACAGAGAGTGATCAGCTATTTCTCATCACTGAATTATCAGGTATTTTCTGGTGAGGAGATTGAGACTGATTATTTCAATTTTGAAGCATTAAACTTTCCTAAAAATCATCCAGCACGTCAAATGCATGATACTTTTTATTTAAAATCTAAGTCTAAATCTGAGTATTTATTAAGGACTCACACCTCTAACTCTCAAATACATGCCATGAATTCCATGAGCAAAGAAGACCTTCCTTTGTATATGCTTTCGCCTGGACGTGTTTATAGATGCGATTCAGATACTACGCATTTACCTATGTTCACTCAAATTGAAGGCTTGGTAGTTGATGTGGATGTAACATTTGGCGACTTAAAAGGAGTCATCATAAATTTTCTTGAGGACTTTTTTGGTAAAAAAATGGAAGTAAGATTCAGGCCTTCTTACTTTCCTTTTACAGAGCCCTCAGCTGAAGTTGATATAAAATTTGGTGATAATGGTTGGCTAGAAATCCTGGGTTGTGGAATGGTCCATCCAAATGTTTTAACTAACTGTAATATTAATACTAAAAAATATCGTGGATTTGCATTTGGAATGGGGATAGAGAGACTTGCAATGTTACGCTATGGGGTTCAAGACATTAGAGAATTCTATTCCTCTAATTTAGATTTTCTGAACCAATTCACATCATGAAAGTTCAGTATTCATATTTAAAAAATTTTTTGAATATTGATTTAACGCAAGAACAACTTGCTGAGGTATTCACCAAAGTAGGGTTTGAATGTGATATAGATGGGTCAATCATTGATTTTGATATCACACCAAATCGAGGAGATGTACTATCTTTGAGAGGTTTGCAGAGAGAGTTTCATGCACACCTGTCACAAAAACTAAAAGATAAACTCTCTTATAAAAAATTGAAATTTGAAAAAGATAAAACAGTTATCAATAAAATTGATAAAACTGGATGTGGTAATTATCACCTCATGAAAATTATAGGTCTTAGCTCTATTAAGAATCTTGATAGCGAGAAAAAAGACTTTCTTTCTGCGGCGGGAGTGCCTCTAATTAGCCCTCTAGTGGATCTTGGTAATTACGTAATGCTTGAAATTGGCGCCCCGATGCATGTTTTTGATTTAGATCTTTTAGATTTACCTATCAATGTTCTTTTTAACTTTGATAATGAACCTTTTCAAATAATTGGTGGTGATCTCAAGAATCTAGAAGACTCTTCACTAACCATTCAAGATCAAAAAGGTGTGCAAGCAGTTGCTGGCATCATTGGAGGAGAAAAGACTTCAGTTTCCAAGAATACAACTAGTATAGCTGTAGAAGCAGCATTCTTTCATCCAGATAAAATTGTGAATCAAGCACGTCAATATGGCTTAGCAACAGATGCGTCGCATAGATTTGAAAGAGGTGTAGACCCGGCAATACAAAAANAAGCATTGGAAAGATTCCTTTTTCTTTTAGATGATATAGCGAAATATGACGCAGTTAAAGGTGTTGAAGGGAGCTCGCAAGCATTAAAAGCAAAATTCGTGCCTTTAAGCATAGAGAGGTTTAATAATTTTTCTGGACTGATGTTAACTGCAAAGACGATCTCATCCTTGCTTGAAAATCTTGGTTTTGCTTTAAATTCTACAAATAAAAAAAATCTCTCTTTTAAAGTTCCTAGCCATAGATTTGATATAAGTCTTGAGGAAGATTTATACGAAGAGATTTTACGATGTTACGGATATGATAAAATTCCAATCAATTCTCCTAAACGAGGTCCTGTTCCTCCTAAAAATAAAATTTCACTTACATCAGATTTAAAGACTGGACTCGTTTATGGGGGCTTTAAAGAATTGATGCATATGCCTTTTGTTTCTGAAGAAAATTTTATGAAACTTAACTCCCATTCGAATAAACCAGCGGAGTTACTTAATCCGATTAATGAAAATGAATCTTTGATGCGTCACAGTTTATTCGAGGGACTTTTTTCAGCAATCAATCTTAATGTAAAAAAAGGATACTCATCACTTAAAGTTTTTGAATCAGGAAATGTATTTCATAAGCGTGGCGATCACTTTATACAACATCACCATATTTCTGGAATTGTCTATCATCATGAACCACAAAAAAGCTGGAATTCCAAAGCTATTCCTTATGACTTTTATTCTTTTAAAGCTGAAATCTACAAGCTTCTTAGGACTCTTGACATTGATGATTTGCGATNAGAGGCTAATTCAGATATCAAGGCATTTAATTTAAACTCTATGGATATTTTCTCAGGTAAGAAAAAAATAGGAGCATTTGGGGAAATTGATCTTGCAGTTACTCAGAAGCTTATTAAAAATACTGCCTTCGGATTTGAGTTTTATCCTAAAGAAATTCTACATACTTCAAAAGTTATTGAGTTAAAACCTATCAGTAAATTTCCATCTTCGACACGAGATATCAATATTTTGATTAGTAAATCTTATACCTACGATGATATTCAAGTGAAATTATCGAGAAGTAAAATTAACTATCTGCATACCTTTAATCTCGCCAATACCTTCGAAGGCAAAGGCATTCCTGATGGCTCCATTAGTCTGACAATGAGATTTATTTTTCAAAGCAATGATCGCTCATTGATTGATTCTGATGTCTCTNAGTCGATTAAGCGTATTATCACAATAATGGGTAAGTCTTTTCAAGCTAAGGTCCGAGATCAATGATTACAAGATGTTTTTGAAGCATCTCATGCAGTTCAATTGCAATGAAAAGACTGGTAAACTGTCGTAATTAAACTTAAATTCAGAACATATTCATGAAAAAACAGCTCATATCTATAAAAATTTTTTTTCAGCTTCCTCTTCTCGCAGTTCTTCTATTAAGTCATCCTGTTATAGCTCAAGAGGAGCTTAATGAAGATTTTTTAAAAAGTTTGCCTGAAGATGTTCGAACCGACTACTTGCGTGAGATGAGTGAGGCAAATGAGGTTAAAGACGAAGTATACAATGCCCCTAAAACCTCTATTGATACCCTAGAATCTAATCTGCAAAAGATACAGATTCAGTTAATGCAAATTGAGAGGAGCTTAGACTCCCAAAGTGACTCCGGTAAACTCAAAAGGTTTGGCCCAGATTTTTTTAACACTACTCAGTCAACTTTCATGCCTATCAATGAACCTAACTTTGCTAGCGATTATGTTGTTGATAGGGGAGATACCTTGAAAATCCAAATGATTGGCCAGCAAAGCGAAGCAATTAGCGCTGTAATTCAACAGGATGGGAGCATTAATATCCCTAAAGTAGCAGCGATATATGTTGCCGGCTTGAGTTTAAAAGATGCTGGGGCAGTAATCCAGGCTAATCTTGCTGAAGCATTTATTGGCGTTACATCCTTTACTACATTGACTAATATGAGAAATATAAATGTTCTCGTTATAGGTAATACTGAGAGCCCTGGTGTTTATACTTTTAATGGTGGCTCAAATGTTCTATCAGTTCTTAATGCTTCGGGTGGCATTAGTGATCAAGGATCTTTTAGGTCAGTGCATATAAAGCGAGATAATAAGATAATTGATGAAATTGATCTTTATGATGTTCTAATTAACGGAAATCTTAAATTTTCCCATGGCTTAAGAAGTGGTGATGCTGTGATAGTTCAATCAAAAGGTTCGGAGATCAGTATATCTGGTGGAGTTAACAATCCAGGTATTTATGAGCTGAAGAAAAGCGGTGATACAGCTGACACAATGATTGAATTTGCTGGCGGCCTAGTACCAGGCAATGTTAGTAAGGTCATAGTAGAGCGAAAAAATAGTGGAAAGAAGGACACTATGTTAATTAATCTTAGTGAGCTTAAAACCTTCAATCTTATTAATGGGGATGATATAAAAATTCCAAGTTACTCCTCAGCATCCAACCCAATTCACAGTGTTGAGCTTACAGGAGAGGTCGTACTCCCGGGAAAATATACAATTTCTGATGGTGAAAATCTTACAAGTGTAATTGAGCGTGCTGGCGGATATACAAGTAATGCCTATGCCTTTGGTGGCGTTCTTACCAGAGAGACTGCTAAAGAGATTGAAAGAGTCGTCAATGAAAGAATATACCAAGATATGATTAAGTTTATTGCAACAGATGCTAATGCAAAAGGAATAGTTGCAGGCGGTGGCAATACTCTCCCGCTAATCTTAAATGAGTTTAAAAATGTTCAGCCGGTAGGACGTGTAACTGCCGAATTTGATTTAACAAAACTTAAGCAAAATAAATTATTGGATACAAAACTGCAAGATGGAGATCGGGTGCATATTCCAGCTTTTTCTCAAGAAATCTATGTTCTTGGAGAGGTTATTACTCCAGGGGCGAGACTATATGATCCATCTGCAAGAGCCAAAGATTATATTAATAAGTCTGGTGGTCTTGGGATTTATGGAGATAAAAAACGAGTTGTTGTGATTGCCCCTAATGGAGATTCATACCTTTGGGAAGATTCCTTATTCTCTTTCAAACAATCAGAATTTGATATTATCCCTGGCACCGTCATTTATATTCCTAGGGAAATTGGTAAGATCAATGGATTGAATTATGCATCTGCAATTGCTCCTATATTTAGCTCATTGGCGCTAAGCATAGCTTCGTTAAACGCAATTGATAACTAAGATTATTTGTAGATTAAAACTTATATTTTAGCGAATTAAAACAGTGCTTTTAGCTTCTACTTTCTTTAATTTGCCAAGATATTCAGCCTATTTATTTTTTTTAATTGCATGCTTAAATATTAATCTTGAAGCATCCCGTCTAGACTATATTTATCCCAATCAAAAACCATCATTTTCAAATTATGGTGCTCTTGGTTTGATGCAAAACCCGAATGCACGTTTTCATGAGGAGGGCACCTTGGGTTTTTCATACTCTGCAATGAACCCTTATCTGAGAGGGTCGATAGTAGCTTACCCATTTAGTTGGTTTGAAGCATCATATCAATATACAGACGTTAATAACCAGCTTTACAGCTCCTCTTTTGCTTTTAGTGGTAACCAATCCTTCAAGGACAAGAGCTTTGACGCCAAGTTGAAAATATTAAACGAATCTAAGTTGCTACCCCAAATTGCAGTTGGGTTTAGGGATCTTGCTGGCACTGGAATCTTTTCCTCTGAATACATTGTAGGATCTAAATTATTTAGTGATCTCTCCTTTCAATTTCAAGGAAGAGAAATTCCTATTGGAAATCTTGATGTAACTTTAGGTCTGGGTTGGGGCATGCTTGCAGGGAATGCTATTGAGAGAAGTGGCACTCCCGTTTGGAGTCCATTTAGAAGAATTAGTGATAGGTTTTTGGTAAGAGAAGCAGTTGATGGAACTCAAGGTGGAGAATTTTCATTTGATAAATTTTTTAGTGGAAAAGTGGGAACTTTTGGTGGTATAGAGTTATACCTCCCCTATTTAAATGGAGCTAGGGTCAAGCTTGAGTATGATGGAGTTAATTATAAAGAAGAGGGCTTTCCACCAATAAAACAACAGAGCAAAGTAAATGTTGGATTTACGTATCCCTTATCAGAAGACTTTCATTTAAAGCTAGGCATAGTAAGAGGTAATACAATAAATTTTGGATTTTCTTATGCTGGAACTTATGCAAAAAAAGATCCATTTATACCAAAGAATGATCCCCCNCAACCAGTTCCTAACGCGAATATTGAAAAAAAAGTTAATACTGATAATCGGTATTTTTTATATCTTTCTTCTTTGCGTCATTTAAATGCAAGGAATTTCAATATACAAGCTGCCACCATAGATGAGAGCACAGATACCTATGAAGTGGTCTATGCTCAATCTAGGCATACAAGTTATACCAGGGCAACTGGGAGAGTTGCCAGAGTGCTTGATGCAATTTCGCCAGAAAATATTAAAAATTTTAAAATTACAAATATTAATGCAAATATGTCCATGCATACAGTTAACCTTTCTAGAGATAAGTTTGTAAGACATCTTAACCATCCTGTTAAGAACCTTACTATTGAAGAGTCTGATCTAAAGCCAGTTAAGACCGACTATAGCAGCCATGAGTTTGTACCTAGGATTGACTTTCCCCATCATTACTGGAGAATTGTTCCTAATCTCAGGAGTCAAATTGGTGGCCCTGATGGATTCTTTTTTGGTGATCTAAGAGTAGGCTTAAAATCTGAGCTTATATTTGCAAGAAATATCACTTTACTCTCAAGTGCATCAGTAGGTGTAGTTGATAACTATGATGAGCTTAAATTGGCATCAGATAGTGTCCTGCCTCATGTAAGAACAGAAATTGTTAATTACCTCAAGGAAAGCANGAAATTTTCCATTGAAAGGATGCAATTAAGTGCTTTTTATAATCCCTTGCCAAATCTTTATGCAAAAACCTCAGCTGGATATTTAGAGTCTATGTTTGGAGGTATTGGGGGAGAGATGCTTTATAAACCTTTCTACAAAAATTGGTCTCTTGGCGCTGAGATTTGGAGAGTAAAGCAAAGAGAATATAACATGAGACTCGGCTTTCAAGACTACCAAACAACTACAGGCTTTATTAACTTTAATTATCTACATGCAAGATCTGGTATTCAGGTTAAGTTAAAAGGAGGAAGATTTTTAGCAAAAGATTCTGGTCTGTATGTTGACCTGTCTCGCCGCTTTAAATCAGGCATGAAAACCGGCGTATATTTTGCAAAAACTGATATTAGCAGGGCAGAGTTTGGGGAAGGAAGTTTTGATAAAGGTTTTTACTTCTTTATTCCTATTCAAGCATTTTTTACAAATTACTCGAAGGGCTCTACTGGGTTTGGGTTGAGACCTGTAACACGAGATGGAGCAGCGTTTGTCTACCATGGTCATGATCTCTTTGGAGTAACTGATCAAGGTTCTGCTCATAGCATTCATAGAGACTGGGATGATTTATATGATTAATAGAGCAACTATTACCTTATCTGTGCTTCTTCTTTCTAGCTGTAATGCTATTGAACAAGCATTCACCTACTCTGACGCAGCTAAATTTCTTAAAGGGTACGCTACGGGCTTTCCTTCAGACACGATATCAAGTGAAGAATTGGCTAACTTTGACGTGTCATTTGCAAATATCAAGATTGGTAGAGCTCCAAGCTCTACTGTGGTATTGGCATATATNNATCAAGGATCTCATGAATGGGTTTCTCGTGATGAAGTACAGGTCTTTACAAAGAATGGATATTTATATAAAACAATAGGTTTCTCTAAAGACGTCACCTATGAAAGCTTTGATTTCAAGGATGAGAGTATGCTTAATAAAACTTTCATAACCTCCGCTACATTTTATGATCCTGACTTACTGTTGGTAGCGGTTGAGAATACGATTAAAAAATCTGATGTTACTATTACGCTGCCTCGTCCTGATGGTGAAAGAAAAGCCATAGTTTATATTCACGAATATTATGTTCCATCAATCAAATGGAAAGGAACAAATAAATACTTTGTTGATGAGGCTGGGATCATCCTTCGTTCAGAACAAAAAACTCATCCTCATCTACCCCAATTCAAAGTAGATTTTTTCTATAAATACTAAGCTCCCTGTCATACGTCTGTTTATCCAGCCAGAGAAGATTTCTATCTGCTAAGTTACTTTATAAGCTCTCAATTATCCCGTTGATTAATTGCGTCATCATAAGTTAGAAGGAAATTTAAGCAAAAAAAAGGAGAGCAAAGCTCTCCTTTTTTTTAATTTAAGTTATTACTTAAGTCTGGTAGCAGTACTTGTTACTACAGAGGTTTGCTCAACCTCTATTTCGACTTGTACAGGACGACTTGTTCCAACAACCTCTTGGTTTTGCAAAACAATCTCTTCATATATGACGTACTCTTCAACAGCTGGTACTCCACCTTCGAGATCAATCACGATAACGTCAGTGTTAACTATTTCATTGTCATATTTAATCAACGTTACTGTATTACCAGCAACTCCATCTGGATCTGTGTATGTTGATGAATAGGTACTTGTTGATGTTTGAGTACCTGTGGTAGTTGCTGTTTGAGTAGCTGTTGCTGACTCTCTTGTAGCGGTACCAGTAGCAACCGATGATGTACTTGTAGTAGTAATAGTATTTGGAACAGTTTTTGTACCACTATTAGTAGTAGTTGTTACCATTGATGTTACTTCTTCTGACTTAGTATAAACCTCAGTCGGTGCAGGCGTTGGTGCNGGCGTTGGTGCAGGCGTTGGTGCAGGTGTTGGTGCAG
>JGI26060J43896_10000396_pt1 | contig 15802 bp, 12 predicted proteins | sample MarorgKNORR_S2LV_6_FD_43896 | JGI IMG/M metagenome (IMG submission 43896) | reverse complement strand
TACTTCATGAAGGAACAAAAGTCAAACAGTTAGATGTTATTGAAGACTGGGTAAACATTCAACTTGAGAATGGAACGCTTGGATGGATTCAATCATCAAGTTTAAGAGTATTAGATTAAACTATCTTGATAAATCTCTCTGCTTATTTCAAAAGAATCAAAAAGTATTTCAGATAGTATATGTAATTGAATCATTAGTGATGACTCGCTAATAATTGTAAATGATAAAAGATTAATAGAAAAGATAACTTTTGTTACTATCAATAGTATTAATAATAGTTTTAATCCTCCAAAAATACTTCCCATTAAACTATTCAAAAGACCTAGATATACAATCTTGGCTAGTTTAGTGAACCCCTTTGCGAAAAAAATAATTAGTGAGTAACTCAGTCCAAATATTATTATAAAAGAGATTATGTTGACTATGTCTATATTTAAATTTATGTACTTAACTATCTGTTGAGACATAAGATTATCAATATTTCCAGCGATAAAAAAGGATATAAAAATTCCAAAGAAGCTTGATATTTCAACAATTAATCCTTTTGAATAGCCTCTAATAATTCCATAACTTATTATTGCAATTATTATTAAATCAATAAAATTCATAAAACTTAATTTATATTTGCAATATACATAAGGATAATTACAGACTTTTAATTTTATTAAAAAAATTAAGATGATAGAAAAACTAAAAAATCATATCTCAGACTTAAAAAAATTTGATTCACAAGATTTAAATGAGATAGAATCATTAAAAATTAAGTTTCTTGGAAGAAAGGGTATAATTAATGACCTTTTTTCAGGTTTCAAAGATGTACCACCAGATCAGAAAAAAGAATTTGGTCAAAAAATAAATGAATTAAAAATTCTAGCACAAAAAAAATATGATGACTTAAAGTCAAATATTAAAATCTCAAGTAAAACATTTTCAGAAGATTTTACAAAACCAGGATTTCCAATTACTTCAGGATCTCTTCATCCAATTACTTTAATTAAAAACAGGATTATTGATATATTCTCTAAAGTTGGATTTGAACTCTCTGAAGGTCCTGAAATTGAAGATGATTGGCATAACTTCACTGCACTTAACCTTCCTAAACATCATCCTGCGAGAGACATGCAAGATACTTTTTTCATTCAACAAGATCCTGATATACTTTTAAGAACTCATACCTCATCAGTCCAAGTAAGATATCTTGAAGATAATCCACCTCCACTTAAAATAATATCTCCTGGAAGAGTATATAGGAATGAGGCAATATCATCGAGGTCTCACTGTATTTTCCATCAAATTGAGGGAATTTATGTTGATGAAAATGTTTCGTTTGCAGATTTAAAACAAATGATACTTTATTTCACAAAATCTATGTTTGGAAAATCAAAGTTAAGATTTAGACCTTCATTCTTTCCCTTTACTGAACCAAGTGCTGAAGTAGATATCTACTGGGGTCTGGAGACTGAAACTGATTATAGAATTACAAAAGGGACAGGATGGCTAGAAATTATGGGTTGTGGGATGGTAGACCCAAATGTTTTAGAAAACTGTAATATTGATTCTGAAAAATATACTGGTTATGCTTTTGGTTTAGGTCTTGAAAGAATAGCGATGCTTATATATCAAATCCCAGATATTAGACTCTTTTTTGAAAACGATATAAGATTTTTAAATCAGTTCAAATAAATTACTTCTAACCTATATCAAATTTTATTCCTTGAGCTAACGGTAATCCAGATGAGAAGTTGATAGTATTAGTTTGTCTTCTCATATATACTTTCCATGCATCAGATCCACTTTCTCTTCCTCCGCCAGTATCTTTTTCCCCACCAAATGCACCTCCAATTTCTGCACCAGATGTTCCAATATTGACGTTAGCAATTCCACAGTCACTTCCCCATGGTGATAGGAATGTTTCAGCCTCCATTAAATTATTAGTCATTATTGCTGAAGAAAGCCCTTGATCCACTTCATTTTGAATTTCAATGGCATTTTGAATCTCTCCTGAATATTTTATTAAATATAAAATAGGAGCAAATGTTTCTTGATGAACGATTTTTAAGGAATGATCTACTTCAGCAATTGCTGGTTTTACATAGCAACCACTTTTGTATTGATTTCCAGAAAGAACCTCACCTTCTACTAACCAATGACCCCCTTCTTTATCTACTTGAGATATCGCTTTCTGATATGATTCTACAGCTAGTTTATCTATAAGAGGTCCAACATGGTTGTTAGTGTCAAGAGGATCTCCTATCTTAATTTGATCATATGCTTTAATTAATGAGTCTTTTACTTTATCATATATTTCTTCATGAACAATTAATCTTCTAGTAGATGTACATCTTTGTCCACAAGTTCCAACTGCACCAAAAACTGTCCCCATTATTGTCATTTTTAAGTCAGCTTCAGGTGTAACAATTATTGCATTATTTCCTCCAAGCTCAAGTAATGTTTTTCCTAATCGTGCACCAACTTTTTCAGCAACAATTTTACCCATTCTAGTTGAGCCAGTTGCAGATACAAGAGGGATATTTTTGCTTTGCGATAACATTTCCCCAATTTTATAATCACCATTTATTATACATGAAACACCTTCAGGAATATTATTCTCTTTAAGTACTTCAGCGATAATTTTTTGACATACAATGCTACAGAGTGGAGTTTTTTCACTTGGTTTCCAAATTGTAACATTACCACATACCCATGCTAATGCAACATTCCAGCTCCATACCGCAACGGGAAAGTTAAATGCAGATATTATTCCAACAATACCTAGCGGATGATATTGTTCATACATTCTATGAGTTGGTCTTTCAGAATGCATTGTTAATCCGTGTAATTGTCTTGATAGTCCAACTGCAAAGTCACATATATCAATCATTTCTTGAACTTCACCTAGGCCTTCTTGATATGATTTACCCATTTCATATGAAACTAGGGTTCCAAGTAGTTCTTTTTCTTCTCTTAGTTTATTTCCAAACTGACGAACTAACTCTCCTCTTTTTGGAGCAGGAATTTCTCTAAATTCTTTAAATGCTTTTTTAGAAATTTGAATAATGTGATCAAAATCATTTTTTGATCCAGAAGAAATTTCTCCAATTAACTTTCCATCAACTGGGGAATAACTTTCAATTTTTTCTCCTGAACTAAACCATTCAGAACCTGTTGAACATCCATGACTTAATTTATTAAGCCCATACTTATTGAATAATTGATCTAAATCTTTCATGTTTATATTTTTGAAACTCTAACTGTGTTAACCATTCCTTTTAAATGAATAGGCATAGATGTTAAATTTATCACCTTATCATCTTTTTGAAGATAGTTGTTATCAAATGCTATTTTATTTATCTCTTCAACAGTTTTATCAGTACTTTCTGTACTGTTATAATAAAATGCTTTAACACCCCAAAGAAGGTTTAGTTGAGTTAAAATTCTATTATTGGAAGTGAAAACTAAAACATGTGTCTTAGGTCTCCAGGATGATATTTGATATGCTGTATATCCACTATTAGTCAAAGTGCTAATAGCTTTTGCATTTGTATCATTAGCAATTTTTGCTGCATAATAGCAAACAGATTTTGTTATAAACCTTTCAGAATCATAATCTGTTGGATGTTTGTGCTTAAGTGAAATTAAATTTGAATTTTCAACTTTACCTATAATACTTGCGATTGTCTGAATCACTTCTATAGGATGCTTACCAACTGAGGTTTCACCAGATAACATTACTGCATCAGCTCCATCCATAACTGAATTGGCAACGTCATTGACTTCTGCTCTATTAGGATTAAGACTTTCCATCATACTCTCCATCATTTGAGTAGCAATTATAACAGGAATTCTAGCTTTTTTCGCTTTATGAACAAGCTTTTTTTGAATTAATGGAACCTCTGAAGCATTAATTTCGACTCCTAAATCTCCCCTTGCTACCATTATTCCACTTGCATATTTCATAATATTATCAATATTCCTTACCCCTTCAGGTTTTTCAATTTTTGCAATTACTGGTATTCTGTGATCTGTATTTTTTTCTAATAATTCGATTAAAGATTTTACATCAGATTCGTGTCTTACAAATGAAAGAGCAATCCAGTCAACATTTTGTTCAGCTGAAAATACAGCATCTTTAATATCTTTCGCTGTAAGTGCAGGTTGTGAGATATTTGTGTTTGGCAGGTTAAACCCTTTATTTGAAAAAAGAGCACCTCCCTGAATTACCTCTGCTTTAATTTGATCTTTTTTATTAGTCTCAGTAACTTTTAAAATTATCTTCCCATCATCAATTAAAATCTTTTCACCTGCATTTATGTCTGTAGGAAGACTTTGATAATCGATAAATATCATTTTTTCATCTCCAATAAATTTTTCACTTGTTTTAATTTTAATCTCATCACCATCATTAAGATTTGTATTAGGTCTTATATCACCAATTCTAAGTTTAGGACCTTGAAGATCTGCAAGAATTGAAGTATTAGCTTTTAACTTAGTATTTACTTGTCTTATATCCTTAATTAATTCTTCAGCCTCTTTATGACTTGAATGTGAAAAATTAATTCTTAAAACATCTACTCCTTCATTAATAAGCTTTTCTATGCAATCAGCAGATGAGGTAGATGGACCAAGTGTTGCAATAATTTTTGTTTTTTTTATCCTTTTCATATATCTAGATTAAAATTTTCTAAAAGTTCATCGCTTGGAACTTTATAAACTAGTGAGATATTTGGAATTTTCGACATTTTATCAATCAAATTTGATGTTGAAAAATAACAATTCTGTTTAATAAAGAAATCAACTTCTTTATGTGACTCTATCAAAGATAACTCTTTTGTATTTGTGAAACTAAAAAGGGAATCTGTTAGTTCAGTTTCCTTAACCTCAATATTTAACTTGTTTACAAAAAGTTCAAAATCAATTCCTTTTTGTTTGTTTTCCCAATTATAATGTGGAACATAGAATGTATTTTCAATTTTTAAATCATTCTTTGATCTAACAAAATTTGTAAAGCAATATTTATTGATTTGAAAGGCTAAAGAGAAGATTTTTAAATTAGAATGTATAGCAACTATCTTGAATTTCTCTTGAATATTTGAATCTAATTTTAAAACCTTTTTGATACTTCAGAGTTTAATGCTAATCAATTTTTTTAAATATAACACACGCATTATGTCCTCCAAATCCAAATGTATTTGACATTGCTATATCTACAGATTTTTTTTGAGCAGAGGAAAATGTAAAGTTTAATTTAGAGTCAATATTATCATCATCATTAAAATGGTTGATTGTAGGTGGAATAATTCCATGTTTCATCGATAGAATACATGAAATTGCTTCTACAGCACCAGCAGCACCAAGAAGATGTCCAGTCATAGATTTTGTCGAATTAATATTTAGTTTGTAGGCATCATCTTGAAAAACTTCTGTTATAGCTTTGCTCTCTGCAACATCACCAAGAGGTGTAGAGGTTCCATGCATATTTATTAGATCAATATCACTAGTTTGTAAACTTGCATCATTTAAACAGTTCTTCATTACTTTTATTGCACCTCTTCCGTCAGGATGTGGTGCTGTCATATGATAAGCGTCACAAGATAGACCTCCGCCAATAAGTTCTGCATAAATTTTAGCTCCTCTGTTTACAGCATGTTCATATTCCTCTATTATTAATGATCCAGCGCCTTCTCCTAAAACAAATCCATCCCTATCTCTATCAAATGGTCTTGATGCAGTAGTAGGATCATCATTTCTTGTAGACAATGCATGCATTGCATTAAACCCTCCAACACCAGCCATAGTAACTGGAGCTTCCGAGCCACCAGCGACAATAACATCTGCATATCCAACTCTAATGTATGTTAGAGCATCAATTAAGGCATTTGAAGAGGAAGCACAGGCTGAAACAGTAGCGTAATTAGGACCTTGAAAACCGTATTTCATAGCTATTAATCCAGGAGCTATATCTGGAATCATTTTAGGAATCATAAATGGATTAAATCTTGGAGTTCCATTTCCCTCTGAAAAATTCAATACTTCATTTTGAAAAGTTTCCAATCCACCAATTCCAGATCCCCAAATTACTCCAATTCTATCAAAATTTGGATTTGATTCTAATAACTTAGAGTCTTCAATAGATTCTGAAGCAGCTACAATTCCGTATTGAGTAAAACGATCGTACCTTCTAAATTCCTTTTTTTCAAAATGATTAGCAGGGTCAAAGCCTTTTAATTCACATGCAAATTTAGTCTTGAATTCTGATGCATCAAAATGAGTAATATTACCACAGCCATTAGCACCGCTAATCAATCCATTCCAATATGAATTTAAATCATTACCAATTGGAGTTAAAGCTCCCATTCCAGTAACTACAACTCTTCTTAATGTCATTAAATTAAATTTTTATTTTGCTTTTTCAATAAACTCAATAGCTTGACCTACAGAGACAATATTCTCAGCTTGATCATCAGGTATCTGAATATCGAATTCTTTTTCAAATTCCATAATAAGTTCTACTGTGTCTAGAGAGTCAGCTCCCAGGTCATTTGTAAAACTAGCTGCAGGAACTACTTCGTTCTCATCAACTCCTAATTTATCTACTATTATTGCTTTTACTCTTGAAGAAATATCTGACATAATATGTTTATTTATGAGTTCAGATGACAAAATTAAAAAACTTTTATCAAAACTCGTCTTTAAATCGAAATTATACCTTTATTTGTTAAAACAAAAAGTTTTTTTCAAATATATTGAAGCACTATCACTATTTATGAAAAAACAAATAGTCATTTTTATTTCAGGTAAAGGATCAAACGCTCTAAACATTATAAATTATTTTAGTGAAACTGAAAACTTAACCGTTTCACATGTTTATTCAAATAACAAAACATCTCCTTTTTTTAATCATAAATTGAATTCTAATATAACGGTTTCATATTTCCAAAATGATGATCTTAATACAAAAGTTTTTGAGGAATTAAAGCATATAAAACCAGATTTAATAATACTTGCTGGTTTTTTGAAAAAAATACCTATCTCATATTTAGATTACTTTAAAAAAACAGTTATTAATATTCACCCATCTCTACTCCCAAAGTATGGTGGTAAAGGAATGTATGGCTCAAGAATTCATGATAAAGTAATAGAAAATAATGAAAAAGAAACTGGAATTACTATTCACTATGTTTCAGAGCAGTATGATTCAGGAGAAATAATATTTCAAAGAAAAATAGGTATAGATGATAATGATACAGCTAAAACAATTGAGAAAAAAATACATAAGCTGGAACATAAATACTTACCAAAAATTATTGAATCCATTTTAACTTAAATGAGCAGATTAATAAAAATATATACTGATGGCTCTTCAATAGGAAATCCTGGCCCAGGCGGATATGGTATTGTTATGTTAATTGATAAAGTAGACTACAAAAAAGAATTTAGTCAAGGTTTTAAGCTTACAACAAATAATAGAATGGAGCTCCTNGCTGTAATTATAGCTCTTGAGAAAATAAAAATTAAAAACTCTAATGTTAATGTCTATACTGATTCTAAATATGTGTCGGATGCTGTTGAAAAAGGATGGCTTTTTAACTGGGTAAAAAAAGATTTTAAAAACAAAAAAAATCCAGATTTATGGAAAAGATTTTTAAAAATATATCCTGATCACAACATTAAATTCCACTGGGTAAAGGGACATAATAACGATTTTTATAATGAAAGATGTGATTTTTTAGCTAATCTTGCAGCTAAGAATTCAAAACTAATTGAGGATTTAGGCTACAATAATAATTTAAATTAAAGAAATGTCAGAAAAATCACTTTTAATTGTTGCTTCTCTAGCATATGATGGAATTGAAACCAAAGAAAATAAAGTAGATAATATTTTAGGTGGAGCAGGAACATACATATGTTTATCTCTTAAACACTTTAGCAGTGAATACTCAATTATATCTGTTGTTGGAAATGATTTTAAAAGTCAAGATTTAAACCTTTTANAATCTTGTGGAGTTGANATATCTGGAATTAAAATTGAAGAAAATGATAAAACATTTTACTGGAGCTGTATTTACACAGATAATTTCAAAGAAAGGATTACAACAAAAACAGAGTTAAATGTCATGGCAAATTTTAATCCTGTAATTCCCAATGAAAAATCAAAACCAGATATCTTACTGCTTGGAAATCTTCATCCTGAAATTCAACTTTCAGCAATCAATCAATTGAACAACAAGCCTTCTGCTATAATTTTAGANACAATGAATTATTGGATAGAAAATTTTTGGGAAACTGTTAAAGAAGTTATATCAAAAGTTGACATTATATCTATTAATGATGAAGAGTCAGAAATGATTACAGGGCAAAAGGATCTAAGCAAAGCTGCAAATATTTTACATGCTATGGGACCTAAGTTTGTAATAATTAAAAAAGGAAAAAAAGGTGCAGAATTATTCAATTATGAAAAAAGATATGTAACTGGTGTATTTGATGTAGAGAAGGTTTTAGATCCAACGGGAGCAGGAGACTGTTTTATTGGGGGTATTTCAGGTTTTTTATCCCAATCTGACGAAATATCATTTGAATCAATAAAATCAGCAATTGATTATGGGACTTCTTTAGCATCTTTTAATGTGGAAGAGATGGGAACTAAAAACTTATTAAATTTGTCAATGAATGATGTTCAAACTAGAGTCAATAAATTAAAATAGGTGAGTGATCAAATAAAACATGAATGTGGAATTGCTTTAGTTCATCTAAAAAAGCCACTACATTTTTATCAACAAAAATATGGCTCTCATATGTATGGGGTTGATAAGATGTTTTTGATGATGGAGAAACAAAAGAATCGTGGGCAGGATGGGGCAGGATTTGCAAGCTTAAAGCTAGACCTTAAGCCTGGAGATAAATATTTTTATAGAGTGAGATCATTTGAACAGCAAGCTATTCACTCTGTTTTTAAAAAGATAAACAAAAAAATAAATCAATTTATTAAGTCAGAAAAAATAGATTCTAATTCTGATGATTTCTACAGAAAGACTCCTTTTTTAGGACAAGTAATGCTGGGTCATGTTAGATATGGGACTTACGGAAAGAACTCTATTGAATATGTCCATCCTGTAATGAGGCAGAATAACTGGATGAATAGAAATTTAATTTTAGCAGGAAATTTCAATATGACAAATAACGATGAGTTATTTGAAAGTCTTGTTAAATTAGGTCAACATCCAAGAGAACAATCAGATACCATAACAATAATGGAAAAGATTGGACATTTCCTAGATTCAGAAGTTATTTCAAATTATAAAAAGTTTAAACGAAAAGGTGTTTCAAAAGCTAATATGCCTCCACTTATAGAAGAAAACCTTGATATACAGAAGATTTTAAAAAAATCTTCTAAAAAGTGGGATGGAGGTTATGCAATAGCTGGAATGTTAGGTCATGGAGATTCATTTGTGATGAGAGATCCACATGGTATTAGACCCGCTTATTTTTATGAAGATGATGAAGTTGTTGTGGTTGCTTCAGAAAGACCAGCAATTCAAACAGTTTTTGATGTATCATATTCTGATATAAAAGAAGTTCCAAGAGGAAATGCTTTAATAATTAAAAAAAACGGTAAAACATCAATTAAAGAAATATTAAAGCCAAAAATTAATAAATCTTGTTCATTTGAAAGAATCTATTTTTCAAGAGGATCAGATGCTGATATTTACAAAGAAAGAAAAATGTTAGGAAGTTTATTAATACCTCAAATAGAGAAATCTATAAAAAAAGATTATTCAAATACAGTTTTTTCTTTTATACCTAATACAGCAGAGACATCTTTTTATGGATTGATAGAAAGAGCCAAAAAGCATAATCCTAGAATTGAAAAAATAGCAATCAAAGATGCAAAATTAAGAACCTTTATATCTGCAGACAAAGGGAGAGAAGATTTAGTAGCTCATATTTATGACATAACCTATGGGATAATTGAAAGTTCTGATACTCTTGTAATTATCGATGATAGTATTGTTAGAGGAACCACTCTGCGGGAAAGTATATTAAAGATGCTTTTTAGATTAAATCCTAAAAAAATAGTCGTAGTTTCAAGTGCTCCACAAATTAGATATCCTGATTGTTATGGAATTGATATGGCTAAAATTGAAGATTTTATAGCATTTAGAGCTGCAATTGAGATTCACAAAGATAATGGAACATATGACAGCGTTATCGAGAAGACATATATTAAATGTAAAACTGCAAATGAGTCTGGTATCTACAAAAAAAATCATGTAAAAGATATTTATAAAGATTTTTCACCAGAACAGATTTCATTTAAGATGTGTGAAATGTTGGTNGATGAAAACTCAAATGTTGAATTAGATATAATTTTTCAAAAAGTTGAGAACTTACATAAAGCTTGTAAAAATCATAAAGGCGACTGGTATTTTACAGGGAATTACCCAACACCAGGTGGAAATAAAGTTGTAAATCAAGCCTTTGTAAATTNTGTTGAAGGTAAGTCAGCTAGAGCTTACTAGCGATTATAACAAAAAATAATTTCCAAATAAGTTTTATTTATAAAAAAAATATCCTAAATTGATTAGACCAGAACATAAGTAGGTTAAGTTCATGGTAAGATTTGGGGCAAAAAAGGGGATTTATCCCCTTTTTTTTATTTCTCTAAAAATCTTTTATTTACTTCATCCCAATTTATCACATTGAAAAATGCATTTATATAATCAGGTCTTCTATTTTGATAGTTTAAATAGTACGCATGCTCCCATACATCTAGACATAGTATAGGTTCCCCCCCACAACCATTTGGCATTAATGGGTTATCTTGATTAGCAGTAGAGCATATCTCAAGTTTTCCATTTTCTTTAGAACACAACCATGCCCAACCAGAACCAAATCTAGTTGCAGCTGCTTTACTGAATTCATCTTTGAAATTTTCAAATGATCCAAAATTAGAGTTTATAGATTCTGATATCTCTGATTTTGGTTCTCCCCCACAGTTAGGACCCATAATTTCCCAAAACAAATTATGATTATAATATCCTCCAGCATTATTTCTTAACCCACTGTTATCAAGATCTAGTGAATTTAGTATCTCTTCAATGTTTTTATTTTCATTTTCAGAATCTGAAATAATATTATTTAAATTATTAGTGTAACCATTATGATGTTTTCCATAATGAATTTCCATAGTTTTTGCATCTATGTTAGGTTCTAATGCTTCAAAAGCATAATTTAATTTTGGTAATTCGAATGCCATAATTTTTTTTTATAAAATTAGGATAATTTTATTAAGTTTCACCATTAAATATGGACTACTCATTTAAAATAATAAATTCCTCAGCTGGATCCGGTAAGACCTTTAATCTTGCAATTGAGTATATATCTAAATTGTTAAAGAGTAATGATGATGATCATTTTAAGGCAATGTTAGCTTTAACTTTTACAAATAAAGCTTCAGTTGAAATGAAAGATCGAATATTGCTTTACTTGTCTGATCTTACAAATCAAAGAAATAAAATCATTCAGGAAATTATTTCTAATAAAACAGGTTTAGATCAGCTGACTATAAAAAATAAAGCTTCTAATATTTTAGAAAAAATCTTACTTAATTATTCGTACTTCAATGTAATTACAATAGATAGTTTCACAAATAATATCATAAAAACTGTAACTGAGGGTATAGAAAATGAAAATGATTCACTTATTGAACTAGACAGTTCAGTTTATTTAGATCAAGTTATTGAAGAATTATTTACTGATATAAATCACGATAATGAATTAAAAGAATTGCTCACTGAATTTGCTAAGTTTAAACTTACAATAAACAAAAGTTGGGATATTTCATATGATTTAAAAGACTTCGGATTATTCATTGATAAAGAATCAAATAGATCACAGGTTAAGTATTTTAAGAAAATAAACTTTAGTTCATTTTCTCAAATAAAAAGTCAAATAACTCTAATTAAGAATCAAAACACCTTAGCCATTCGTAATTTATTAGAAGAGACTATTGAATTACTTCATTATAATGGTTTAGATGATGATGATTTTAGAGGAGGATATTTCACCAAGTATCTAAAAAACTCAGTTAATGAAGATAATTTTTCTATAAAGGAATCAATTGAAAATTCTCTGAAAGGGAAATCAAACTTATATAATACTTCTTTAGAAAAAAGTAAAGCAGAAAGTATTGAAAAGATAAGACCAACTCTTCTCTCTAATTACTTAGAAATTAAAAAACTAGTCTTAGATACTTATAAGATTAACTCAACTTTATCTTTTCTCCCATCCTTAGCTCTAATTTCAAGATTTGAGGAAAAGATGGATAAAATTCAAAGTGATAATAAAATTAGACTTATCAGTAAATTCAACACTCAACTTAATTTACTTATTAAGTTAAATGAGGCTCCATATATTTATGAGAAGCTAGGGTCAAGATATGTTGATTTTTTTCTTGATGAATTCCAAGACACATCTGAACTTCAGTGGCAAAATTTAATTCCTCTAATTTCAAATTCTATTCATAGTGAATCTCATGATGGCTCAAAGGGATCCCTCCTAATTGTTGGTGATCCAAAACAATCAATTTATAGGTGGCGTGGTGGCAAGTTTAATCAATTTGTAAACTTAATATATAATCGTACAAATCCTTTTCATTTTAATCCAGTCTTAGAGAATACAGATATTAACTATAGAAGCTGTAAAGAAATTATAAATTTCAATTCAGATTTTTTTGCTTTTTTAGCTAATAAATTAGAATTGGGAATATATGATTCAGATGATTTAAATTTTAAACAAAAGCCGTACAAAAAAAATAATGGATATGTATCTGTTAATATATCAGATTATGAATCCTTTTATTNAAATATNGAGGAGCAGATCTTNGATCTATTAAATAGAGGATACTCTCCTTCTGATATAATTATTTTAGTCAGAAAAAATAGATATGCAAAAGAGTTAATTGAAAANATTAATAATTCAAANTTTAATTTAATTTCAAGTGANATTCTTCAAATTAATAATTCTGACAANGTTCAATTTATTATTTCAATTTTTAAATTAAGTTTAGNAGGAAATGATTATGCTGAAAGAAAAAGAGTTATAAATTTCCTTTTTAATGAAGGTTATTTTGAAAACAGCTATAAAAGNTTGAATCAATGTTTTTTTATAAATCTTTCAAAAGCTAGTGTAGAAGATTTTTTCTCAAAAATATCAAGAGAAAATAAATTTGAGTTTAAGCACTTTTTATCTTTGGGCCTTTTGGATGCCTTGAAATACTGTTCATCTATTTTTAACCTAAACATAAATGATCCATTTATAATTGCTTTAATTGATAATATATTCGAATTTCTAGATAGTAATGACAACTCAATCAAAACCTATCTTAACTATTGGAATAAAAAATCAGAAAAAATAAACTTAAGTATATCTGATAATCAAAATTCAATAAATATATCTACAATTCATAAATCAAAAGGACTTGAATTCCCAGCAGTTATTATACCTGTATATAATGACAGACTAGATGAAAACAGTAATAAGGATTTAATTTGGTTACACGAACCTTTTGAAAAGCTAAATATTTTGCAATGGATTTTAATGAGAAAAACAAAAAATCTTCTTTATATGGGAGATACTGCAAAAGAAATATTTGAGAGCAGTATTCTTAATAATCTATTAGACTCAATTAATTTACTTTATGTAGCTTTTACAAGAGCTGAAAATGAACTTTATATTATTTCAAAAAAAGANAATTCTGGAGTTAAGACATTCTCTGGTTTAATTCAAGAATTTCTAGATTATAAGTCGACTTCAGATAATTACTCATTNGGTAAAAAAATAATTAANAAAAATAATTTAAACATAACTAAGCCTATACCAATTGATTTAAAGAAGAAAAAAATTAATATAATTTCCACTTCAAAAAATGTTAAACAAGCTAAGTATTTATCAGAAACTCTATCAAAAATCTACAGTAAAGATAAATCTGCAAAAGTTTATGTTTTTTTTGCAAATGAAAAGTTGGTAAAGCTTGTTAATTTTTATGACAACAATCTTAATTTAAATTTTTCATCAAATTATCATCCTTTTGATTCTAAAATATCAAATTATGATCATCTTATAATTACAAATATGAATGAGGGTTTTTTCCCTTTCACTGATATTAAAGAGGGAGTTTTATCTAAATCTGAAAAGCAAAAATTTGATAATTTATCGCAATATGATCAAGAAAATATGGTGTCAAATGTTTTTTACAGACTAATTGATAACTCAAAAGAAGTTCACTTAATTTATGATTCAGATCTAAATTCATTTATGAGTGGAGAGGAAAGCAGGTATATCAAACAATTAGAATTATTAAAAACAGATTCTCATATATGTGAAAGAAAGGTAATTGAACAAAAAGTTAGAATTGAAAAAAGTGAATCACCTGTAATTATAAAAGATGATTTAATTAATCAAAGACTTGATGCTATTCTTAAAAAAGGAATATCAGCTTCCACTTTAAACTTGTTTATAAAAAATCCTTATTTATTTTATGAGCAAAAAATACTAGGTATTAATGATTTTGAAGATTCAAAATATTTAAACTATATGGATCAGGGAACACTTATTCATAAAGTAATTGAAAAAATATATGAACCCTATATAGGATTAAATCTAGAAGTAAGACATATAGATTTAATGAAAAAGGAACTAGTAAACGAATCAATAAATTCTTTTACTGAACTATACTCAAAAGAACCGAAAGGAAAGAACTTAATATTCATTGAAGTATTAAAAGAGTATATTAATAATACTTTAGATTATGAAAGAAATCAATTAGAAAATGAAAAAGCACAGATTAAAATTATATCATTAGAACAAAAAATATCTACTAACCTAAAAGTTAAAAATAAAGATGTAAAGCTTAACGGAATTATTGATAGAATTGATTTATTTAATGGAGAATTAAGAATTATTGATTATAAATCTGGATCTGTAAAGCAAGGAGTGTTAGATTTAAAAAATATTGAGAATATTAAAAAAGATTATAAGTACTCTTATCTACTCCAATTGCTTTTCTATAAATATTTAGCTGCAAGTTTTTATCAAAATAAAGAAATTAAAGAGGTAGGAATATGTTATTTGAAAAAAAGAAACTCCCCCTTTCAATTCATTAGAAATCATTCAATAATATCAATTGATGAAATTAAAAACATATTATCAGATGTCATTTTGGATATTTTCGAAACAACTGAATTTATAGATTCGGGAAATCCTCTATAACAATACTAGAAACAATCTTTCCAGAAATTAGAGAAGGAGGAACACCAGGACCAGGAACAGTTAATTGTCCCGTAAAATAGAGACCTTTTATTTTTTTACTTTTAATTTTTGGTTTAAAGATTGAAGTTTGAAATAATGTATTAGCTAGTCCATATGCATTTCCCTTATAGGAATTATAGTCACTCTTAAAATCTTTAACACAAAATGATTTTTTATAGATTATGTGATCACTAATTTTCTCTCCAGCAATCTCTTCAATTCTTTTAAGCACAATCTGCAAATATTTATCTCTAATATTTTCTTCATCTTTTAAGTCTGGTGCAATAGGAATTAGTATAAAACAATTTTCGTGTCCCTCTGGAGCCATATTTTGGTCACTTAAAGAAGGAAAGTTTAAATAAAAAAGAGGAGATTCAGGCCATCTGGGGTTATCGTAAATTTCAGAAGCATGTTTCCTAAAATCACCATCAAAAAATAGATTATGATGACTAAGTTTTTCTATTTTCTTATCTAAACCAATATAAAATAGTAGTGA
>JGI26060J43896_10000395_pt1 | contig 15803 bp, 15 predicted proteins | sample MarorgKNORR_S2LV_6_FD_43896 | JGI IMG/M metagenome (IMG submission 43896) | reverse complement strand
TCTGGCACAAGATTTAACTCCTCGATAAATCTTTCATTTTCTTGCCCTGATAGATGAATACTTTGGGTCGTATTAGAAGAATAAATGAAACTTTCCCCAGTACTGTTGAAGGAAAGCGGATAAGAGCCAGCTACTGGAATTTCTAAAATAGGAGAGTCCGTCCCATTTGAAGCAACTGAAGATATTGAAGCGTCACCATTATAGAAAATCCTCGAACCATCCGGCGACCAAACTCCCACTGTATGGCCTCCTCCAAACGTTCTGCGACCCAAGATATTTGAAGTAAAATTATATACCCAGATATCAGAGTCGCCACTCGAGTCTCTAGCGTTGAATATAGCTTCATTCTGATTAGGACTAATTCTTGGGTGTCCATGCAATACAAGACCATCTGAAATTATCTCCACAGCTCCATCACGACCTACCCAAGCGGGAGAGCCGTCATATAGCAAGCCACCTCTTGGAATTTCACCTGTACTTTCAGAATAGTTTTGGTCAACGTAAGCCAATGATCCCTCGCGCGAAAAAGAATAAAGCGAAGTCCCGACAATTCGGTTATAAAAAACATCAAAGAGAATAGGACTACTTCCCTCTAATGTTTCCATTGTTTCTAAATTAAATCGTTGCGCATACAGCGCGTCAGCACGAGCAAATATTATGATGTTAGTTGAAAAAAAACGTGGGCTAAATCCAACAGGAGCCACGTTATATAGCTCTTTAGTATCAGGATCCACAAGCTCAATACTCGTGGAGTCATAGTCACGAGTTGAACCAAAGCTGGTCAGAATATAATTCGTATTTGGAATAAATGCTGGCTGAGTATGAAGCGCCTCTGGAGTACCAGGTAATATTAACTCCTCTTCATTAGTGTCTAGATTTAAGCGATATAACCCTAAGTCTTCTAGCTTGGAATAGATTAGTTCCTCATCATTTACAGCAAAACCTCGAGTTAGAGCTGCACTAACTATGTTCTGAGGGCTTCCACCTTCTATTCTTATTCGATTGATATTATTGTCTTGAAAGTAGTAAACCCATCTACCATCTTCAGAAAAATTTGGCCAACCAGAGGTGCCATTTCTAGGAATAGTAACTAAAGTTTTATCCGTTTCGAAGCTAGTTAAATTTCTTAACATAAGGTCCATGGTTGAAAGGCCAAAAACTGAATAAACCAGCAGTGTTCCGTCCGGAGAAATTGCTAATTCTGTAGGTGTTCCACTACCTCTAGATCCAGTCTCACCAAGATCTAATCTAAATTTATATACTGAATTAGACGATGATTGTGTTGAGCTTAAAGTGGATATATCGTTTGGAGTATATGAGTATTCGAACAATACCGAAGAAACATAAAAAGCAAACAACCCAACAAGGCTAATACTCAAAATCGTAGTTGACCAAAAAGATCTGCCTCTTATTATCGGTGCTGTTTCTCGTTTTGGCTGGGTTTTCGCTAAAGGAGAATCATCTAAGAGTTTTGTCTCAGAGGCCCAAGCGATCAAAAGAGCAATGGGGAATCCCATTATTACAGTGAACACAAGTGTTTGGGCGATCCATTCAGGCGCATTAAATGTTGGCAAGACGACCTCGATAACTTGAAGCATGACCCAGCCTACCACTGCATAAGCCGTGGCAATCTTAACTACATTGCGATGCTTGAATTTATCCCACGTATTTCTCATAGTTATGGAACCTAGTTAAGGTGTTATTTTCACTCAATTAAATCATATACTTATTATAACCCAGTTCGTCGTGATGAGGCTTCTGAGATGGAGTTTGAAAAGGCAAGAAGACTAAGAAATAAAGGATGGGGAGTTTGGGTTAATTAGTTTTTTTGTATACCCCATTGTCTACTTTGACCCCTGTTCTGGCATCAATACCAACGCGAAGCCGAGGAGCACACAAACGACGAGAAGAGCCTTAGTTTTTGTCATGGAGACTACCCTCCACTCTAATCATTGCCGAGCAGCTTGCCCAAGATAGCGCTGAAAGGTTCTCTCTACGAAATCCTCAACGCCAGGAAAAAAAAGAACTGCAAGGACAGTAAGGACAACTGCCACTGTGGTAAACCAGTAAAAATTTTTCATCGTTCTTAGTTTAGAGATGCGAATGTAGAAGTTCTCTAAATTCATTTTATCCATAATCAACTAACTCCTAGGTGCCATTTCGAAAACCCAGACCCCGCCCTCTTCTACAGCCGTTCGAGTGGTTTGCGATGGATATTTTGCAGTAATTGCGGCTGTAATGCCTTCGAGAACCTCGCCAGACTTAATACGCTTTAATTCTCTTTCATAACGCACACCATTGATGCGAACGACGGCACGTCCATCATGTTCTGCTTGAACTGGCCAGCGTTTCCATAAACGCCCTACCGTTGTTCCCATGTATCCAGACCAAACATAGATTTTTCCGCCGTACTCGGCAGCCCAAATACGCCGCGACAACGGCGGATCAAGAAGCTGCAACTCGATAGTCGGAATGGGTTCAACGAAACTCCAATCCGGCTCAGGACCAGTGTGTAAATCTCCAGCAATCAAAGGACCACCAGAAAATACTCTATTTGGCCCATCATCGAATCTTGCCTTTGCTCCAGCGGTCGCGACTGCAGCAATGGGAATCAGTGAAAGACAAAATACAAATATGAATATTCTTTTTATAAGTTTCATAAAGGAAATCCTTGAAAGCCTTCTTCAAACTGAACACCTAAACTATTCAGGTACATCGCCACTAAGTTATATTGGCCAACGGTAAACACTGCTTCCATCATTTGCCGCCTGTCATAGCGTACAGCTAACTTGTTCCAAGTGACATCAGTAATCAAGGCATTACTATGCAGTTCATCCGCTGCTCTTAATAGTGTGCTATCCCAATCACTCCATCCACTGGCATCTGGACCTTCAAGAATGTTTTCTAACTCAGCTTCAGTTATGCCAACACTCAAGGCAAGACCCCGATGTGCTGCCCACTCATAGGCACCACCATTCAACCACCCAATTCTTAGTATTAGCAATTCCCTATCTCGTGTCGGTAGAGAAGAGTCCTGGAGCAAATAATCGGTGAACTCCAACCACGCATTACAAAGGTCCGGCGCTTGGGCACAGGTAGACCAAACGCCAAGCACACTGCCATTATTTTCTCGCGGCTCAAGGATTGCTCTTTCGGCAACCGACCAGGGCTTTTCAACTCGGGGAATTCGTTCTGAATCAAGTGGTGGGCCACCGTCTCTATTAGACTGAGCATAGCCAAGAGTAGGCAGTACAAGTAATGCGCAAAGCAAAAAGAGTAATTTATTTACAATTGTCCTTATTACCATAATTAATACTCCAAATTTACCTTGTCGGAAATGATTTACTATACGGCGACTGGCTAAAAATATCAGTCGATTGACTTCAATATTTCTCTTGTTAGGTCCCATTGACTAAAACCTTGACGACCATAGTCTAACCCCCGCCTTACGATGACCAGATCTTGAGACGGAACAACAACAGTGTATTGACCACGATTGCCGTTGGTGGAGTATGCTCCTTTCGGCACATCATCCCTGCTTTCTGGAACTAGCCACCACTGGCCTCCGTAGTGACCACCCTTGCCCACCGTTGCTGGCGCAGGTGTTCTTACAAAGTCGATCCACTCTTCGGAAATTAGTCGTTCCCCATTCCAGGTCCCACCATTTAGATAAAGCAATCCGAAACGAGCGAGATCACGAGCATTGGTATAAACCTGACTGCTTAAAACGAAGTCTCCGAAGCGATCGGTACTAACCAGGGTATTGCGCATACCGATTTTGTCCAACAAAGCTCGTCGAGGAAATTCTGCATAGGTTTTCTCCCCCCCTAAAGCCAACTTCATAGCATAGACACCTAGCAAGGTGTCGTAATTTTCATAATCCCAATGAGTGCCAGGCTCTCTTATCAAGGCGCGACTTCGAGCACCAACAACAGAACTCGACCCTGCCCAATAGGACATGCCTGATCCGGTGGCATATTCACGTCCGCCATTATCTATAGTATCCAAGCCGCTGGACATATTGAGTACTTGTCGCAACGTAATTTCATTTCTCGGATCAGTTTCTGGCGATCTGTTTTCTGGATACCATCCAAACCCGAGAGGCTCATCCAAATTCATTCTTCCATCGTCCACCAATATACCTATTAATGTCGAGGCAATGCTTTTGGCAGTGGACCAAGTGCGGGTACGAGTAGTTGCATCGAAGCCAGGTGCATATCGCTCGTGAATAATTTCACCGTCATAAACTACTAGTAGACTTAGAGTAACTTGCTCCTCTGACTCTCGATCGAATGCCCAGTCGGAAGCAACTTGTAAGGCAGAAGCACTAATATTAGCAGGAAGGTCACGTTCGACGACTAAATCTCCATTAGGCCAGAGGATTTGCGCAGGGTCGCCGGGAGGTGAAGGAAGCGTTAGCTCTGGTAATCTATCAATATCTAAAAGGGTTTGATCCGGCGGTAAAATCACACAGCCGATGCCATTCCGAAATGCTGCTCGCATGACAGGCACAGCACCCTGGGCGCCTACTTCGACCGCTCTCCTTTCCCAATCAACGTTATAGTCACCACCATTGGCATCACCGATTGGTTCACGAAAAAATGCCAGCTCTTTATCAAAAACCTGTTCCAATGTGCGGTTGGAAGTAAACAAACCATTACACATAAATACAGCTTGCTGACCTCTAGCAACCATGGCGCGCTGGTGTTGCCAGTAATCATAATTTTCTTCTTGTTGAGCAAATGACTGTGAAGATATCAATAATAAAAATGGGCTCAAACAGATTGTGAACCGCTTCAAGGCGTTCTTCATGACGGGTGCCTCCGGTAGTTAACTGAAGATTAGTAGTTACCTGAAGAATAAAAGCTATTTGGTTGTAAGTCTATGTGCTGAACCTCCATAAGCTTTNCTTTTGGAACACTCATTTCAGGCAATTTTGCTGTGAATCAGCTTAATACAGTCATTCTAGCCGAGCTGGGCTTAACGGGCCTTAAGTTGTTTTAAGTTAACTCCTAAGATAACTATCGGAGCCATCTAGCCAGTCATCTCGCCGCGGAGCCCACATATCTATTTCCTCAACTTCACCGATACAAGTTGCCTGATGAGGAATATTGGCAGGAATAACGACGACATCTCCAGGGTTGAGAAGCATTTCTTGTACTTCGTTACCGTCAAATACAAACAACATTTGTCCTTTTACGACCTGGGTTATTTGTTCATTGGGGTGACTATGCAAGGGAACGATAAAGCCATCTTTAAAATAGATCCGTGCCACGGTCATTTTCTCACCGGTTACAATTCTTCGTTGCATGCTTTCATTTACACTTTCGAGTTCAACCTCATCCCAATTCAACAGCTTTAGCTTTGCTTGATTCATTAAAGAATTCCTTTTTATTTTTAGAATTTAACACTGATCATGATTTTCAATTCATTGTGAATCAATCTCCAAAAGTTTTCTTCTACAACAATTTTCTAAAGCGATAAATTCTCATGAGTTAACTAGCGCAATTATGGCTATGATAAACTTCATCCTTTTCAGTTGGGACAAGCAATAATGATTTATTCTTTAGGTGACAGTACTGTCGAAATTCGCGGTGAAGATTACTTTATCGCCGACAGTGCCACAGTAGTTGGCCTGGTTGTACTGGAAAATAATGCCAGCGTCTGGTTTGGAGCAGTGGCTCGTGGTGACAATGCGCTAATTACCATTGGAGAAAATTCTAATGTACAAGATTGTGCAGTTCTCCATACAGATCCCGGCACACCATTAGAAATTGGCAAAAATGTCACGGTTGGACACCAAGCAATCCTGCATGGCTGCTCAATCGGTGATAACTCTTTGATAGGGATTAATGCTGTAGTTCTCAATGGCGCTAAAATCGGCAGGAATTGTTTAATTGGTGCGAATGCTTTAGTTACCGAGGGCAAGGAAATACCAGACGGTTCACTAGTAATGGGATCCCCTGCGAAAATAGTAAAGGAACTCTCGCCGGAACAGCAACAGAGCTTGGTTAAGAGCGCGGAGACCTACGTGCGTAATTTCAAACGCTTCAAAAAAGAATTAAAAATAGACCCGCGATCTTAATTGACCTCTTCTGAGTTCTCAAAAACAACAAAACCAGATTAACTTAATCACCAATGCTTAAAGCAAAGGTTTTGAAGTAATCTGGCTGTGTTTTAGAATCTTTCGATTCTGTTTTTAAACTTCTTTAGACAATAAACTACTCTAGCGAACAGAATACTTAGTAAAAGCGCCGCCNGCTGAGCTTAATGAGTTTGGCCCCTCAGCAGCGTACACATTACCTTGCGCATCTACTGCCACACCCTCACCCGCAGTNCCCTGATAAACACGGTCTTCACGTTCGAAGGGCTGAATAAATCCAGTAATGCGATCCTCATCTATGTGTCCGATACGCACTCCATTTCTCCAACCAACATGACCAGTTGGGCTAGATTCGGAATCGATGGCATACATCATGTCATCATCAGTTATGAAGATTCCGCTAATGCGGCCAAACATATATCGGGAATCCAGATAGTTGCCGTCCTGATCAAATATTTCTAAACGNTGATTACCGCGATCAGCAACCCAAAGTCGACCCCTAGAATCAAATTCTAGAGCATGAGGAGTTCTNAATTCGCCATGGCGAACACCAATCTGCCCCCATTCTTTTATNCGTTGCCCNTCAGGCGAGAACTTAATAATGCGAGCAGTTGAACCTTCNGCACGGCCTTCATCCATTGCCTGATTGCTAGTTAAGCCCTGACCATTGTGTCCGTCAGCCACATAAATGCTGCCATCGGGACCAACAATTACGTCATTAGGTTGATTGAACTGATTAGGACCACTACCGGGCTGTCCCGCTGTACCCAGACTCATCAACAATTCACCACTAGAGCTAAATTTATGTACCTGGTGGCCTTTTGTACCCGCTGAATTATTAGCAAAATCCGTTACCCAGACATTACCTTCAGAATCTGCATGAATACCGTGGGGAGTCATGAAAATACCACCGCCAAAATTAGCGAGAACTTCGCCAGTATTTCGATCGAATTTAAAAATTGGATCTACCGGATTGGTATCGCAATTGATGGGAGTCCCTCCGCCAAATGTCCCTGCTCCGCAACGCTCATAGGCCCAGATATGGCCATCGTTAGGGTCAATGTCGACACCGGCTGTAGAGCCCCAGTTCCTTCCAGCGGGGAGATCACCCCAGTTTCTGGTAACTACTGGAGTTGGATTAGGTATTCCAGCACCGCTGATTGGGTTGCCTCCAGTTGCATCTGCTCCGCAACCAGTCAAAAGCACCAATATTGATGCAATAAGGATAGATAACATACTTCGTGAAGATGACATAACAGCTCCTTAGCTTAGTATTGTTTGTATAGAAAGACTGTACACAGAGAATAAAAGCTATCCGCGCCTAAGTCCAACTACTCTTGCGTCCAAATCCTACTAGTTCTAGCCCAGAATCGGATCAACAAGCCCTACTTACCAATGAATGGAGTGTTACGGAAATTCGACTTGCCAATTGAATATTGAGAATGCCTGCGGTGGGAGTACACTTACGCTAAAGTCCTCAGGTCACAAACCAACTATAATAATTTACTGAGTGATTTTCTTGAAATTTGAAATCTAGAGGCTCAACTTTGAAGGAGTTTTAGATGACGGTACTAATTGGAATTATTGTAATTCTCTTTGCGACACTCTTTCTACTCGTGCCAATGCTCGAGAAGCATGGACGAGAGCGCTCACCAGACGAATTACAAAAAATCAGCAGGTGGATGACACCGCTAATGGTCATAATGATTATTGCCATGGCGATTCGTTACTTTATAGATTAATGCGGGCTGATCGGTTAATTAATCAGAACTAAGATAGCCTCTGCCTTTGTAATATTAGTTGCGAACGTGGAAACAACAAGCATTTAGCCGCTAGGAAGGCAATATGCAGGCATTCAGGGGTCGCCCCAAATGCCTTTTAAAAACGTCCTTTCTTTCAGATATTCTAACGATTAACTTTCCAGCTATTTGGCTGTAGTCTGAGAATTAGCGTTTCCTATTGTCCTGGTTCTGTTGCATCGCGACCGTCACGTGGTGCGCCAGTTCCTGATGAACCCATGAAGAATTTACGTCCATCTTCAAAAGTCACATCACGACCATTGGCACGAGCACTGCGGTCTTTGCTTTGATAGCCATCAACCACAATCATAGTTCCAATAGGTATCGTCGCTCTCGACAAACCACGTCTTAGCAGAGTGTTCGGTGTACCGCCTTCTACCATCCAGACTTGCTTGCTACCGTCTTCATTGGTGATCTCCAAGTGAATCCAGGTATGAGGGTTTACCCATTCAACTCTTACCACAGGACCACGAAGAACAACTGGACGATTGGGATCAAACTCAGCGCTGAAAGCATGATGAGCCACGGCTGGTGTTTCAAGGGTCATGATTAAACCAGCCAATACTGCCAACGCCATACTCATTTTGAAGATCACAGAGTGCTGCTTTGCCATGTTAATTCTCCTGATATTTATACCATTTATCGTCAATTAAACTTTTGTTTATATCGCCTATCGAGTCGGGTTAGGCACCCCTTCAGGCTCTTCACCACGAAATTCCGCTTCCAACAAGCGCGCGCCCTTCATAATGCCCTCGAGCGCATAGTTTGCCTCATGGCAAGCGTACTCGAACACTTTATTAGTGCTGCGCGGCCATGCATATTCCCCAGTGAATGGTGCAGTCCATACATTGTCGTCTTCGACAGTAAACGTATAGACAAGCTGATCAGGGCTCTCCATGCGAAAATGTTCTGTCACCTTCATGTCTTTTGAGCCTTGAGAAAATGCGGGAACATCACGAAAATTAGTCGTCTCGACAACCAGCGTATCTCCTTCCCACCAGCCAATCGAATCACCCAACCATTTCTGAATATGAGCAGGATCATGCTCTGCATTCATTCGCACGACTCGAGCTTCATGCACCATTTCTACTTGAATTATGATTGTATCTTCACTTTGAACAATGCGCTTATGGTTGTTATACAGAGCCGGCAACATCGGTGGTCCACCGGTGGAACTAAATGATAACAGGCAACGTTCAGCAAACGGCCGCTGTTCCATGTTGTCGTATGGTCCCGGTGCTTCAAGCCCGGCATCCAGCCAGTAAGCCGTACCGTCATTGGAGCCACCCTCACGCCTTGGTGCTGCTTCGCCAGCTCCTAGCCTTGCTCGCCGTTCTGCACGCCGCTCATCAGTCTGTGCTGGCATACGTCCATTGGGTGGATCGATAATAATAGAAGTTCGCCACTGCCCATCGATCTGGAACGCACCGGTGCCACGATCAATCCAGAATGTGTTGTAGCCACCAACATTACCAGAAGCCCCAGTTGAACCATCGCCGCCCTGCGGTGGGGCTGCACGATTAGGATCACTCGCTTGGTTCCGATCTGAGTTACGGCGCGATTCCGCTGCAGCAATCACTGCCGCCTCGTCATTCGTTAGGAATAGCTTTTCTCCAAACTCTGCTGGTCGTTGAAGAGGAGTTAATGTTGATACATCGTAAGTACCAGAAAGGTCTGGATGACCATTGGCCGTGCGTGGAAGTGCCCCGCTTTGAGCAACCACTATTGAAGTTAGCGTTAATGTTGTGAATGCCAAAGCACCGAGATTTATCGTTTTCATTAAATTGTGCATATTGAACCTCTCCAAACTTAATCGTTTAACGGGGCAGCGGATATCTTCGCGCCTCTCCGTAAATTAACTCTTCTACAAATTCAACACAGCGAAAATCCATAAGCCGGGCATTCTCTTCAATGCGGCGATAAATCGGCATCTTTATAGTAAAAGGCTCAGTTAAAACCATAGGATCTTCGATTGTAGCTTCATATTCAATATGATTTGGACCAATCATTGTATATCGCTCTACCACATGCATCTGGTAGCTATGGTGGCTGCCGGAGCGATCTAGCCAAGTTCCCTCAGCCAGGCCAGTCACATCAACTACTAAGGTATCACCTTCCCACTCACCAACTGACCAACCCATCCAAGAATCCACTTGCGAAGGACCTGGGTTATCCATATAGATATCGCGAACCGCACCAGCAAATTGGTAGGCGATAAAAATATCATTGTCGCCCTGAACAATCTGGAATGGCATGGGGATATAAGTAGCTCGGGGCACACCTGGAAGAAAACATTTAACTTCAGGATCACGGTCAACCCAATTGGCCATGTTGTCCTCTTTAAGGGCTCGAGCGTCAGAAGTGTAGGGGATCTGGCCTCCCCCTACTATCACACCCAAACTACCTGGTACGGCACCAACCGCCCCAAGTCGTAATGTCGGGATGGCAGGAACTGGATTGATAGGGCCTTCACGCATTTGCATTGAGTGCCGGGCTATATGTGGCTCGAGGTCATAGTTGGCCTCGTTCAAGACTTGCCAGATTCCGCTCATGTCAGGGTGACCACTTAAGAGCCGGGGGATATCTTGCGCTGCTGCTGGCGATGCTGCTATGAGCAGTCCCAATATCAGACAAGAAACTCGACTAAAAGAAAAATCCAAAGACTTCATTCGATACTCCGTGGTGTTCGCTCGCACTCTACTTATTATTAGAGCGCTTAGTCTAGCCCGGGTAACATAGCGAGGCAATAAGCTAGTCGCAATGCAGTGACGACAAGTCACGGGCTTATCAGTCAGATACTAAATTTCTATAGGTCTAAAACTCATATCGGTTTTCTGGCAATGATTCAGCAGCAATTTCGGCTGCAGAAGGTTCACTGAATAAATGTCTTGCTCTCTTCGCGAAAAACGAAAGTAGTAAATAGCTCTAATTAAATTCCATCCTAGAGACTCTAATCTCGAGCAATTTGAGAACCACAAAGCAGTCGGCTAGGTCTTATCACCAACGAATCCCAAGGAGTTGACCTAATTGCGATGGCGATCGCTCTGATGTATAAACTGCTTCTCGAATTAATAGGAGTAGAAAATCATGAAGAAAGAAACGATTGCCATCCATGGTGGCTACGAATCTGACCCCACCACTAAATCCGTCGCTGTCCCTATTTTTCAGACGGTAGCCTACGAATTCGATGATGCGCAGCACGGCGCAGATCTGTTTAATTTAGCAGTGCCTGGCAATATCTACTCCAGAATAATGAACCCTACCAATGATGTTCTCGAACAGCGAATGGCTGCTATGGAGGGCGGACTAGCTGCGCTCGCAGTAGGATCGGGTATGGCTGCCATTAACTATTCCATTCTTACTATAGCTCAAGCTGGCGACAATATTGTGTCGACTCCGCAGCTCTACGGCGGTACTTATACGCTATTTGCTCACATGCTTCCGAGTCAGGGTATTGAAGTGCGCTTTGCAGAAAATGATTCTGCAGAAGCCATCGAGAAACTCATCGATGAAAATACTAAAGCCGTCTATTGTGAAACCATAGGCAACCCAGCGGGCAATATCATCGATCTAGAACCAATTTGTCAGGCAGCTCACAAACATGGCGTCGCGGTAATCGTCGATAATACAGTGGCAACACCTGCTCTGTGCAATCCCATCGAGTTTGGTGCCGATATTATCGTCCACTCCCTGACTAAATATATCGGCGGTCACGGTACATCCATAGGTGGAGTAATTGTAGATTCAGGCAAATTCCCCTGGACGGAGAACAAAGAAAGATACCCCCAGCTCAATGAGCCAGAACCTTCCTATCATGGGGTGGTGTATACCGAAGCTCTCGCCGAGGCAGCTTATATAGGCAGAGCACGAACCGTTCCGCTTCGCAATACTGGCGCAGCACTTTCACCCATGAATGCCTTCTTGATCTTGCAAGGTTTGGAAACCCTAAACCTCAGAATGGAACGCCACTGCAAAAACGCAATGTCTGTGGCTAATTTTTTAAAATCCCACGAGAAAGTGGATTGGGTAGGCTTTGCTGGTTTGGAAGATGATAAAGGAAAGACGCTAGCTGACAAATATTGCAAAGGTGTTCCCGCCTCACTGCTCACTTTTGGTATTAAGGATGGTTTTGATGCAGGGGTGAAATTTTATGATGCGCTGGCAATGATTAAACGTCTGGTTAACATTGGAGATGCTAAAACCCTAGCCTGCCATCCTGCATCAACAACTCACCGACAGCTAACCGAAACTGAGCAAGCAACTGCCGGCGTTACTCCAGAGATGATTCGCCTTTGTATCGGTATCGAACATATCGATGACATCATTGAAGACATCACTCAGGCCTTGGAATCCGCCTAGCCACAAGGCGAGTAATGTCATAACCTAGAAAAGGGATTATAAAAACTGGGGCAATCTTTAGCAGGCGGCTCCTTTTGATACTAGGCCATTTATTTTGAATCATGTGTATTAGGGTTATATATGCAGCGTCATTCTGAGCAAATTGTGAGCGATAATTCTAAACTAAAAAATTCAATGGAATGGATTCAACGGCATAGCTACAACGCGCGAATCTGTCATTGGGTGACAGTGATTTCTTTTGGCTACCTGTTCTGGAGTGGGCTAATGATTTTCCTGCAATTTCCTGAACTTTATTGGGGCAAGGTTGGATTTCAGGGCCACCCTGCCGTATTCAGACTTTCTGACTGGGGGCTTTCCTGGGACCAGGCTGATGCCTTGGGAGATCGCCGTTGGGGAAGAAACTATCATTATCTCTTCGCCTGGGTATTTGCGTTCAATGGCATCGCCTATCTCGGCTGGAATGTCTGGCAGAAAAAATTCTACAAGAAGATGTTTCCACAGCGTGAAGAATTTCAGCTCAGCCATATAAAAACAGATATTCAAAATCATCTTCAATTTAAAGCTCCTGCCGGTGAGACAGCCAAGTCTTACAATTTTCTGCAGAAAATGTCCTACCTAATCGTGCTCTTTGTCCTCTTCCCGTTTATGTTCATCACCGGATTTGCGCAGATGCCCGCATTTACTGCCATTCTTCCTGAGCTCATCGACATCTTCGGCGGGAGACAAACGGCAAGAACTCTTCATGTAGTGTGTACCTTATTATTGGTCCTGTTCCTCATCGTACACATTATGGAAGTATTTATTGCCGGTGCAAGAAACCAGATACGTTCAATGATTACCGGAAAGTATGCAATTTCGACGGAGACTAATGAATGAAATACACTAAGCCAAAAACTTTATCCCGTCGCCAACTAATTTCCAGAGCTGGTGCGCTGGGCGGCATATTACTGACCGGTTGCGACAGCAATATTTACACTCCTCCGACAATCCGAGGCGGACTGATGGGTGTTGCAGATGTGCTAACCATGGCGAGTCAACGATTCCTGCTGTCTGACCAAGCTTTAGTGCAAGAACACGATATTAATGAGATCACCAAAAACTTCCCAGTATGGAATCAGAGCAACCCGGAAGATGAAGATTATCAACGACTTCGTCGTGGAAGCTTCGCTGAGTGGCGGTTGCCAGTCGGAGGATTGGTAAATCAACCTATCTCGCTTTCTCTGGAGGATTTAAAACGCTTCCCAAAGCGAACCCAAATCACTTCTCATATTTGCGAGCAAGGCTGGTCAGCGATAGCGCAATGGACCGGCGCTCCTCTGATCAAAATATTGGAAGCTGCCGGCGGGGTAAAACCCGAAGCCCGCTACGTCGTTATCGATGCCTATGGTGGCTGGTATGAAGGTTATGACATGTTCGATGTTGTCCATCCACAGACAATTTTAGCCTATGGCATGAATGGCAAAGATCTACCTCAAGGAAATGGCGCTCCAGTTCGACTAAGAGTTGAGCGGCATTGTGGTTACAAGCAGCTGAAATTTATTAAGTCCATTCAAGTAGTTTCATCAATGGATGGTTTTGGTAGGGGGACGGGTGGTTTAAATTCTGATTTCGACTTTCATTGGTATGCGGGCGCATAATATAAATTATGCTATAAATCAGCTAAAGTTTAAGTGAGCTTCAGCAACAAAGATTCGTTACATTAGACCTCATCGGTCATAATTCGCCTACGCAACCCAAAAATAATTCCTTAACTTTATCATTTCTAGACTCCTCAGTTCTTCAGCCACGTAGTGATGCCAATCCCAAGTTAAAAAGGCCAAACATTAAATGCCTAGCCTTTTTAGTTTCATTCCTTTATACAAAATAGTCGTTCTAACTTTAATACTCGTCATACCCTTCGGTGAATTCAATTCGAACACCTCTAGGGTCAATGATATAAGCAATATTCAGATCGATTGATGGCACTTCACGATAAGCTACTTGAAACTCGATACCCATAGCTTCTAATCTACGACAGAACTCTTCTAAGCCGTCGATCTCGAAACCAATGTGATCGATAGCCGTACCCTGAGTAGCTGCACGTTCCGTTTGGCTACCGCCGAAGCTGAGATTCATGCCAGGAACATTTGTAGTAGTTGGAATCGCTCCTCGAGGCCTTACATCTAAATTCAAAAGGTCCGTATACCACGCGAGAAGTTCTTCATGGCCAGCTGTATTGAAATGAATATGATAGCCAGTTACTTCCTGTTGCAGACCTTGGTCTTCCTGAAGTTCTACCCTTGCACCGCCTGGTAGATCAACGAAGGCATTTATCTGGCCTTCGGCACCAAGGAAAGTTCTACCGCCAAAACCGGCAGCTTCAGTGGTAACTTGGAGGCCGTCTGCTTCCCACTTTTCCAGGAATATATCCATATTGCGGACTTTAAATCCGAAATGATCCATCACTGTNGAAGGTGAATCCATGGTGGGGTCGCTGGGTGAAAGCGCCACCAGCATATTGTTTAGAACAACTGCGGTTAAAATTGGGTTGCCCTGAGCATTGCGACCTTTTTCTACAACTCTGCCGCCGAAGTGATTAACCCATATATCCTTATGCCGCTCCATATCGGAAACGTTTAGATGTACGTGACCATAGGTAAGGCCATCAGAATTAAATGATGCCAACACCTGGCTGTGAGCAGGAGCAGATAGCAGAAAAAGTAGGAATATCGTTGAGAGTAAGCGCATAGTTATGTCCTCTGTTCTTATTGATAGTATTCGAATTTGAACTGAGCATAAATCCATTAAGAGCAAGAGTCCATTGCATCGAGGTCGAGCACACTGTTTACATGAGGACCGGTTTGTAATAAAACTAACTAATTACTAAAAATAAACACATGGCGAACTCATGAAACCCATTGATCCTAAACTGGTCGATACTAAATCCTTTCAACGGGTTATTAGAACGCTATGCTTAAGCTTTGGCGTACTGATCGCCTTTTATACAACTTCAGATTTCGGGACTTCCAGTTTTGCTGCTGAATCCAACTCCAACTATGTAGACGATGCCAGAATCATCAATTCTTCCGAGAATGAACCGGGTAATTGGCTTAGTTATGGGCAAAACTATAAGGAACAACGCTTCTCGCATCTAACCCAAATTACCCCAGACAATGCCGATCGAATGGGGCTGGCGTGGAGCACGACCATTGGCGATTACAATATGCGCATGTCTGGAACGCCATTGGTGGTAGATGGTGTGATGTATGTCTCCAACGGCTGGAGTGTGGTTTATGCCCTCGATGCGACTAATGGGGAAGAAATCTGGCGCTATGATCCAGAAGTTGACCGCAGCTATATTCGCCTCGCTTGCTGCGGTCCTGCCCACAATCGAGGAGTCGCGGCTTACCAGGGTAAAGTCTACGTGGCCACTTTTGATGGTCGCTTACTGGCGATTGATGCCAGTACTGGTGAAAAAGTCTGGGACATTGATACCTGGATACCTGCGGGACTAGGACGCTTTAATATTACTGGTGCCCCTCGTGCAGCCGCGGGAAAAATTT
>JGI26060J43896_10000391_pt1 | contig 15861 bp, 13 predicted proteins | sample MarorgKNORR_S2LV_6_FD_43896 | JGI IMG/M metagenome (IMG submission 43896) | reverse complement strand
TCCCCTCCACCCACTATGAGCAACTGATCGACGATACCATCATCAATAGGATCAGAAGCATAGATTATTGTTTCCCATTGGGATTCTGGACCAAGTTTATCCAAGGCAACAAATGCGGTAAATAGTTTTTCTAATGAACCAGTGTTTCTGTATTTCTTAGAATTAATGTTGATTAAAGAAGCAGTGGAATCAACGGGCTGAATAATAAGACTTAAAGTATTCAATGGAATACCTTCTTGCTCTAGCATTAATGACAATGGCTCTGGTAAACCTTTTGCTTCTAAATAGTCTGATGAATATGAAAATAGAAAGGTGAGTAATAATACAATTGAAGCGAGAGATTTTTCTTTGATGCTNATTATCTGCATCTATCTATTTATCNATCATCTCTACTTATAATTTTTTTGCAAAGAAGTTAAGGTNTTAGATCCTGGACAAAGATCACCAAAAGGGATCTCATTTAAGGGCTTCTTGACTGTATTCTCCATCTCTGTAAAGTCGGGCGTATTTTCATCAATATACAACAAGCCTGTGAGCATTTCTCCCTCATCTGCTGCTTCTCGAATAATACGGATAGAATCGCTCTTATTTAGAGGACTAAACTCTTTTTCAGCCTTCCTTAGTATTACTTTTCCACCCTCATGTAAATCCACTTCAATAGAACTACCTTGATCATAATCAACCTCAATCTCACTGAATGGCTCAATGTAATCCGTATATAGGGCTTCTCTTTTAGACTCTCTAGTGCTCAAATAGCTTTTTGTTGATCCTTCATGATCATTGAAGGTGACACAAGGAGATATCACATCCAACATAGCGAACCCTCGATGCATTAAACCAGCTTTTAATAACGGTACTAATTGATCTTTATCGCCAGAAAAACTTCGAGCCACAAATGTTGCACCAATTGATATAGCGACTTGACATGGGTCTATTGGTATTTGGACATTAGGAGCACCTTTCTTTGCTGTAGATCCCACATCAGCTGAGGCTGAGAATTGTCCTTTTGTAAGCCCATAAACACCATTATTCTCAATCACATAAAGCATGTTTAAGTTTCTTCTAATGGCATGTGTAAATTGTCCCATACCAATTGAAAGCGTATCTCCATCGCCTGAAACTCCAATACAAAATAATTCACTATTTGCAGAATGGGCGCCCGTCGCTACGGATGGCATTCTTCCATGAACAGAATTAAATCCATGAGATTGGCTTGCAAAATATGCAGGTGTTTTAGATGAGCACCCTATACCGCTTAACTTTATAAGTCGATGAGGCTCAATATTTAAATCAAATACAGTCTGTATGATTGCTCCAGTGATAGAATCATGACCACAACCTGCACACAGAGTAGACATCACACCTTCATAATCAGTTAGAGTCATTCCTAACTTATTTCTTAGAGCATTTTCCCTGATGATTTTTGGTTTCTTAATATAGCTCATGCTGCTTTACCTGAATTTATTTCTTCTTCAATCTGTTGGATGATATCTTTAGCAAAAATTGGTATGCCATTATAAAACCTAAGCGATTTAAGCTTTTTAGGATCTGCATTGGTTTCCGCAATTAACATGTGATGCAACTGGCCATCTCTATTTTGTTCAATAACAAAGACTTGTTCGTGTTGAGTAATGAATGTTTCAACTTTATCATTGAAAGGAAAGGCCTTCACTCGTAAATAATTTAATGCTTGGCCTTGTTTTTTCAAAACATCTCTCGTCTCACGAATTGCATCATTGCAACTACCAATACTAATAATTCCAATTTTATTCTTTTTGGAATAGCTTATCTCAGGCTGAGGTACAAGAGTTTTTGCAGTCTCCCATTTGACTAATAACCGATCCACTACATCTTGGTAGTCTGACGCATTTTCAGTATAACCACCTAATCTATTATGGCCTGACCCTCTAGTAAAATAGGCTCCCTTAGGATGTCTACCTGGAATAGTTCTATAGGTAATACCATCGCCATCCACATCAAGATAACGGTAAAAAGTCTCCATCTCATCCAATTCTTCTTTTCCAAGAACTTTTCCTCTTTTAGGTTCGTATCCATCTTCCCACTCTAAATCCTTAACCATCCAATCATTCATTCCAATATCAAGATCCGATAGTACGAATACAGGAGTCTGTAATTGTTCGGCTAGATTAAAAGCTTCGGTTGAAAGATAAAATGCTTCTTCTGGATTTGCAGGGTAGAGGCAAACATGCTTAGTGTCGCCATGAGAGGCATAAGCGCATGCCATAATATCGCACTGTTGAGTTCTTGTAGGCATACCCGTCGATGGTCCAGTTCTTTGGACATCAAAAACAACAGTGGGTATTTCTGCGTAGTAACCAAAACCAAGAAACTCTCCCATTAGTGAGATACCTGGGCCACTTGTTGGCGTAAAAGATCTTGCTCCATTCCAGCCTGCACCCAGTGCCATACCAATAGCTGCTAACTCATCTTCAGCTTGAATAATGGAATAATTATTTTTTTCTGTTTCTTTGTCTTTTCTAAGAGATTGGCAATACCCACTAAAAGCATCCATCAAAGAAGTTGAAGGAGTAATGGGATACCAAGAACCAACTGTGGCACCAGCAAAGACGCATCCCAATGCAGCGGTTGCATTGCCATCAATAATAATATGACCATCGGTCTTATTAGTTGTTTGTGCACTAAAAGAAAGAGGGCATTTAAAATTTTCTTTTGCATAATCAAAGCCCATATCCAATGCTATTTTATTAGCATCAATAAGATGTTTTTTAGCGCCAAAAGTATCCAATAATAATTGTTCTATCACAGCTACATCCATATCTAGGAGTGCTGCCAATACACCTACATAGGCGGTATTTTTCATCAGTGTCCTCGAACGTGCAGTATCAAACTTCTCATTACATATTCTTGCAAGCGGTACCCCAAGAACAGTAACATCCTCCCGAGTCATCAGTTCTTTCCTTGGCCAAGATGAGTCATAAATAAGATAACCACCTGGTTCTACTGAAGCCAAATCTTCTGCATAGGTCTGTGCATTCATAGCGACCATAATATCTACAGTGCCTGATGGTGATAAATACCCTTTCTCACTTGCTCTAATCTCATACCAAGTAGGAAGACCTTGTATATTAGAAGGGAAATAATTTTTACCGACAACAGGTATACCCATTCTGAATATACTCTTCATAAACATGCCATTTGCACTGGATGAACCAGTGCCATTAACATTGGCAAACTTAACAGTAAAATTATTATGACTGGGTTTAGACATTACACTGCTTTCTTTGTCGCATTTGTATTTGTGGAGTTGGCTTCGTCTAAAGCATAGGGTACTTTCAAAGTAAATTTCTTCATATCCCAAGCTGCAGTTGGGCATCTCTCAGCACATAGACCACAATGGATGCAAACATCCTCATCTTTTAACATCACTCTTCCAGTGTGTGGCAAATCCTCTGAGACAAATAGATCTTGTTCTAGATTGTCTGCTGGAGTTTTAATTTTTTTTCTTAGGCTTTCCTCATCATCGTTTTCAGTAATCATCAAACAATTCACCGGACAAATATCAATACATGCATCGCATTCAATACAAAGGTTTGCAGCAAAGTCAGTTTGGATATCACAATTTAAGCAACGTTCAACCTCTTGTTGAAATTGTCCAGGCTCAAAGCCCATTTCAACTTCTATATTTATGTCTTTGAAACGTTCATTCATTGGAACTGTTGGAACTTCAAGTCGATTCTCATAACCATAATCATTACTATAAGACCACTCATGGAGTCCCATTTTTTCTGTGACAAGATTCATTCCATATTCCAAACGATCAGTTAATGCTTGGTTCTCGCAATATTTATGGATAGAAATAGCAGCTTGGTGACCATGCTCAACAGCCTCAATGATATTTTTCGGACCAAAGGCAGCATCTCCGCCAAAAAATAAGCCTTTAATGGTGGACTGATAAGTAACTGGATCAACAATAGGAACTTCCCATTGATCAAATTCTAAACCAATATCTCTTTCCACCCATGGAAAAGAATTTTCTTGTCCGATAGCCAGTATCACTGTGTCACAAGGAATCACCACATCATCAATTTTCTTGGAGGTCAGTTTACCTTTCTCGTCTTTAAACCAGTCTAGAACTGAGAATCTCATGCCGACTAACTTGCCATCCTCAATCACATATTCATCTGGAGAATGGTTCAGCACCAACTCAACATTTTCTTCTAAAGCAGGTTCCAATTCCCAGTCTGATGATTTCATTCGATCGCGCGTACCACGATACATGACCTTGACATTATCAGCACCCAATCTGAGAGAGGTTCTACAACAATCCATAGCAGTATTGCCTCCACCAATAATAAGTACCTTCTTTCCAACCTTTTCAATGTGCTCAAATGCAACTGATTCCAACCATGAAATACCAATATGCACTTCATCGGTATCATTTCTTCCTGGTAAATCTAATTCTCTTCCTTTTGGCGCCCCTGTTCCAATGAAGAAAGCATCATAAGATTCTTTCAATAATTCTTTCATACTCTCTATTGGGTGATTGAGATACAAGTTAGCACCTTGTTCTACAATAATATTGAACTCTTCATCAATGACCTCAGGAGGCAGTCTAAATTTTGGTATATTGCTTCTTATCAAACCTCCCATAACAGGTAAAGACTCAAAAATATCCACTTCATAGCCTATTGGCAGTAGATCATTAGCCACTGTTAGGGATGCACACCCTCCACCAACGATAGCAATCTTTTTTCCATTTTTTTTGTCAGGAATACTAGGAAGCAATTCTTTAATGTCCCCCTTTAAATCACCAGCAACTCTTTTCAATCTGCATATTGCTACTGGTTCTTCTTCGACTCTAACCCTTCTACAGGCAGGTTCACAAGGACGATCGCATACCCTGCCTAAGATACCAGGGAAAACATTAGACTCTCTATTGACCATATAAGCTTGAGTAAATTCGCCCTGAGCAATATGTCTTATATATGCAGGCACATCGGTGTGCGCAGGACACCCCCATTGGCAGTCAACTACCTTATGATAATATTGTGGATCTTTAGTATCTGTTGGTTGCATTGGTGTATTTTTTGCTGACGCTTAATTTATAAAACGTTATATATGTTCGAAAATTTAACTATAAAAGTTCTCAGTTTCTTTATCCCCACAACCTTTTAGGTATGTAAGAAGAAAATTAACATATCCTGTGAAGAAAAAAAACGATATTTTTACAACAAAAAAAAATTCAAATGATTAGAGAAATTCTATTCTCTTCCCAGAAGGCTGAGAGAGGACCTCACCATTGCTGTAAACTACTTCTCCATTAATAAATGTCTTATTTATCATAGAGTTAAATGTCTTTCCTTCAAAGGGTGACCAAGCGCATTCATACAGTAGATTCTCTTTGTTAACTGTTGTGGTTTTATCCAAATCAATCAAAACGAGATCAGCCCAATAATCCTCTCGTATAAATCCGCGATCCTTGATGCCATAAATACGAGCTAATGAATGACTGGTTTTATCGACAATGGTTTCCAATGTCAATTGTCCTTCGAGATAAAAATCCAAAAGAATATTAAGTGAATGCTGAATTAGTGGCAATCCAGACGGGCAATCAGGATAGGGTTTTTCTTTCTCATCAATTGTATGTGGGGCATGATCCGTTGCGATAACATCAATAACATTACTATTAAGTGCTTGCATTAGTGATGAGCGATCTCTTGATGTCTTAACTGCTGGATTACAAACAATTTTTGAGCCCATTGTTTCATAATATGAATCATCATAATAAAGATGATGTACACATACTTCTGCTGTAATTCTTTTTTCTTCTTCTGACTGTGGCTCAAAGAGACTCAGTTCTTTTTCTGTCGTTAGATGCAAAACATGTAATTTACTATTGTGTTTTCTAGCTAAACCTACAGCTTTTGAAGAGGATTTATAGCAGGACTCAACCGATCTAATATTGGGATGTTCAAAGACNGGAATATTACCATCGGGGTATTTTTTTCTCATTTCAGCTAAATTTCTATTGATAGTCGGACTGTCTTCACAATGCGTAGCAATAAGTATAGGACACTCTGAAAAAATAGATTCCAGTGCATCATCATCATCCACTAAAAGATTACCAGTTGAAGCGCCCATAAAAACTTTGACGCCACAAGCATCATTTTTTTTAAGTCGCTTTATTTCATCCAAGTTATTGTTACTAGCGCCTAGATAAAAAGCATAATTTGCATAAGCTTTATCTTTTGCTATTGAATACTTATCCGATAATAATTCTCTATTCAAAGTCGGTGGATTAACATTTGGCATGTCCATAAAAGAAGTAACTCCCCCTGCTATAGCTGCTGCTGATTCTGATAAAATACCACCTTTATGAGTCAATCCTGGCTCTCTGAAATGAACCTGATCATCTATCAACCCAGGCAANAGATATTTGCCACTTGCATCAATTACCTCCATCCCTTCATTGAGTTTTAAATCAGATGTAATTTGTGTAATTCTTCCATTAGAAATAAGGATGTCCTGTTGACGAATAGAGCCTTCATTAACAATATTTGCATTGATTATTGCGATAGAATGATTTTTCATAGTAACTATTATAACAGTGTTCACATTCATTGGTTTTAGTGATCACCGATTTTAAGTAAAAAATATGCATCAAAAAAATACTTTTTTCTACGGATGGTATGTTGCAATATCCTGCAGCCTAGTCTATTTCTTTGTTAACTCAATGACTTTATTCGTTCCACAAAACCTATTTCCAACTTTTATTGAGGAGTTCTCTCTTACTCGTGAAGAGGTGAGTCTGACAGTTCGCAATACACTCTTATTTGCAGCATTTCTTTCCCCCATATCAGGTATTTTAATAGATAAGGTTGGAGTGACAGTTGTGATGAGAATCGGAATTATCATAATGGCACTTACTTACAGCTTCTATCCTTTTGCCAGTTCTATAGAGACACTCTACCGACTCCATATTCTTATGGCTGCTGGACTTGTGATGTCAGGCCTAGGACCAAATGTTATCCTTGTCTCAAACTGGTTTAAAAAACATCGCGGAAAAGTTGTTGGTATGGTCATAGCCAGTTCAAGTCTTGGAGGTGCAACCTTACCATTGCTAATTTCACCAATAGTCAATAATCCTGAATGGGGATGGAGGTGGGGCTTTGGTCTTCTATCGATATGCTTTTGGATTTTTGCCGTTATACCAGTTTATAAAGTGATTCGACCTTCACCAGAGTCAATGGGGCTCCACCCAGATGGAAATCAAGAAACCCAAGTTGATGGATCAGAAATTCTGACAGGACAACCAATAGAAGAGAAAGACAGGACTAGGTTTAAAGATGCCCTTTTTTCAAGAGCTCTATTTTGCTTGGGTATTGGCTCAGCATGTCTCTGGTTCGCAATCCAGGGGTTGAACAGTCAAATTAGGATATTCTTTGAACTGGATGTTGGATTCACAGCGCAGCAATCTGTCCTCTTATTTTCAATAATCTACTGGTTTAGCTTCATTGGGAAATTTTCCTTTGGTGCTCTAAGCGATAGACTACCCAAGAGGACGGTACTGTTCATCAGTTCTTGTGTGCTATTTATAGGATCGCTATTGCTATTTGAGGTTTCTGGAAATGAACTCATCTTGACCAAAAATACAATGCAACTGAGTCTTTTTACTATTTTCTTTGGACTTGGTTTCGGTGGAAGCTTTAGTATGATTCAACTTGTTGCAGTAGAGACTTTTGGCAAACAATATTTAGGTCGAGTATTAGGTATCATAAGTATGGTAGATGGTCTTGCAGCAGCCGGGGCAACACAATTATTGGCTGCCATGGCTGATGATGCTTCTGGCAGCTATCTTCAAGCTTTTGGATTAGTTGCTATGGTTACTTTGCTAGGGATTATCAATGTATTCTTCATCAAACCCATAAAGATTAAATCAAAATCAATCCAAGATTTGTCATAACTATTCTTTAGAGTTAATCTTCATACAGATGTCAAAAAAATATAAAACATTCACAATCAATGAAATGACTGCATCGCTTGGTGCAGAAATTGTGGGACTAGATATAAGCAGCAAGCTCTCGAAGCTAGCATTAAGAGAACTCAACCGCGCTTGGTTAGATTATCAGGTATTATTCTTCAGAGACCAGCCCTTAACTCCAGAGCAACATATTAATTTCACAAAAAATTTTGGCGAGCTACAAGGACCAGGCTATATGCCNACTTTAGATGGATACCCNAATATTTATGTCCAAGAATACCCTACTCTTTATGAAGGCTTAGTTTCAGATGTGGATTGGCACATAGATGCTTCTTTTTTAACTAAACCATTAAAAGGAGCAGTACTATACTCTTTAGATGTCCCTAAAGTTGGAGGAGATACAACTTGGGTAAATCTCTATGAAGCTTATGAACTACTTTCTAAACCAATGCAAAAATTATGTTCTAGCTTGACAGCAGTACATGATAATTTTCATAAAAATCTAATCAATGTTCTAAATACTTATGGTGCACAAGGTTATGAAATGGCAAGAAAAGCAACACCACCGAATGAACATCCTTTGGTATGTAGGCATCCTGAAACAGAAAAAAAATGCTTGTTCTATAGTGAATTAATGATTTCTCATTTTAAAGAATTAACCAATGAAGAAAATGATAATCTGAAGGAGTTCTTAAACAATCATATAAAGAAACCAGAACTTGGCTGTCGATTTAAATGGGAAAATAATTCTATAGCTTTTTGGGATAATAGGTGCACTGCTCATAAAGGAATCTTTGATTTTGGACAATCCTATCGTCTAATGCATAGAGTGGCCATTCAAGGCGAAACACGACCGAAACAATAAAAGGAAAAAGTAAATGTGGATCAGAAAATTTCATAAAGATGATGAAGAAGACACCAGATCTCCTATACCAACACAAGTGGTATCGAATGAAGAGTTCGTTCCTCGACCTCAAACTTTACAACAAAAAAAAGTTGAAAGCTTGATACAAAGCCTTGCTGAGAAATGCAGTAAAAAAATAGGTTTAACAAGAAGAGACTTCTTAAAAACTACAAATGGAATGGCCGTTGCTTTTATAGCAATGAATGAAGTTTTTGGAAAATACTTCAATGTCCAAGCAGAAGAAATGATCGATCCTGATGCAATTAAAGAGTTGTGGCCAAAAAAAGAATTTGTTTTTGATGTCCAAACTCATCATGTTGCGACTGGTAAAAAAGAACCATTGGGTTTTAGAGTCATGGCTTGGCCCTTCAATGAAGAATTAAAGGGCAAAAAGCCAGAAAAAGGAGACCTAAATTTTAATAATTATGTAAAAGAAGTCTTTCTTGATAGCGATGTTTCAGTTGCTTGCTTGAGTGGTGTTGCATCGAGAGTCTTAGATGTTATCAATGTTGATGAGATGGTAGAGGCCAGAAATGCTATCAATGAAATGTCTGGCTCTGAAAGGATGGTATGTCATGGGCCCATTGCACCCTATACTCCNAACTTTCTTCAAGAAGCTGAAAGACAAGCTTTNGATTTAAATATCGATGCTTGGAAATTCTACCCAGGGGTATTCAATACTGCTGGTGAATATAATTGGTGGCTAGATGATGAAGATGCAATCTATCCATTTTATGAAAAAATCCAAGACTGGGGAAAGAACATAGTATGTGTGCACAAAGGGCTGCCATTTATGAGAAGGTTGAAACCAGGGCAATCCGATCACACACACCCTAGAGACATTAAAAAAGCCTCTTTGGATCACCCAGGAATTAACTTTGTTATCTACCATTCTGCATTCAAAGATGAGAATCAATATCTATCACCAGAAGATGAATATCTTGATGATAAAGCTTATCTTCCATACACCTCAGATTTGTGCAAAGACAGAATTGAAAACCCAAAGATGACCAATGTCTATATGGAGCTTGGTACTTCATTTGGGCATACGGTAATAACACATCCAAAAATTTGTGCTCATCTACTAGGTCAGATTATTCAAGCCTTTGGTGTTGATCATGTTTTATTTGGTACAGATTCTATCTGGTGGGGTTCGCCACAATGGCAAATTGAAGCATTCAGAAGATTCCAAATTCCTATAGAGATGCAAGAAAAATATGGTTACGCAGCTATTAGTGATGAAGATAAAGCTAAAATCCTTGGATTGAATGCAGCCAACCTTTATGAAATCAATGTAGAAGAAAGAAGACATCAGATTTTGAGTGATCGAATGACTAAAATGAAGGAAGTCTATCTTGCTGAAGGAGGCTCTCCTAGCAATAATATCTATGGATGGGTAATGAGTTAAAGCTAATTACTCAATTCAGATCCAAGGCCTTTCCATCAATTGCATGAGGAATTTTGATACCTAAAATTTTAGATATAGTAGGCATCAGATCGACCTGATGGACGGGTCCTAATTGCTGAGGTTTAATGCCTGCACCCATTCCATAGAAAATAGCATGCATATCATTCATATCTGGAGAATACCCATGCATACCATTGGGCCTTCCATAACTAGAAAACATATTGGGCGCTTCTGTAGCTAATATAATATCGCCCGTTCTGGTTGGGTGATTCATACGCCATGTCTCTGGAAGATCTTCTTTTTTAAAGGCAATGATATGTGGCTGACTTTTGAAAAATTGAAATGCATTATCAACATCCTCTTCTTTCAAAAAAAGATGGGAAACAGCAGGCCCTTCTGAAAGCCTAGCTGCAATTCTGGATTCATACAATAAACCCTTTAAGTTAATGTAGTTATTGACTGCAGTCATACCATGATCACTGACCACAAAAATGGTGACATAATCCCATGCTTCTCTTTTATCAATTTCACTTAAAAGTGAAGTCAATAACTTATTTTGTCGTGCCATTTGCTGGCTTATATCATCACTGATGGGTCCTTGTTGATGAGCTAACTCATCAGTTCCATCCCAGTAACTCATTATCAGCCTTGGCCTTTGTTCATCATTCATATCCAACCAATTCAGTATTTGTTCAATCTTAACTTCTTCTTTGATGCTGGCATCAAATGGTGCTTTTCTATAACTGGCACCAATATTATTCCAATTTGTTTCTGAACCCACCCAAAAGAAGACTGCCGATCTGATATTTTGTTGCTCTGCCAATACCCATATCGGAGGCACATCCAGCCAATTTGCATCCGCGTCATAACTAAAACGTCCCTTCACTTTGTCAAAGAAAGAATTATGCAATATCCCATGCTTGTCTGGATAAACTCCTGTTGCCAAGGAGACATGAGCTGGATAAGTGGTTGATTGATATACCGGTATTAAATACTCTGCTCTCACTCCATTTTTCTCCATTCTCTTAAATGCATCCAGATCATTATTTTCTGATATATCATGCCTAACACCATCCATTGAGATAACAATCACTGTTGATTCTTTCTCTGCAAACACGCCTGCAGAGACAACTAAAAGACAAAGTAATGCAGACTTTAAGAATGGCATTCTTGATTATTCAGGTTTGCGAAAACGAAGTGTAAAACGGTCGCTTTCACCAATATTTTTATAATTAACCTTCTCTTCATCGCTTAGACTTCGATAAGTTGGAGGCAATGTCCAAACGCCTTCACGATGGTTTTTTTCATCATTTGGATTGGCATTAATTTCAGAAGATGCTTCAAAAATAAAACCTGCTTTCTCTGCTAATGCAATTGCATATTCTTGATTCACATAACCTGATTTTGCTCTTGGATCTTGAGTTATTGAGGAATTTCCTCGATGCTCTACCACCCCTAATATGCCTCCAGGCTTGAGGACTTTATAAAACCCATTAAACATAATTTCAGTTTGGTCACGAGCCATCCAATTATGGATATTTCTAAACGTCAGTAGCATATCCACTGAATTGGAATCAGCAATCTCTATGCGATCTGGTGCTTCAAGAACTCCATGTTTAACATTGTCATAAAGATCTGGATATTCATCCAACTTACTTTGAAATCTTTTTGCCATCTTGCCAAAATATTCATTGTCTGTATTCACATCAAATGAAGCTGAAATATACTGTCCAGAATCATTAAGATATGGTGCTATGATTTCGGTATACCATCCAGCAGAGGGCCATACTTCCACAACNGTCATTGTGTTTTCAATGCCAAAAAATTCAAGTGTTTCCTTTGGATGTCTGGCTTCATTTCTTATTTTATTCTGATCGGAGCGATGCTCCCCTGTAATGATCTCATCCAGAGACTGTGCCACCGTGATGGGAAGAACAAACTGAAACAAGAGAATAAAAAAGAAAAGTAACTTAGGGATATGGTTCAACATATTCTACTCCTATCGATATTATTGAGATTTAGTTTTTTTTCGAGTCACGACTGCCAGTATCGGTGCTAAAACTAATCCAGCTACAAAACCACCAATATGAGCACCAAATGCGATGCCTCCACCTGANCCTGCATTAGCACCATTAATCAATTGCAAAATAAACCAGAAGATTAGAACAACATAAGCCGGTAATCTTAAAATCTGAAGAAAAAATCCAAAGGGGATAGCCACCTTAATTTTTTTCTTTGGAAAGAAAACAACATAAGCACCTAATACACCAGAGATTGCTCCACTGGCTCCAATCATAGGAATTTGCGAACTGGGCTCAGGAAGAGCTTGTGACAATGCAGCAACAATGCCACAGATGAAATAAAAAACTAGGAAAACAGGCTTACCTAATATGTCTTCAATGTTGTCTCCAAAAATCCATAGATAGAGCATATTTCCTGCTAAATGCATAAAGCCTCCATGCAAAAACATAGAGGTTAATAAAGTCAATTCTGGACTGACCCATCTTAAGTTGGTTGGCAAGGGAGTGTCCTGAAGAAGACTGGTTGGAATAACACCAAGGGCAAAAATAGCTTTTCCACCATTTGAGCCTAGAGTGAGTTGCCAAATAAACAATAAACAACAAAGCGCAATTAAAGCAATCGTTACATAGGGCTTTGAATGGGTTGGATTATCATCAGATAAAGGAATCATTTTGGATACCTACAATTGGGCTTTCTCTCTACCTCATTATAGGCTGCTAATGCTTTTGGTAATTGATTGGACAACTCTTTGATTCTAGTCGATGAAGAGGGATGCGAAGAAACAAATTCTAAATTAGGTCTTTTACCTTGATCTTGCATTTTCTTCCATAAACTTAAACTCGATAGTGGGTTAAAGCCAGCTCTGGCCATATAAATAATTCCTGAAGTATCCGCATCATTTTCTTGTTTTCTACTGAATGGTAAATTAAGACCATAGGTCGAAATCATTTGGGACATGGTATTAATTGCATTCATCTGATTATTCACTTCATAAAGATCCGATTGTGAGTAAATAGGTTTGTTCGCTATATTTCCAGCAACCACAGCAGCACCAATAGTGGTTCCAATTTTAGTTCTCATATCTCGCTTAGCTCTTTCATAAGAATGTTTATTCGTCACATGTGCTATTTCATGTCCAATAACAGTTGCGATTTCATCTGAGTTTTCAGCGACATCAAAAATTCCAGTGTAAACTCCTAATTTACCTCCCGGCATCGCAAAAGCATTTACCCCTGGATTCTCAAACAATTCAATTTCCCATTCATTAGACTTGTAAGGCTCTTCCAGAGTTTTAATAATATTTTTAGCAACGCATCGAATCAAAGTTCTTTTGGATAAACTTCTTGAAATGGGCAATTGACTGGTCATTTGTTCCCATTGCTGTTCGGACTCTATCTCTATTTCAAGTTCGCTTATTAACAAAGCAGACTCTGCAACAGCTGCTATAAGGATCAATGCAATCATGCATATATACTTCGTAAAGCTTATTTNCTTAGAGAACATTTGTTTGACTTTTTTGATAATTATAAAAAGCTCTTTCAGCACGATAACTAGAACGAACCAAAGGTCCTGCTACAACTTCATCAATTCCAATGGATCTTCCAATTCTTTCATAGTCCTTAAACTCTTTCGGAGCCACATAGCGATCTACAGGAATATGATTTTGAGTAGGACTCAAATACTGCCCCATGGTTAATATACTGACACCTGNAGTCTTCAAATCCTTCATAGTAGTAATCACTTCATCACGACTCTCTCCCAAGCCCAACATCATTCCTGACTTAACTATCACATTATTTTTTCGTGCATGGTTCAGTAGTGTCAATGTTTGATCATATCCGGCTCTTGGGTCACGAACAGTAGGTGTGAGTCTTTCAACTGTCTCTATATTATGAGAATAAACATCGAGTCCACTCTCTATTATTGCATCCAAATAAAAAAGATCGCCTTTAAAGTCTGGAGACAGCACTTCAATCGTAATCTCTGGATTCATACTCCTTATCTCAATCACTGTTTTTGCGATATGTGAAGAACCACCATCGTCTAGATCATCACGATCAACTGAAGTTAAAACCACATAATCTAAATTCATAAATTGTACAGTTCTAGCAGTATTAATAGGCTCATAGGGATCCAACCAGCCTTTGGGGTTTCCAGTATCGACTGAGCAAAAACGGCAGGCTCTGGTACAAATCTTACCCATCAACATAAGCGTTGCTGTTTTATGATTCCAACATTCACCTATATTAGGGCATTTGGATTCTTCGCAAACTGTACTGAGATTTAATCTATGCACTTGGTTCTTTAGTGCATTGAAATTTTCTCCCTGAGGCAATTTAACCTTAAACCAATCAGGTTTTTTTAANGTGATGTCTTGAGTGATAGAATTATTTTTTTTAACACCGTCTTTAATGGCAACAATGCCACGATTGTTTTTATACTTCGAACCACTGTGAAGTGAATTTTTATTTATTTCTACCATCATTAATCAATAAGCTAATAATTAAAATCAATATACCAATAAATCAGTTACTTCGGATAAATTATTCACAGTATAAGTAGGCTCAGATAAACCCTTCGGCCAAACCTCATCATTTCGATTCAACCAAATGGTATCCATTCCTGCTTTATGAGCTCCTATCACATCATTTATTGGGTCATCTCCAATATGTATAATTTCTCTGGATTCTACTCCTAGGTAATCTATAGCTGATTTAAATATCGCTGGATGNGGCTTTGCAACACCAATATCAGCTGAGTAAAAAGATTTTTTAAAAAATTGACCAATGTCCATTTTTTCGATTTCAGCATTGCCATTGGTAATAGCCGCCAGTGTAAAATGTTTTTCAAGTTCTTCTATAGCAGGCATCGTATCAGGGTAAAAACTAACTACATTTCTGGCTTTCCTATAAACAATCATAGCCTCAGAAGCCATACTCTCAGGGTATCCTACTGACTCAGCTAGCTTTATTAATAATGCAGTTCTTACAAATGTCAGATCATGAAGCATGTCTTTATATTGCTCCAAAATGGGTTCTCTAAAGACCTGTATATCTTCTTTTGAAAACTCATTAGTAAGTTTTGAATAATGAATTTCAAGCCAGTTATAAAGCTCATTTTCAGCATGAATAATCGATGGCTCAACTGGCCAGAGAGTATTATCCAAATCGAAAGTAATAACGCTATATGTTTTCATACGTTGATTATGGTAGGAATGGAGGTTAATGAAAGACTATAATTATACAATGATGCAAATAAAAAAAGAAAGCCTCAAATTAATAAAACATTATCTTTTTGCTTTTCCTTTTATTGTCCTTCTTTCTATTTCCATAGCAGAATCGAATGATGCATATTTGGATGAATTGATAACAGTCCCTGTAAGCATTGAAAATAGCCAAGGTGATAATGTCAAATTCGATACCTATATTACTAGTAGTCACAACCAAAGAAAAAGAGGTTTAATGCACATAACAAATCTTCCTCAAGACAAAGGCATGCTATTTCATTTTACACCTCCTAGATACGTGTCTATGTGGATGAAAAATACTTTAATTAAACTGGATA
>JGI26060J43896_10000390_pt1 | contig 15863 bp, 11 predicted proteins | sample MarorgKNORR_S2LV_6_FD_43896 | JGI IMG/M metagenome (IMG submission 43896) | reverse complement strand
CAAAAGAAGAAGCTCCAAAAGAAGAAGCTCCAAAAGAAGAAGCTCCAAAAGAAGAAGCTCCAAAAGAAGAAGCTCCAAAAGAAGAAGCTCCTAAAGAGGAAGCTCCAGATAAAGAAAATCCTAAATCGGAATAACTTTTTAAATAATGTCAAGGTTACCAGACTTTCAGCTTGAAACTTATTTCTCTCGCTGGGAATTTAATACGAAGTATAATATGTGTGCTTCCGATATAGAATCTGTATCTCTTCGTGAACTTTTATTATTATCTAGTAAAGAGGATAAAAAGTTATGGGATAATCTAGATTTTGGTTATACAGAAACTTATGGTTCATTAAAAATAAGAAAAGCAATTGCTGAAACTTACGATAATACCTCCTCAAGTGATATAATAACTTTTGCTGGTGCAGAAGAAGGAATTTATGTGACAATGAAATGCATTTTAAATAAAAATGATCACGCAATTGTTATAACTCCCAATTATCAATCTTCAGAGACTTTACCAAGATCAATATGTGAAGTCACAGGTATTGGGCTGAATCCTAATAATAATTGGGATTTAGATATTCAAAAAATAACTGATTCCATAAAACCTAATACTCGATTAATCTCTATTAATTTTCCTCACAACCCTACAGGTAAAATTATTTCTATGGATACACTTTATGATTTAATTTCTATAGCAAGAGAAAAAAACATATATCTTTTTAATGATGAGATATATAGATTAATGGAAAGAAATTCATCTAAAAGATTAATTCAAGTATCGGATTTATATGAAAAAGGAATATCATTAAATGCTATGTCAAAATCATATGGAATGCCTGGTTTAAGAATAGGATGGATTGCTTCAAAAGATCATGGTTTGCTTGATAAAATGGAAAAAATGAAACATTATTTATCAATTTGTAATTCTGCTCCAAGTGAAATACTTGCAATTATTGCCCTTAATTCAAGAAAAAAAATACTAGATAGAACTCTTAAAATTGTAACTAAAAACTTGAATATTTTAAATAAATTTTTTTATGAATATGAAAATTTATTTGATTGGAAAGAGCCAGATGGAGGATGTATAGGATATCCCAAATATAAAGGAGAAGATGGTGCTGATGTTTTTTGTGAGAAGCTGATTAATGAAGAGAGTATTTTGCTTCTTCCATCAAGTGTTTATACTTCTGATATTTTAAAATCTCCAGAAAATCATTTTAGAATTGGTTATGGACGTAAGAATATGCCTGAAGCATTAGAATTAGTTAAAAAATTTATTGATAATAATTATACTAAATTAAGAATATAAAACATTTATGAGTTTTTATAATGATACTCTCTACCAATACAGTTGTTTACTTGCCGATATAAATTAAATATTAAATTCTTTAAAATACTTTTTAGTATATTTCGAAAAATATCAATATATGGGCTTATTTGATTTTATAAAAAAGAAATTATTTGGAAAAACAAAAAAAGTTGAGGAGTCTCAGAAGATAAAGGAAGAGAAAAAAAACATTAAGAGTGAAGTGGTTGAAAAAACAAAAAAACCACAGATTAAAGTAGAAAAATCAAAAGAATTAAAGAAAGGGTTTTTTACAAAAATAAAAGAGGCAATTATTGATTCTCCTAAAAAGGNNAAAGAAGAACCAGTAGTTGAAGAAGTCAAAGAAGAACCAGTAGTTGAAGAAGTCAAAGAAGAACCAGTAGTTGAAGAAGTCAAAGAAGAACCAGTAGTTCAAGAAACTCTTAATAAAGGTCTTGAAAAAACAAAAAAAACTTTTTTTTCAAAGCTTAAATCAGCAATTATAGGAAAATCAAAAATTGATGATCAAGTATTGGATGATCTTGAAGAAGTTTTGATTACATCTGATGTTGGAGTTAAAACAACAATTAAGATTATTGAAAGAATAGAAGATCGTGTAGCAAAAGAAAAGTATACTAGCGTTAATGAATTAAATAAAATATTAAAGGATGAAATAGTTCAATTACTTTCAGAAAATAATTCTGATCTTAATGCATTTGATGTTTCAGAAGATAAAGTACCTTATGTTATTTTAATTGTAGGAGTTAATGGTGTTGGAAAAACTACTACTATTGGAAAATTAGCTGCTCAATTTAAGGCAGGTGGATTGAAAGTTTTATTAGGTGCTGCTGATACATTTAGAGCTGCTGCTGTTGATCAACTATTATTATGGGGTGAAAAAGTAGGAGTTGATGTGGTATCTCATGGGATGAATACAGATCCTGCATCCGTTGCTTATGATACGGTAAAAAAAGCAGTAAAAGAAAATTATGATGTTGTTATAATTGATACTGCAGGAAGACTACACACAAAGGTTAATCTTATGAATGAGTTATCTAAAATTAAAAGAGTAATTCAAAAATTTAAAGAAGATGCGCCGCATGAAGTTATGTTAATTTTAGATGGTAGTACGGGTCAAAATGCTTTTGTTCAAGCGGAAGAGTTTACTAAAGTAACAGATGTTAATTCTATTACAATAACCAAGTTAGATGGTACGGCTAAAGGAGGTGTAGTTATTGGAATTACAGATCAATTTAAGATACCAATCAAATACGTAGGTGTTGGTGAAAAAATTGGAGATTTACAGCTCTTCCATAAAGGTGAATTTGTTAATTCATTTTTTGATTAATGGACTCTTTTGAAGTTTTATTTTTTCAAGCCCTACGTTTATTTTCAGAAGGCGTTATTTATTCTGCAGACTTTCTTTGGAATGGCCCTGTATTAGTCACCTTATTGTTGGGGGGTGGTTTTATTCTTTTGATTCGATCTAGATTTATTCCTTTAATGCATTTTAATCATGCATTTAAATTATTAAGAAAGAATTCAAATTCTTCAAAAGGTATAAGTTCTTTTGAAAGTGTCTCAAGTCAAGTTGCAGGAATTGTTGGAATGGGAAATATTAGTGGAGTTGCAATAGCTATCACTATGGGTGGTCCTGGTGCTATATTTTGGATGTGGGTTACTGCTTTTTTTGGTATGATAACAAAATTTTATACATGTAGTTTAGCTGTATTATATAGAGAGAAAAAAAATAAGCAAAATTTTGGGGGACCAATGTTTGTTATTTCAAAAGGCTTAGGTGAAAAATGGAAGCCTTTGGCATATATTTTTTGTTTTTTTGGTCTTTTAGGAGTTTCTCCAATTTTTCAGTCTAATCAAATTGTTGAAATTATAAATTCTATTTTTTTTAAAAATAGCTTTTTATATGGAGATAAGTTTGTAAACGATCTTTCAATTGGAATTATTATTTCTTTCATTGTTTCTTTGGTAATTTTTGGTGGAATAAAAAGAATTGGAATGGTAGCAAGTCGCATAGCTCCATTAATGGTAATGTTATACATGTTAGTTGTTTTTTATATATTAACAATTAACTATTATAAAATAATACCAACAATAAATTTAATTTTTATTGATGCTTTTTCAGCAAATTCAGTTTTAGGGGGAGCTATAGGATCTATAATTTTAATAGGTGCAAGAAGAGCGTCATTTTCAAATGAAGCGGGTATTGGTACTGCACCTATAATTCACGCTTCAAGTAAAACAGTTAACCCTTTAGAGGAGGGGATGGTATCTATGATAGGTCCTTTTGTAGATACTATTATAGTTTGTACTTTGACGGCATTATGCATTTTAGTTACAGGCTCTTGGCAAAGTGATAATTATGCCGGTATACAAGTTGTATCAAAAGCTTTCAGTGATTCTTTACCTATTATTGGTCCCTATTTATTACTTGNTTGTACTCTTTCTTTTGCAATAACAACACTATTTAGTTTATCATTTTTTGGAGAAAGATGTTTAGCATATTTAGTTGGAGAGAGGTATAGTTTTATTTATAGGTATATATATATTATATTAATTCTAGTTGGTTCAACATCTTCTTTAAAGTTTGTTATAAGTTTAATTGACCTTTCATATGGTATTATGGCATTTCCAACAATGATTTCGGTTTTGCTACTTTCTTATAAAATTGATGAAAAATCACATAAATATTTTAAAACATTAAGTAATGGCAAATAATAACAAATTTTTATATTTGTAGTCCCAAAAAAATTAAAAATGAAAATAATTATTGCGGGAACAGGTGAAGTTGGATTTCACCTCTCTAAATTACTTACACAAGAATCACACGATATAGTCATTATTGATTACAGTAGGGAAGCGCTAAAAAAAGCTTCTAAAAGTTTAGATGTATCAACTGTCAAAGGTGATTGTACTTCAATAAAAACTCTAGAAACAGCTGGAATAAATAAAGCAGATTTATTAATTGCAGTAACTTCATCTCAACATATTAATATTTTATCTTGTACGATGGGTAAAAATCTTGGGGTCAAAAAGTGTATAGCAAGAATTTCAAATTCTGAATTATTACATAGAAGAGACACTTTTGATTTAAAATCAATTGGAATTGATGAAGTGATTTATCCAGAATCTTTGGGTGCTAATGAAATAAAAAATTTATTGAAAGAATCTGCAGTTACTGATACTTTTGAATTTGAAAAAGGAAAACTTCAACTTATTGGAATAAAAATAGGTGGTAATTCTGTATTGAAAGATAAGACTTTAGGTGAGTCTGCATATTTAAATCCTAATACTAACTTTACTACTGTTGCAATAGTAAGGGATATAGAAGATAAAATTAAAAATGAAACTATAATACCCAGGGCACATAATATTTTTAAAGAGAATGATCATGCCTATTTTGTTGCTGAGTCAAATGAGGGAATAGATAGAGTTCTTGCTCTCACAGGTAAAGAGCATTTAGAAATTAAAGATATTATGATATATGGTGGTTCAGAGTTAGCATATATTTCAGCTAAACATTTATCAAAAAAATATAATATAAAACTTATTTGTGAAGACAGAGAAAATTGTGAAAAGCTTGCTGATAATTTGCCAAATGTCATGGTTCTTAATGGGAATGGTACAGATGTAAATTTTTTAATGGAAGAAGATTTAGAAAATATGGATGCTTTTCTTGCACTTTCAAATGAAACAGAAAAAAATATTTTAGCTTCTCTTGCTGCTAAAGAATCAGGAGTTAAAAAAACAATTTCTCAAGTTGAGAATATAGATTATATTCCTTTAGCTCAAAATATGGGAGTTGATACCACAATAAATATTAAGTACTTAACTGCTAATTTTATATTTAAATATATAAGAGAGGGAGAGTTACTAAACCTTACTTTACTACAAGGAGTTGATGCTGAAGTTATTGAACTTGAAGTTAAAGAAGGTTCTGAAGTTGTAGGTAAAAAATTAAGAGACCTCAATTTTCCAAAAACAGGAATTATTGGTGGTGTAATAAGAAGCAATAAACCATTAATTCCAAGAGGTGATTTTATGTTTGCTGAAAAAGATAGAGTAATTATTGTAAGTAAACATGAATCTTTGCATCCTATTGAATCAATGTTCAAATGAAATTTAATTTAAAGGTAATTAGTAATATCATCGGAATTCTTTTGATGATAAATGGGTTTTTGATGTTATGTGTAATCCCTTTTAGCATATACTATAATGAAAGTTCATTTAAAGGAATATTAGTTTCATCACTTATAAATTCTGCAGCTGGTTTTTTGTTATATCACTTTTCAAAAAATAATAAAAATAAAGATTTAAAGCGAAGAGATGGATTCCTTATTGTAACCTTTAGTTGGTTAATAATGTCCTTATTCGGTATGCTTCCTTATATTATTACTGGTCAAATTCCTTCAATTACTAATGCATTTTTTGAAACAGTATCTGGTTATACTACTACTGGAGCAACAATTTTAGATAATATTGAATCACTTGATTATGGAATTTTATTTTGGAGAAGTCTAACTCAATGGATTGGTGGCATGGGAATTATTGTATTAGCTGTAGCTATTTTGCCATTTTTAGGAATTGGTGGAATGCAGTTATTTGTTGCAGAAGCACCTGGTGTGTCCTTAGATAAATTACAACCTAGAATTAAAGAGACTGCAAAAAGATTATGGATTATCTATATATCATTTAGTGTTTTATTATTTTTTATATTAATGGCGGAAGGCATGAATTTTTTTGATTCTATTAATCATGCCATGACAACATTTTCTACTGGAGGTTTTTCTACAAAAGATGCTAGTATTGGATATTTTAATTCGCCGATGATTCAGTATACAATAATTGTTTTTATGCTTATTTCTGCTACTAATTTTATCTTAATATATTTTGGTTTGCAATTAAATTTTAAAAAAATATTTAATAACGAAGAATTTAGAATTTACATTTCATTTGTTTCAATTCTTACACTTATTGTTTTTTCAAGTTTGTTATTTATTGATATTTCATCTTTTGAAGAGACGTTTAGATTTGCTTTATTTAATGTTGTAGCTATTATTACAACAACTGGATTTAGTACTGCAGATTTTACAGGATGGGGTGAGTTTTTAACTATTCTATTTTTCATATTAATGTTTTTTGGAGCATCAACAGGTTCAACTTCAGGTGGAATTAAAATTGTTAGACATGTCGTTTTATTAAAAAACAGTTATATAGAACTAAAAAAACAAATTCATCAATCTGGTGTTTTTACTTTAAGGTTTAATAATACTAGAGTTCCTAGGGATATAGTATTTAATATTCTAGCTTTCATGATGTTATATGTTATTATATTTTGTATTGGTTCAATTATTATGACACTATTAGGAGTAGACTTTATGTCTTCAATTGGAGCTGTAGCAGCGACTTTGGGTAATGTTGGTCCTGGAATTGGATCAGTTAGTCCAGGCAGTACTTATAGTAACATACCAGATCTAGGTAAATGGATATTGTCTTTACTCATGTTTATTGGTAGATTAGAACTTTTTACTTTTTTAATGATTTTAACTCCATTTTTTTGGAGAGGTAATTAAGATATGATTGAATTATTTTATATACTTTGGAATGCTGATCCAGAAATAATATCTGGATTTCCTCCTAGATGGTATGGGCTACTATTTGCATCTGGCTTTTTAGTAGGCTCAAGTATTATGACTAGAATCTACAAAGTTGATGGAAGGAATCCTGATGAAGTAGAACGCCTTACTATGTGGATGGTAGTTGCAACTTTAGTTGGCGCTAGATTAGGACATTGTTTGTTTTACGATCCTGTTTATTATTTATCTAACCCTTTAAAAATATTATATATCTGGGAAGGAGGGTTGGCTAGTCATGGTGCCGCAATATCAATAATTATTGGTTTAATAATATATTCAAGAAAAGTTAATGAATCATTTTTTTGGGTTATTGATAGGGTAGTTATTGTTGTTTGTCTAGCAGGGGCTTTTATTAGAATTGGAAATTTTATGAATTCTGAAATTCTTGGTTTGCCGACAGAATCAGAAAATGGAGTAGTATTTGCTAGAAATACAAATGATATTTTAATGTATAGGTTTGATGGAAGGGTAGAAGACATAGATTTTTTAAAACGTGATGGTGATAAAAATGAAAATGGTGTTCCAATGACTATTAGAATAAATTATAAAGAGGGGTTAGTGATAGATGAAGAATATGAAAATAATTACTATAGAAATGACATTAAAACCTTTTTGCTTGGCTATGAAAATATTAGAAATCATATATACCATGATCCTTCTAAAGACTTAGATTATAAAATTTATAAAAATGGAAATAACTACTATGCGGAAATATATACTATAGGTATACCTAGACATCCAGCACAGTTATATGAAGCCCTTTACTGTTTACTTTTATTTTTTAGTTTATTATTTCTTTGGTATAAAAGAAGAACGAAATTAAATGATGGATTAATCTTTTCAGTATTTATGATAACTCTTTGGTCTTTAAGGATGCTAGATGAGCTTTTTAAAGAAAATCAAGTTCCATGGGAATCAGACATACCAATGAATATGGGACAGTGGTTAAGTATTCCAATGATAATTATTGGTCTAGTAATATTTATAAAAACTTTTCCAGCTAAGAAAAATACTTAATTTTATTTTGATTGTGGGAAACAGCCACAAGGCCTTTCTTTAAATGAGTATTTAAACCCAACTTCTATAGAGTTGAAATCATTTAATATTCCATATTTTAAAAATACACTCAGCTTATCATTGGATACTCCAATAAATGGTTTAACTACATAAGTTTTTTTATAAATAAAACTTTCTATATCATAACCAATACCTATAAATGGAGAAAAAGAATCATCTATAAAATAATAATATAGATTAATACCAAATTGACCATTTTTATTTATATATGATGATTCGTCAGAAAAACTTTGAATATAACCCACTTCTATGGAAGCTTCAAATTTTGCACTTTGATCTAAAGTATATATTAGTTCTGCTTGTGTCCCAACTCCATAATCAAAATTATATGAATTGCTATTTCCTAATGGAAATTTGGTTAAAGCTCCTATAGATAGTCTGTAAGGTTTATAATATTTATTCTGTTTGTTCTGAGTATAACTAGTAAAGGAGATACTTAAAAGAAAGAAATATATAATTGCTTTTTTCATATTGAAATCAATCTTAATCATTATTATTATTATATTGAAATTATAATTCAAAATAAAAATTCTCATGAAAATAAATTATTCTTTTATAATATTTTTTATAACCTCTTTATTTCTATTTTCTTGTAGTCAAAAACCACAAGAACCTATAAAGTGTGATATTGTTATTTACAATGGCACGATATATGATGGTTCTGGAGACAAGCCTTATGTCGGATCGCTTGGGCTCAAGGAAGATAAAATAATATATATTGGTGAGAATACATTTTTTGATGCTGATACTATAATTGATGCAACTGGTCTTGCTATATCTCCAGGTTTTATAAATATGTTAAGTTGGGGATATGGATCTTTAATGTCAGATGGTAGATCATTAAGTGATTTGAAACAAGGAGTTACACTTGAGGTCTTTGGAGAAGGAACTTCACCGGGTCCTTTTTGGAAAGATGGTGAATATACATCTTTTGGAGGAGCAATGGAATTGCTAGAAAAAAATGGAGTTTCAACCAATATAGCTTCATTTTTAGGATCAGCAACAGTTAGAATTTTAGAGGTAGGTTATGATAATAGGGAAGCTACAGAAAATGAATTAAAGAAGATGAGAAAAATTGTGAATACATCTATGAAGGAAGGAGCAATGGGAATTGGATCATCTTTAATTTATGCTCCAGGAGATTATGCTTCTACAGAAGAACTTATTGAGTTGTGTAAGGTTGCGTCAGATAATGGAGGTATGTATATATCACATATGAGAAATGAGGATAATAAATTATTAGAAGCTCTTGAAGAATTAATTACTATATCAAAAAAAGCAAGTATTCCAGCAGAGATCTATCATCTTAAAGCTTCTAGAAAAGCAAATTGGCATTTATTAGATACACTTATTAAAAGAGTAGAAAAAGTTAGGTCAGAAGGACATAAAATTACCGCAGATATCTATACATATAATGCAAGTTCAACAGGACTGACAGGAGTTATTCCAACTTGGGTTCAAGAAGGTGGACATAGGGCTTGGATAAATAGGATGAAAGATCCTGAAGTAAGAGTAAGGCTATTATCTGATATAAGAAAAGAATTATCTGAACAACCGCCAGAAGGTATTCTTATGGTTGGGTTCAAGACCAGTGGTATGTCAAAAAAATATTTAGCAAAAACAGTTGCGGAAGCTGCTGAGATGAGAGGTCAGTCACCAGAAGAGGCAATTGTTGATATGATAATCGAAGATGATAATAGAATTCAGTGTATATACTTTAGTATGTCTGATGAAAATATTAGAAAAAAAATGCAATTACCATGGGTTTCCTTTTGTTCTGACGCAGGAACTTACAGTGATATTTCTAAAAAATTTAGAACTCACCCAAGAGCATTTGGAAGCTTTATTCGTGTACTTGGAAAATTTTCAAGAGATGAAAATTTACTTACTTTGGAGGAAGCAATTAGAAGATTAAGTGCTTTACCAGCTTCAAATCTTAAATTAAAAAATAGAGGAATGTTAAAACAGGATTATTTTGCAGACGTTGTAATTTTTGATCCTAATAAAGTTGGTGATAGAGCTACATTTGATGAGCCTTTACAGTTTGCAGTCGGCATGAACCATGTTCTTGTTAATGGAGTTCCTGTTCTTTTAGATGGAGAGCATACTAATAAATTTTCAGGAAGATTTATTAGAGGACCAGGCTATAAAGAAAATTAACTATTTCGTTTTAGGCCCCTTACCTCTATTTCTAGATGCTAAATATCTTTCTAGATGCATATTATTTAACTCATCGGAATCTCCATATTTTATTCTCATTTCTACTAACCTTTTATGCATCATAGCTTTTATGTCATCATAGTTAGGATTATTATAAACATTATTCATTTCTGAAGGATCTTCTTCAAGGTCATACATTTCCCATTCGTCAATATCATAATAGAAATGCATGAGTTTATATCTATCGGTTCGTACACCATAATGTCTTTTTACCATATGAACTGATGGGTATTCATAATAAGTATAGTATATGGCGTCTCTCCATTCAGAGGAAGTTTTATTTACAATATTTCTGAATGACTCACCTTGTAAATTTTCAGGAATATCTAAACCTGCATAATCTAAAAATGTTGGAGCAAAGTCAAGATTTTGAATTAATTCATTTACCTGAGTTCCTTTTTCAATTTCTTTTGGATATCTCATTAATATAGGTGTTCGTAAAGATTCTTCATACATAAACCTTTTATCAAACCAACCATGTTCTCCAAGATAAAATCCTTGGTCTGATGTATATACTACTATTGTATTTTCTGTTAAATTATTTTTATCTAAATAATTTAGAACTTCGCCAACACCATCATCAATAGATTGAATAGTTCTTAAGTAATCTTTTAAATATCTATTAAATTTCCAAATTCCTCTCTCTTTTTTATTAAGGTTTGCTTCTCTAAAAGCATCATTTTTTGGAGTGTAAGCAGCTAACCACTTTTCTCTTTGCTCCTCTGTAAGTCTCTCTAAATCCTTGTTAAATCTAGTCTTTTTTCCAGTGATAGGATTAGTTAACATTTTAAAATCATGACCCCATATTGCGTGACCATCAATTTTCATTTCTTGTTCTCTTGCTGCTGTTCCCATGCCTTTATAATCATCAAAGTAATTAGATGGAGGTTCAAAAGTTTTATCATCAAAAAGCGTAAGATATTTTTCTTCAGTCATCCAGTTTCTATGAGGTGCTTTTTGATGGTATAAAAGAAGAAAAGGTTTTTCTTTATTTCTTCTGTTTTTTAACCAATCTAAAGTCAGTTCAGTTGTTATCGGAGTTACGTGTCCTTCAATTCTTACTGTATCCCCATTTTCAATAAAATCTGGATTATAATAATGACCCTGTCCTGGTAATACTGCCGAGTAATTAAATCCTTGAGGAGCACCTCTTAAATGAATTTTACCTATCAATGCAGTTTCATATCCAGAGTTTTTAAGTGATTTTGCAAAATTTTCTTGATCCCAATTAAAAGGCTGAACATTGTCAACTTTACCATTTACAAAACTATGTTTACCTGTTAACATAACAGCTCTACTAGGGGCACATATTGAGTTAGTTACAAACCCTTTATTAAATATTGCTCCTTCTTTTGCTATTCTATCTATATTAGGTGTATTATTTAAGTTATATCCATATGCACTTACAGCCTGAAAAGCATGATCATCAGCCATTATAAATACAATATTTGGTGGAGATTGTTTTTTATTGCATGATAGTAGAACTATAAAAAATAATATTTTGAAAAGTGATTTATTTATCATTATTAAATATTTTATTCATCAAGATAAAAATAATATTTTTAAAGATGATTTAATCATTATTTAATTAGTCAAGAAGAGATAATAAAAAAGCGTACTCCATAGCTGTTTCCTTATATGCTTCAAATCTTCCTGATGCACCACCATGTCCTGCATCCATATTACAATACATTAGAAGAGGCTCATTATTTGTCCTCTTATCTCTAAGTCTAGCTATCCATTTTGCAGGTTCAAAGTACTGAACTTGAGAATCATGATATCCTGTAGTTATGAATATAGCTGGATAATCTTTATTTTCTACTTGGTCATAAGGAGAATAAGAAAGCATATAATCATATGAATCTTTATTATTTGGATTTCCCCACTCATCGTATTCAGATGTAGTCAAGGGTATGTCTTCATCAAGCATTGTAGTTATTACATCTACAAATGGTACAGCTGCAATGATTCCTTTAAATAATTCTGGAGCCATATTTGAGACTGCTCCCATTAGTAGGCCACCTGCACTTCCTCCCATTGCAAAAAGTTTATCTTTATTAACAAATTTTGATTCAATTAAATATTTTCCACTATCAATAAAATCCCAAAATGTATTTTTTTTATTGAACATTTTTCCATCATCATACCATTCTCTTCCTAGGTATTGACTTCCTCTTATATGTGCAATTGCATAAACAAAGCCTCTATCTAATAGGCTAAGTCTAACTGAGCTAAAACGAGCATTATTAGTTATTCCATATGATCCATAAGCATAAAGAAGTAATGGGTTTTGACCTTCTTTGAATTTATCTTTCCTATAGACTAATGAAATAGGNACTTTTTTTCCATCTCTAGCAGGCGCCCAAATTCTTTTACTTGTATAATTTTCTTTATTGAAATCTCCTAAAACTTCACTTTCCTTTAAAATTTTCTTTTCCTTAGTAACCATATCATACTCAACTATTGAATTTGGATTAGTTAATGAAGAATAATTATATCTAAACTTATTAGTATTAATCTCCGAATTTGTACTTGATCCTAAGGAATATGTTTCATCATTAAAACTGATAAAATGATTTTCAGTTTTTCCCCATGATCGAATTTCAATTTTTCTTAGCCCATTTTCTCTTTCTGTAATTACTAAGAAGTCTTCAAAAATTTCAATATCTTCAAATAAAATATTATCTCTATGTGGTATATAATCTTTCCATTTTTTTGAAGAAGTATCGTTTTCATCACAAATCATTAGTTTAAAATTTGTAGCCTCGTCTTTATTTGTTCTTATGTACCAATTATTCTTAAAGTGGCTTATTGAATATTCTAGACCTTCAATTCTTTCTTGAAAAATTATAAAGTTTTCATCAGGGTTATCTGCACTTACATATCTATACTCATCTGATAAGGTAGAGCTAGAAGTAATAATAATATATTTTTCAGATTTAGTCTTATAAGAATATGTGTCAAATTCTTCATCACTTTCAAAGAAAATTTCTTCATCTTTTATCTTAGAGTTGAATTTGTGTTTCATCACCTTTTCATTTCTTAATGTTTTGGTATTTTTTTTATCATAAAAAATAGTTTCATTATCATTTGCCCATGTTACTGAACCAGAGGTATTGGGAATGGTTCTCTCATAAGTTTCTCTAGTTTCTAAATTCATAAAATGAATTGTATATAATCTTCTACTGATAGTATCGACACCATAGGCCATAAATTTATTATTGGTGCTTATGTCGATACCTCCAATTCTAAAATATTCATGTCCTTTTGACATAACATTTGCATCAATGATAATTTCTTCTTTAGCTTCTAAAGAACCTTTTTTTCTGCAGTAAATAGGATATTGTTTTCCTTTCTCATACCTAGTATAATAATGATATTCATTATAGAAGTATGGAACACTACTATCATCTTCTTTAATTCTAGATTTTATTTCTTCAAAAAGGTTTTTTTCAAGAGATTTGTAATCTTTCATATATTCATCTCTATATGTATTCTCAGCATTTAGGTAATCTATTACTTTAGGATTTCCTCTTTCTCTTAACCAATAGTATTCATCAATTCTATCATCTCCATGAGCAGTTAAAATTGTATTAATTTTTTCGGCTTTTGGTTCTGAAATTTCTATTTTTTTCATGTTGCACGAAGTTAAGATTAAGAAGATTATTAGATAACTATTTTTCATTTTTTATTTTATTTTCTATTAGCAATATTATTATATGAATTATTTTAATATGAATTTCTTGAATTCTATCAGAATATCCAATATGAGGAACTCTTATTTCTACATCAGATATCTCTGATAATTTTCCTCCATGATTTCCTGTTAATGCAATTACTTTCATTTTTTTCTTTTTTGCAGACTGTGTTGCTTTCAAAATATTTTTTGAATTTCCACTAGTGCTTATAGCTAAAAGCACGTCATTACTATTTCCAAGTCCATCTATATATTTTGAAAAAATATGCTCAAATCCATAATCATTACCTACGCATGTAATATGAGAAGGATCAGAAATAGCAATTGCAGGAAGTGGTTTTCTTTCATCTCTAAACTTGCCAGTAAGTTCTTCAGCAAAGTGCATAGCATCGCACATGGAACCTCCATTACCACAAGAAATTATTTTTCCATTTGCCATGATTGATTCTGACATTAAGTTTGCCGCATTATTTATTGCTTTAATATTTTTTTCATTATCAATAAAGTTTGCCAAAACAGTTTGAGCTTCTAGTAGTTCTTTCAGTATACTTTTCATTTAATTGAGATTTTGCATTTTTATAAGCTTTGAGTACATCGGGTTTTTTTCTATGAGATCTTTATGTTTCCCTATTCCAATTATTTTTCCTTGATCAATCACAATAATCCTATCTGCATTTTTTATAGTGCTCAATCTATGGGCAATAATAATAGATGTTCTATTCATCATTACTTTTTCAATTGCATTCTGTACAATTTTTTCAGATTCAGAATCAAGAGATGAAGTTGCTTCATCAAGAATAAGAATAGGAGGGTCCTTGTAAATAGCTCTTGCAATACATAATCTTTGTCTCTGTCCCCCTGAAAGCTTTAATCCTTTTTCTCCGATGACTGTATCATATTGTTCTTCTAATTTTTCAATAAATCCTTGAGAGTTTGAAATTTTAGATGCTTCAGTAATTTTATTTGTATTAATTTCTTTACTACCAAAAGTAATATTGTTTTTTATGGTGTCATGGAATAGAATAGATTCTTGTGTTACTACGCCCATCATTTTTCTTAGGCTATGGGTATTATACAAACTGATATTTTTATTGTCAATTTTTATTTTCCCTTTAGAAACATTATAAAATTTAGAAAGTAGGTCTATGATTGTTGATTTGCCACTTCCTGATGGGCCAACGAGTGCTATTTTTTCGCCTTTTTTAATATTAAAATTAACTTTATGAAGGACTTCTTCTTTTTCATAGGAGAAAGAAACATCCTTAAATTCTATACTATGTTTTAATTCATTAATTTTTTTTGCTCCNTCATCATCTTCAACGATTACTGTCTTATCAATGTATTCGAAGACTCTTTCTGCTGACGCTAATCCTCTTTGTACAGTATTGAATGCATCGCTGATTGCTTTTGCTGGTTTTATTATTTGAGAAAAGATGATAATAAATGCAATAAATTCAGAAGCAGTAATTTCGGCAGTATTATCAAAAACCATACTTCCTCCAATCATGATTATACATGCTACTGTTGTAACTCCTAAAAATTCAGAGATGGGACTTACAAGCTCAAATCTTTTATGCATTGCTAGATTCTGACTTCCATATTCATCAACTTCTTTATTGAATTTTTTATTAATAAACCAGTTGGCAGTAAATAGCTTTATAATTCTTATTCCATCTAAACTCTCATTAATTACGTTATTAATTCTTCCGAGTGCATCCTGACTGAACATGGCTCTTTTTTTAAGATGCTTTGCTATGTAAGATATTATTCCTCCAGATACAGGAATAAATATTAGTGTGTAAAGCATTAAATCAAATGATATTGTACTCAAAATAAAAAATAGCCCAAGTAGGAGTGCAGGTTCTTTAAATAAAACTCGAATAGAATTTATTACAGAATTTTCAATTTGCTGAATATCACTTGT
>JGI26060J43896_10000382_pt1 | contig 16083 bp, 14 predicted proteins | sample MarorgKNORR_S2LV_6_FD_43896 | JGI IMG/M metagenome (IMG submission 43896) | reverse complement strand
AGTGGTCTTCCTTGCGATGAATGGCTAGCAGTTCATCGAATACATCCTGTTCGGCCGATGTCAGTTCCATCTTCCTGAGCTTCTTCGCATGCGATTCCGGGATGTCCACAAGCAGGCTGTCACCCTCGTCGATCTGACGCCCCACAGTGACTCCTTCTATGGATATGGCGACCTCGTCCCCCTGCATCGCCTCCTTCATCGAATTCTCACCGGAACGGATCGACTTGATTCGCCCGATGCGCCTCTCTTCCTTGAGCAGGTACTGGCCGACGTGGATGCGACCGGCCACCACCCTGACGCCGACCACAGCCGGCTTGGAGACGCGGAAGGTGTGGTCGGGAAGAAGCAGGATCCTGGCTGGGTAGACGACCAGCTCGCGGCTGGCCTCCTCGAGCTCACGGCCCCGCTGCTCGACCCACTCCTCATGTTCCTCTAGGATTCGGTAGATGATGTCGGAGCCTATGTGCTTGGCTCCGGCTTTGGAGTTCTCGACCTCTGTGACGGCATCAGGCAGGATGTCNGTGCTGAATGCCATGATGACGCGGTGAAGCGGGTTGCTGGCCGCCTCGGTGTTGCGGATGTCNCTGCGGCTGACNTGGCCGATGCTGGCCATGCGAATCGGGACCTCAATGGCGTCGAGCTCCTTGGCGAGCGCCTCGAGACCTCCGACAGTGTCCGCTTTGATGCACACCCCCTCTTCCTCGAGCTCGATCGAGAGCTTGGACTCCTCGTGCGCGGCTGCTAGGGCCTCTGTGCGCTCTGCATCGGTGTGAATCACCCGCAGGGTGGTGCCTGCGAGCACTCCATCGAGGTCCGGGGCCGAGATCTTGAGCCCGCTAGCGGCATGGGCCACATCAGAAGCGTCCCAGCGGTTGCCCGCATCTCGCATCTCGCTCATACCACGAGGAGTGAACAGACCCTTGACGCGCGTGGCGCGCCCACCATCGTCGGTGACCAGGACGATCTCGTCGCCTTTCTCGATCGAGCCTCGGTGCAGGATGACGTCGAGCGTCTTGCCGAGGCCGCGCTCCTCCTTCATTTCGAGTACCGTGCCCTCGCCNGAGCCTTCGATGTCGGTTAACTGCTCGGCGAGGTAGCGCTCGGCCAGCCCGATGACCACGGNAAGCAGGTCCTGGATTCCCTCACCCTCGCGAGCGGAGAGCGGGACCAGTGCGATGTCNTTGGTGAAGTCGGTGACGCGGTCGTAGCGTTCGATGTTGAAGCCGTGCTCGGCGAACTGACCGACCAGCTTCCAGTAGCGCTGTTCGAACAGCCCCATGGCCTCCTTCGACTGGTCACCCATGGCTTCAGCCATCGAGCGGTCGCGCTCGGAGTGCCAGCCGTGGATACGATCGATCTTGTTGGCTGCGATGACGAACGGCGTCTTGGCCTTCTTGAGGACGCGCAATGACTCGATCGTCTGCGGCCTAGTCCCCTCCATGACATCGACGACTAGTATGGCGATGTCGGCTAGGGAGCCGCCGCGCGAGCGCAGGGTGGAGAACGAGTGGTGTCCGGGGGTGTCGATGAACAGGAGGCCGGGTGAGTCGAACGTCTTGCCGCCCAGCAAGGGTGCGCACAGGGCGTTGAGGATGTCTGCGGGGACCTCGGTTGCACCGATGTGCTGGGTGATGCCTCCAGCCTCTCGATCCATAACTGACGCGCGGGCATCTTTGCCGAGGCTGCGGATGTGGTCCAGCAGCGAGGTCTTGCCGTGATCGACGTGGCCTAGCACGGCGACGATGGGTTGTCTGCGTCCTGCCATGTGATCCACCTCATGCTACTCCCTCTTTTCAGTCCCCAAGACCACCGGGGAACCAAAGNCCCAATTCGAAAGCCGCTGTTTCCTCGCCGTCCGAGCCGTGAATGACGTTCTGGTCGATGCTGCGGGCGAAGTCCGCCCTGATGGTGCCCGGATCGGCATCCTCCCAGTTCGTAGCCCCAATCAACTTGCGAGAGGNTGCGATTGCATCCTCNCCGTTCCAGGCCATGGCCACTACCGGGCCCGAGGTGATGAATTCGATGAGATCAGGGTAGAACGGGCGCTCCTTGTGAACGGCATAGTGTGCCTCTGCNAACACCAGCGGGGGCGTCAGATCGCGCCTGCCTAGCATCCGCAGGCCAATCCCCTCGAAACGTCCGATTATCTCGTCAACAAGGCCACGCTGGACGCCGTCCGGCTTGATCATGATGAAGGTGGTCTGAGAGTCTCCCATGGGGCGGGCGACCCCCCTCCCCTATTTCAACGCAAAGCAGGACACCANCCCCTTAGGGGCCATGGATTTCCTAGACTAGATTACTTGATGCCGCCCTTCTCGTAGCGCCGGGTCCACTTGAGCCGGCGCGGGTTGCGCTTGAGTTTGAGCATGTTCTTGCGAGCCTTGCTGTCCTTGAACCAGAACACNCTGCCGTCGCGCTTGANGTACATCATGCCGGTGCCCGGCTCGATCTCCTCGTGGGTGAAGNTGCAGATGCGGCGTTCCGGCATCTCTCTCACCTTCCACCTAGACGGCGNGCCTCNCGACCCGTGTCGTGCAGCATCAGGATNTCGCCCTCGCGCACTGGCCCCAGAACGTTGCGGGTGATGATGCGGCCGATGTCTCGGGGGTTGGCCGAGTCGTTGACGCGGACCTTCACCTGAGTGGCCTCGCCGCTCATGCCGGTCCGCCCGATGACCTCGACGACCTCCGCGGGCCATGCCTCCTGTGCCATGCTGAATCTCCTCCTTCATCGGTGCTCACGCGGACAGAGTGTCGTAGTGGCCGCTGACTTCCTTGAACTTGTCCTCGGCCTCATTGTCGACTTCCATGACCGCTATCGCAGCAGTCCTGGTTCCCAGGCTCATCCCAGCCGCCTCGGCCAGGTATGCCTGGTCCTCGACGTAGATGAACGGGATCTCCTTCTCTCTGCAGATCATAGGGATGTGAGCCAGGAGTTCGCCCGGATTCACGTTCTCGGCCATGACGACCATCTTCGCGTTACCACGCTCTGCCGCCTTGGTGACCTCGTTGGCTCCCTTCTTCAGTCGGCCACGACCGTCCTTGCCCAGAGACTTGACCATCTCGTAGACCTGCTCTTGTATGTCGTTCGGGGTTTCAAATGCTATGTGTACACTCATTGGAACTACTCCTCGTGTTAGGTAAGCCGCCGCANGACGTGGCTGATATAAACGAAACGGATTGANAGAAACCGACCGTAGGTCGCATTGGCTAACTCATCAGATGCTTCAGGCCTCGGGCCAGAGCCGGTGCTGCACTCACCACAGCCCTCGGGTTGGGCAGCGAGTCGGTGCTGTGCACGCCGTCGACGTGGCTGGCCAGTCTCAGGATGGCTCCACCCGTGAACAGGCCGTGGGTACAGGCGGCGTGGACCTCGACAGCGCCCTGGCGGCGCAGCGCGTCGCTGGCACGGCAGATGGTGCCGCCGGTACTGATCATGTCGTCGACGATGGCGACGACCTTGCCGTTGACGTCAAGGTCCTTGGGGGTGTGCTCGATGGTGCGGGCATCGACCCGTGTCTTCTCGAGGTAGGAGAACTCGCAGCCGATCAAGCCCGCCACCTCGGTGGCCCTGGCGATGGCGCCCTTGTCGGGGCTGAGGATGAAATCGGGGCTGACCTCCGTTTGCAGCCGCTCGGCGATTTCCGGCATCGAGCTGACGAACTGCATAGGCACGNCCATTCCCTCNAGGACCGCCGGCTCGTGTAGGTCGAGGATTGCGATGCCATCGCAGCNGCGCNCGAGGATCTCGGCGATGACGCGGGCGGAGAGNGCCTCGCCNTTCGAGAANCGCTTGTCTTGGCGCGAGTAGCCNAAGTANGGGATNGCGAGGTAGATGCCNGGCCCCACGTCGTCGAGGCTCTGNGGCTCCTCTTCCTTGAGGTTAGAGAGCTCGCCCTTGCGAACGTCCGNTAACGCCTCGAGNAGGAGGACGGTCTGAACGACACCNGAGTCTGGGTAGGTGTTCGANACCAGCACNACCGGCTCGGCGCGAACGGCGTCGATCGCATCGGNCGGGACGCGCACGTAGCCCTCGCCGTCGGGGAACCTGCGGCTCACCAGTTCGATGTGCTGCATCCCGAGAAGGGGAGCCAGAGAGGCTGCCACGTCGCGGCCGGAGGAACCACTCACAACCGGCATGTGACAAGGAGCCGCTCTGATTGCCCTTCATGACTCTGCCGACGGGCACTGGGTGGGTTGTTTTGGTGGGCATGACAGGATTTGAACCTGCGACCTCCCGGTTATCAGCCGGGTGCTCCAGCCAAACTAAGCTACACGCCCTTGAGCAGACATGGGACACCCGAATCTGATTTCAAGATGTTCCTAGGGGCACTCACTCTTCTTCCGAGCCTTCGCCATTGAGCTTGAGATAACTCGGGAGGGTGACGAGCCTCTTCATCGAGCAGCGCAGTATGACTTCGTCCATTCTAGCAGTTGTCCTGGCCAGTTGGCCTACCGGGACGANGATGGTCTCTGGTAGCCCGTGCCGCTTGCGCATGATGTAGTGCGGTTGGACCACCAGACCCTTGTAGGTCCGCTTGATCTTGACCAAGTCGATAACGTTGCCCAAGTCCTCGTTGTCGTTGTCGAGCACGGCTCTGTCGAGCAGTTCGTCCGGCGCGTACATCTGATTATCGATACGGACCGTGTTCCTCCACCTGCGCTGTAACTCGCGCATCGACTTTGAGAGCTTCACTCCGCCATCGGGTCTGATGCTGTGCACCAGCTCCTTGTGTAGCGGAGCGTACTCTGCGGGCTTTCTCATGTATTCCTCAGCCACGTCGTCCTCGACTTGGATTCGCATCGATCGCACGAGCTCGTCGCGCGGGTGAAAACGCTCTCCTGTTATCACACCGACTCGAGTCTCACCGACGTAGACATCTCTCTCTAGTAGTTCTTGTATTCTGTATTCTTCGCTCACTCAGTTCCCCCCCCGTTGGGAGGAGAAGTGCATCCCCAGGCAATTCTCCGCACCGCCAGTTGNTGGTTTGGCACTTATACTATACGATTACAAAGACTGATAATCCAATTGGAATATTTCTCTTTCATCAAAGTTTTCAATTGGAAAACTAAAGTCAGTTTGATTTATTGTATGATTATCGGAAATCGAGTTTTCAACGATTCCGGAGGCCAATGGGACGGAATTTGAGAACCAGATACCGGAGAATGTTGATGTGAGGATTCGGCCTCGCTGATGGCATGGGGTTGGGAGCCGACTTGGTCCATTCCACCCTTGGCCGCCACATATTGGCTGATGGGTACGACTTCGTGATCGATTTGGACAAGTCAGCCGGCTGCCACTTCCACGACTCGAGGAGCGGACGGGACATCCTCGACATGTTCTCCTGCTTCGCTTCGCTCCCTTTGGGCTGGAACCATCCCGATCTCATTGCAGCTAAGGGAGAGCTGGCTCGGGCGTCGGTCAACAAGGTCGCCAACTCGGACCTCTATACAGAGGCGATGGCCGAGTCTGTGGCCGCGTTCGGTAGAATCGCAGCTCCTTCCTATCTGCCTCATCACTTCTTCGTCTCGGGCGGCGCGCTCGCTGTAGAGAACACCATGAAGGCGGCGATGGACTGGAAGTCGCACGACCGCGAGGCGATGGGGATTGACGCGTCGGGCAAGTTCGACTGGGATACCGATCAGGAGAAGTCCTCGCACCTGACTATCGGCCACTTCCACGAGGCCTTCCACGGTCGCTCGGGCTACACGCTCTCGGTCACCAACACCGATCCGAACAAGACCGCGCGCTTCGCCAAATTTGACTGGCCGCGCTTCGATAACCCAAAGGTCCGCTTCCCTGTGGATGAGGCTGAGAACGCACGACTGGACGCCTGTGAGGCGGCAACTTTGGATTCCATCAGGGCCCATGCCGAGGCCAACCCCGACACCATGGCGGCCATCATCATGGAACCCATCCAGGGCGAGGGCGGTGACAATCACTTCCGCGACTCTTTCCTGCGCGACATGAGATCGGTCTGCGATGAGGTCGGTGCTCTGTACATCTTCGATGAGGTGCAGACCGGGATGGGCGCCACCGGCAGGATGTGGGCACACCAGCACTCCAGTGTCGAGCCCGACATGATAGCCTTCGGCAAGAAGTCACAGGTCTGCGGGCTGATGGCCGGACCGCGACTCAAGGAGTTCGACGACAACGTCTTCGCGACATCTAGCAGAATCAACTCGACCTGGGGCGGCAACCTGACCGACTTCGTTCGTGCCCGTCTGATACTGGAGACCATCGAGCGTGACGACCTAGTAGTAGGAACGCCGAGGTTGTCGGCGCCGAGCTGATTGCCGGCCTCAATGAGTTCGGGACATCACACGAGATGGTGAGCAGCGTTCGCGGACGTGGGCTCTTCGCCGCTTTCACACTGCCCAGCCAGGATATACGCAACAGGTTCAACTCGGCTTGCCTTGAAGCGGGAATGCACGTCCTGAACTCGGGGACGCAGAGCATCAGACTGCGCCCGAGCCTGACTTTTTCCTCTGACGAGGTCAACGAAGGCCTCAACATTCTCGAAAGCGTTGCGAACAGCATCGAGTCCAGTGCTGTGGCTTAGTGGTAGAATGCCCAAGATAGTCCACATCAGTGGCGCAGTCGACGCCTTCTACCACTCTTTGGCCGAACGACTCCACCGAGCCGGAGCGACGCTGACTGAAGATCCCGAGGAAGCCGAGATCACGGTCGCCATCGGAGAGGGCGCCAGCGGTGATGTCGCCATCATCCCCGCCCATGTCTATCACGGCGAAGCCGGACTGGTCGTCCGGATTCACGACCTGCTGATTCCCGAGGGCGCTGTGGACTGGGGGACCGAGGTCCTCCACGAGTGGGCTGACTGGGTCAAGGAGGGTGCAGAAGGTATTCACCCGCCAGATATCGAGGCACGTCATTGGGTCCATGTCAGAGACGCGACCGATGCGCTCGCGCTGCTGATCCTCGCAGACACGGACGCGATGGTCCAGGGCGTTCTGGACATGAGCGGTCGCAGAGCCTGGACACCACGGTCTGTCGTCGAAGAGATGAGGATGCTGTGGCTACGCTTCACTAACGCCCTGCATCACAGCCACACGATAGAGTCCCTCTCAGACTATCCAAGCCCAGCTTCCTCGAGCTACAGGCCGATGCCAGTGAGGCCTGATCTGGGTCCTCTGCACGATGCGCTGCTGAGCGCAGGCGGAGAGGGCTGGCGCCCTCTGGTTTCCATGAGGGTGGCTCTGATGGAAGTCTTCGCGCACAGAAACGACTGATTCAACGCGTGTTCTTGTCGGACTGGACCTGCTTCCTGACGTCCTGAGCGCAGCCCTTGCAAGACTGCATGGCCTTTCGAACGCGCGTTCCCGCAGCGCTGTTGCCCCGGTCGTGCTTTGCAGCATCTCCCAGAGCATCTGTTAGTGCATCTATCATTCCCTGTACCATCGATTCAACGGACATAGAGTCGGGCGCCTTGTCGAACGCTCTTATGCGTTTGCCCGGCATTGGTGGCGTTTTCACGCACTAATCACGGAATAAATCCGCGCCAAGAATAGGAAGCAGTACGCTCGCATCGCCCTCGACCACGACCTGAGGCGCCTCCGGGCGCACCTTTCCCCACGATATCGCCTCGCGCAGACGAGCGCCTGAGAGTGAACCGTCGTGCTCGGCCGCAGTCGTGATACCAACCGCTGAGTCGAGGCCCCCGCGGTACTGGTTCCACCAGATGACGTGATGCTTCGAGATCCCTCCACCGACCATCAGGGCGTGGCTCTCTTCGGCTGTCCAAGTCAGGTCAGAGAGTATCTGCTCGTCGGCTAGGAAGTCGACCATGAAATCGGGGCTCTTCTGCCGGTGCATGAACAGTTGCGAGCCGATGGAGCCGTCTGAGAGCCCCGGGATGACGATCGGTACGCGATGCTTGGCAGCCCAGTGAAGAAGCGACGACTCATCGTCAATGCGATCACCCATGGCCCAGCACAACTCTACTGAGCCGAAGCCCAGCCACGGGTTATCCGGATTGGCCTCGCGCCGCTCGGCCTCGATCTCCTGCAACCAGGGGAGGACCACCTGCTCGAGAATCTCCCCGTAGCACTCATTGGGAATGATGACGTTGCCCAACCGATTGAGTCCCTCCTCGGCTAGTGCGATGTCATCGAGGCGAAAGTCGCCGTGGAAGTAGTCCTGATAGGTGCGAGCGATGTCATGGTCGAGCGTCCCACAGGTCGTGATGACGACGTTGAACGACTTGCGCTTGAGCGCCTCGAGGAAGAAGCCGCGCGTTCCGGTGGCGCACAGGCAGGCAGGGAATGAGAGCCAGTTCAGCACCCCGTCCTGATCGCTCTTTGCAATCGAGTCACGCAGTACATCGCGCGCGTGCGCGAGTTTGGTGGCAGTGAAGCCGCCGGCGCGCCCCATCTGGTCGATGAGCGAGCGCACATCGCCCGTGGCGGTGAAGTCGTAGTCCTCCACAGGCGCGGTGAAGTCGTCCTTGCCGTAGCCCGACACAGGCCTCCGCAGTGCTTCCGAGCCTTCAATTCGACGCACTCTCAAGCTGGAAGATACGGTCGCGCAACTGAGCGGCGCGCTCGAAGTCAAGTCTTGCCGCGGCCTGCCTCATCTCCCTCTCCAGCCGGGCGATTAGCTTCGCAGTGTCACCCTCGACCTCGTGTGTGACAACCTCGTGGGCCGCAGCCACCCACTCTGGCTGGCTGACGTTCTCGAGCACCGAGTCTGAGGTGTTCCAGACTCCCGCACCGAGGCCGAACTTCTGCGCGAGCCCCTCGAGCCCGCGCTTACCGCGCGCCTTGCCGACCAGCCGCCGCCCGCCGCCTCTGCCCCTGCCGGCAGCCCCGGACAGCAGGTCGTCGACCTCCTGGCCCATCACAGGCAGCGCCTTGCGGATGGTCTGCGGCACGATTCCGTGCTCCTGATTGTGCTCGCTCTGCATCCGGCGCCTTGCCAGTGTCTGACTGATTGCGGCCTCCATCGAGGGTGAAATCGAGTCTGCGTAGAGGATGACCGAGCCGTGCTGGTTGCGCGACGCACGGCCGATGGTCTGCAGTAGTGAGCGCTCGTTGCGCAGGAAACCCTCCTTGTTCGCGTCGAAGATGGCGACCAGCGAGACCTCGGGTATGTCGAGGCCCTCCCTCAGCAGGTTGATGCCGACGATGACGTCGATGTGGCCGAGGCGCAGCGCTTTGATGATCTCAGTGCGCTCTAGCGTGTCGATCTCACTGTGCAGGTGATGCGCCTTGAAGCCCTGGCGGTTGAGGTACTCGGCCACCTCCTCTGCGAACTTGATGGTCATCACTGTCACGAGGACCCGCTCGTTGACCTCGACGCGCTTGCGGATCTCATCCTCGAGGTCCTGCACCTGCCCGGCCGTGGCTCTGACCTCGATGCCCGGGTCGAGCAGCCCAGTGGGCCGGACCTCCATCCTAGCAATTCCCTCTATCTGGCCCAGCAGCCCCTCCATCATCACCCTCTCGCGTGGCTTGTCCCGCTCAGCTGCCCGAGCCCCGCCGCCGCCTTGGATGTGCAGCAGCCTCTCTGGCACTCCCTGTCCGGTAATCTCAGCCAGATGGCGCAGCTCGCGCTCACCGGGGGTTGCGCTGACGTACATCATCTGCGGCACCAGTTCTTGGAACTCGTCGATGCGCAGCGGGCGGTTGTCGTAGGCCGAGGGCAGTCGGAAGCCGTGGTCGATGAGGTTCTTCTTGCGCGAGAAGTCGCCGCCGTGCATGCCTGTCACCTGCGGCAGGGTGACGTGCGACTCGTCCATGATGACGAGGTACCTCTCCTGCCCTCCGTGGTACTTCTCCGCGCACATCGAGAAGAAGTCGAGCAGGCAGTACGAGCGCTCGCCGCGCTGCCTGCCGTCGAAATGCATCGAGTAGTTCTCGACGCCCTTGCACGAGCCGATCTCGTTGAGCATCTCGAGGTCGAATCTGGTGCGCTGTTCCTGCCTGTGCGCTTCCAGTTCCATCTCCTTGGAGTTGAACCACTCCAGCCTGTCATTGAGCTCAGACTCGATATCCTCGAGCGCCTGGTTGAAGCGCTCTTCACTGGTCATGTAGAACTCGCGCGGGTGAATCCAAGCCTCCTCGAAGTCGTCGAGCGGCTCCCACGAGACCGCCTCGCAGACCTGTATGCGCTCTATCCCGTCCCATCCGAAGCGGATGCGCAGCGGATCGTCGCGGCTCGGCATCCAGACGTCCAGCACCTCTCCGCGCAGCCGGATGTCGCCGCGCGTAATCTCCCTGGTAGTGCGGCGGTACTGCAGGCCGACCAACTGCCGGACGACGTCCTGAGGGTCGGCCTGGTCTCCCACAGCCAGCCTCAGGTGGTTCTGCTCGAACACCTCGGGGGGGTTCAGTCCGTAGATGATTGAGACCGTGCCGACTGTGATGACGTCTGGACGCGAGACCAGCGAGGCCACAGTCGAGAAGCGCTCCTGCTCGATGCGCTCGTTCATCTGCAGCTCCTTGTCGATGTAGAGGTCGCGTCCGGGGATGTAGGCCTCGGGCTGGTAGTAGTCGTAGTAACTCACGAAGTACTCGACCGCGTTTTCCGGGAACAGCTCGCTCATCTCTTGCCACAACTGCCGAGCGAGCGTCTTGTTGTGTGAGAGGATAAGCGTCGGTATCTGCAACCTCTCGATGACTTTGGCCATCGCGAAGGTCTTGCCCGAGCCGGTGATCCCGAGCAGTACGCAGCGCTCCTGACCCGCCTCGAGCTGCTCGACCAGCTGGTCGATGGCCTGCTGCTGGTCCCCGGCGGTCTCGTACTCTGCGTGCAGTCGGAACATCGTATCACCCCTAGTCGTCCAGTCCATCAGTGTAATACTCTACGAACATGAGACTAGCCAGCAATGCCCATCCTGTCAGCATCGAGGCACGGAACAGAGTCTTCTGGAACCTCTCCATCGCCTCGTCAGACTCCGTTGCGGCCCCCGCTCCCTTTGTCATCACGAAGATGTTGATCAGTGCCATCAGCGCCACAGAAGGAACCCAAAGGATGTAACGAAAGTTACGCCCGTCGGTGAAGTCGTGCATGCCCGCTAGCAGGAAGCACACCAGCCAGCCGATAGTCAGAGCCACACTCAGTTTCCTAGTTGCCTCTTGACCGTAACTTGCAGGGAACGAACGAACTCCCTGCTTGCGGTCCGCATCCCGGTCCATCAAAGCGTAGTTGATGTCGAATGCTGCAATCCAAAGGGCTACTCCGAACGAGATGAAGAACACCTCCGGATACCACGGGAACTCGGTCCGCCCATCCAGCATTCCGGTGATAGCCGCCCAGCCGTGGGAATCGGCTGCTATTGCGACCCATGCACCCGCTGGAGCGAGTGCTAGGCACAGTCCCACCCAGAAGTGGCATATCCAGGAAATGCGCTTCGTATACGGGTAAATCACGAAAACCAGCACCGGTAGCCACGCCATCTGTAGGGCAACCACGTTCAACATCCATGCAGCGAGAAGCAGCATCAAGAGGAAGCCCCCAGAAAGAATCCAAGCAGTTTGAACGGACATTGTGCCCGAAGGAAGGTGCCTTGTAGCAGTACGCGGGTTTTCTACATCGATGTCACGATCGATTATCCTGTTGAGTGACAAGGCCAGTCCTCTGGCCCCGATTGCGGCTACCAGTATCCACACTATGTCCATTTGCTCAGAGCCGAACTCCTTGTCAGCGAGAACGAAGCCAATCAGGACGAACGGCAAGGAGAACAGCATGTGTTCTATCTTGACGAAGTCAAGTATCTCTTTGATTCCCATCAGTAACCTCCCTCGGCAAGCCACGCATCGACTCTCTTAGCCACTTCGGGGTCGTGCAGTGTGACGCCGGGCCAGCGCCGGACTGGCAGCGGACCCTTGCTCGAGGGGATTGGAGCGGTGGCGTCCCAGGCCAGGCGGCCGCCCGAATCGTCGAAGTGCAGGTCGCGGCCGACGTCGAAGCGGCAGAACAGTTGCCACAGCAATCGCCGCCTCCATTCCTCGCTGGCGAGGTAGACGTCGTCGTCGGTGATGAACAGCCAGCGCAGGTTCTGGGCTGCCTCCAGCGACCATATCGCGTCGCAGATGCCCCCGATGATCTCCCGCTGCCGCGCAGCACCCTCTTCACTGACATCCTCCATGCTACTCTCTGGCTTCGGCCCCCCTTCGATGTTGGTGGTGACCACGAGCATGGACGAGCGCAGCATCCGCGCTTGTATGACACCGCTCACAGCCGAGGCGGAAATCTCGAGGGAGTCCGGGCAGCCCGGTTGCGGTGGCTGGCCCGAGTGCGGGTCGTTGTCCGGAGTCGTGGTGGCATCGATGATCAGTTTGTCGTGGATATTCTCCCAAGGCGCTGCGTGGGCAAGTGTGTCGGCCACCATGCCCCTGAGGAAGACGAGGTCGTTTGGTATGTGGACGCGGTAGTCCAGAGCATCAAGAAGCGCGTCGAGGTCCTTGACCGGGTGGTCCTCGTCGACGGTCACTATCACCTTCTGGAACATCATCTGGCCGGCCCCTAACAGGCCCAGGGCGGTCTTGCGAGCCTGTCTGGGGTAGCGCTGCTTCGAAGCGACGATAGCGAGGTTGTGGAAACCCGTCTCGAGCGGTAGGAATAGGTCGGACACATCGCGGTGTTGGAACTGCAGAGTTGGCAGGAAGGCTTCGGCTATCGCCTCGCCGAGGTAGCCGTCCTCCATAGGCGGCATACCGACGATGGTCATCGGAATCATCGCATCCTTGCGGTGGGTGATCCTCGTGATGTGCATAACCGGATAGGGCTCGGCAAGCGAGTAGTATCCGAAGTGGTCCCCGAACGGTCCTTCCATGCGAGTCTCGCTGGGCAATGTGTAGCCCTCTATCAGCACGTCGCACTCGGCTGGAACCCAGAGGTCGTTGGTCTCGCACTTGACTATGGACAGTCGTCTGCCGCCGAGCAGTCCTGCGAATTCGTACTCCGTCAGGTTGTTCGGCAGCGGCGCAATTGCGCTGAACATCACTTCGGGAGGGCCACCGAGGCAGATTGCAACGGGCATCCTGCCGCTTGCAGCGTCGGCGTGGTCCGCGCCGTGCTTGTGGGCCTGCCAGTGCAGCCCGACCTCGGTGGGTCCGTACACCTGACTTCGGTACATTCCCATGTTATGGACGCCTGTGTCTGCATCAGCGGTGACGACCAGCGGGAGCGTCATGAACGGCCCTGCGTCTTCTGGCCAGGTCTTCGGAATCGGCAGCCTCGTGACGTCGGGTACCTCCATCACGACCTGCTGGCAGGCCCCCCTCGAGACTTTGCGAGGAGCCATCGTCATGCCTTGCTTGGCAAGCCCGATCCCGGTCCACGGCGCCTTGAGTATACCTCCGACGTCCGGCTTCATCAGAGCGACCATGCGCTCTCCGATCTCCCTCGGGTCGTCAACGCCCAAAGCCCGGTTGGTTCTCTCTCTGGTTCCGAAGAGGTTCATCAGCAGGGGAAACTGGCTGATGCTGCCGTCTGGCAGCCGGGGCTGCTCGAACCTCAAAGCCGGACCCCCTTTCTTCACGAGGCGGTCGGCGAAGCAGCCCGCCTCGAGCTCCACATCGACTGGATCAACGATCCGAAGCATCTCGTTCGACTCCTCAAGAGCCTCGACATAGCGGGAGAGCTGCCTCCAGACCATGCTCCGCCGGGGTGCTCACACACTGAGAATGTTCGCTCGCCATCATAGATGGCGGGACCGAGGGTTTCTTTGATATCCAGCCCTCCGGAGGTACTGTGGGTGAAGCAGTGAGCATGTGTGACGTCCTGGTCATCGGAGCGGGTCCGGGGGGCGGCAACGCTGCCCTGCAGTGCGCCCGGCAGGGCCTTTCTACAATGCTCATNGAGGATCATTCAGCCATAGGGACACCGGTACACTGCGGCGAATGNATCTCCGATCTGGCCTGCGACAATCTCAACCTGGATCTACCCGAGCACGTCATCAGCAAGAGGGTCCATGGCATTCGGGTGATCTTCCCCGATGGCACGGAGAAGTGCTTGACTGAGGAGGGATACGTCCTCGAGAAGCACCTGTTCGAGAGATGGATCGCCGACAAGGCGGTCGAGGCCGGAGCAAGCATGCACCTCAGTCACAAACTGTCCTCGATGGATAGGGTGGAGGAGGACGGACGATTCGTCGGCTGGAAGTGCGATGGCAAGGGAGAGCAGTTTCCGATTCAGGCCAAGGTGGTCATCGACGCATCCGGCGTGGCTGCGGTGTGCTCCAAGGCCGTCAATATCGACGAGGACACACCTCTGAACACCATGGGCAAGGTAGTTGCCGGGATGCAGTACGAATTGCTCGAGGTCCCGACTGACGGCTACCTCGACTTCTACATCTGGCCGAAGTACGCTGAGAAGGGGTATCTGTGGATGATTCCCAAGTGCGACGGCCGCGCCAACGTCGGGCTGGTCACCGAGGACCGTCCGCGCACCAAGAAGGCGCTTGACGAGTTCATCGGAATCACCCACTTCAAGGAACTCGAGCAGGTACCTCCACCCTGGAAGGAGAAGGGTAACCCCGCCTTCGGCGGAACCATCCCGATTTCAGGTCCGTTCGAGAACACCCACTACGACGGGCTGATGCTCATTGGTGACGCCGCTGGTTTCACATCACCTCTCTTCGAGGGCGGTTCGCACCTAGCGCTGAAGTCGGCGGTGTACGCTGCCGAGACAGCCGCCGCTGCCATCGCTGAAGACGATGTCAGNGCAGAGCGTCTAGCCATCTACGCCAAGCTTTGGAAGGACGAGTTTCCGCCATATGACAAGATANTGCGCGGCAAGAACGCGTTGTTCGATCTGACCGACGACGAGATGTCCGTGATGGCTCGGTGCTTCCCGGACGAGATGTCCGACATGGGTGCATCTGGCAAGGCGATGGTTGGTCTGAGACTGCTCTCGCGGCGCCCCGGTTTGTATCTCAAGAAGGTGGTTCCAGCGATGCTGGCATTCGGGTATAGCAGAGCCAAGCACTACGGGTGGTGATCCCATGCTCAGTTTGCTCGGGCGCGCCCTGCTCGCGCTCGCATTCCTGACCACTGCGCACCAGATCGCGCGCCCGGAGAAGGCCGGAGACGCTGTGGTACGCAACGTCACCCTGGCTTCGCAGATTGCTCCCTTCGCCCTCTTGGCCGGCGCCTTCGTCCTCGACGCCTCCTCCTTGGACCTCGTCGCTCGCTTCGGCGGTGACGGCCTGCCGCTGTTCTACCGCATCTCCGCCGTGTGGGGCGGCAGGGCCGGGCCGCTGCTGCTGTGGGCAGCGATACTCGCCGTGGTGACTTGGTTCATGGCCCGAGAAGGTGGCCCCGCGGCTCTCGAAGTCAGAATCATGCACGGCTGGGTGCTAGCACTGCTCGTACTGGCGTGGCTGCTAGAGCCGTTCGCTGCCGCGACCGGGGGGCAGGGCGAGCTGCACCCGCTGCTGCAGACCGACCTGATGGTCATCCACCCACCGGTGGTCTTCTCCTACTACGCGCTGTGTCTGGCAACCGCTAGCGTGGCTCTCGCCGGCGTGCTCAGGCGAGACTCAGCCGATGCCATCCATGCCGCTCAGCTGCACTGGGCGCGCGCCGGCTTCGTTCTCGGCAGCATCGGCATAGGGCTCGGCGGCCTGTGGGCCTACACGGTATTGGACTGGGGAGGTTACTGGGCCTGGGACCCGGTCGAGACCGGCTCGCTGCTGCCTTGGCTCGCGCTGCTTCTCATCGTGCACGTGCGCGCGAGGCCAGATTCCTCTAGCGCAGTCTCCGCTTCACCAGCAATCGGGCTGCTGGCAGGTGCACTGGCCTTCCATGCGACTCTCGTCACGCGTGCGAACGGCGTCTGGGCATCGGTCCACGCCTTCGTAGCCGACGGCGAGGGCACGCTGGCCGACGACCCGTACCTACGGGTCCTCGACATAGCCGAGTTGACCCCCGTCGGAATCGAGGTGACTTCCTACCTCGTTGCAATTATCGTACTGGGCTACTACGCCTACGCTCATCTACGCCGACAGCAGTGGCTGGCACTAGCCGCCACTGGTCGCACCTCGATGCTTGAGGCCAAGCCGACGCTGGCGGCCGGCCTCGTGTTGGCGTACATCGCCGTCGGATTCTGGATCGGCTC
>JGI26060J43896_10000379_pt1 | contig 16134 bp, 10 predicted proteins | sample MarorgKNORR_S2LV_6_FD_43896 | JGI IMG/M metagenome (IMG submission 43896) | reverse complement strand
CCTTGCACCCCTTGAGCAATTCCAGCCCTAGAATGCGTTCTCTTGTGAGTAAGCGATGGATCTCTCGCCCTTTCATAATACCCGTTCTTACTCCCTTCCATCCCCATCTTTTCCAGGTCCTGTGAAGGATCTCTAATTTTTCTCGGAACGAAAAGATTTTGATCAAATCAGGAAATGGCTCGCTCGCGTCTGACCGTAACATCATCCGTTCATTCGACCAATCTTCAACATGTAGATTTTCGATCCCGGATTCTCGCAGGAGCTTCAACATGTAGATTTTCGATCCCGGATTCTCGCAGGAGCTTTCTCCATTCAACTGCCATCAGTGGGGTCGCNCCTAAGTAATCTCCCAAAACCGACCTTCTGGGCTCATGCACTGGGCCTTTCCAAATGAGCTGGAGCAACACTATAAACCCGGTGGGCTTCGTTACTCGAACCAACTCAGCGATTGCTTCACTTGGCTCACAGTGGTTTGCGAGCCCGATTTCACCGATCGTGACATCGAAAATCTCGTCTCGATAAGGAAGCGCTGATGAAGGTCCAGACTGGAACTGGATTTTGTCTGCGATCCCCTCACTTAGGCCGCGCTTCGCGGCCTGTTCTACGAGATCCGGAGTGATATCAACTCCAAAGCCCTGGACGCCGAACTCTCTAACGAAGTACTCAAGCGAGACTCCCAGGCCACAGGCGACGTTCAGAACTTCCACACCTTCAGACATGCCCGTAAGGATCCCTATGTGATGGTAGAGTTCAGCACCTCCTGAAAGGAAAAGTCTACGGGGACTGATCCGCAGGAGGTCGAGCATCGCGGGAACGTTGGGCAAGTTTTCCATCGTTCCATATTCAGTCGGTGGCATGGGGAAGAAAAGTAGCTAGCGGATCAAGACGGGCAACGAGACACCTATCAAGGCTTTTCCAGCCCCGCCAACCCACGGATGACTGCCACCACTCCCTGCCCAAGACGCGGTGGGTTATAGCCACCTTCCAAGAGAGCGATGACCTTTCCGTCACAGTCAGCTGCAGCATCCTCCACGATACGTCTGGTCATCACATATAGATCATCGGGTTCAAGAAGCATTCCCCCAAGCGGGTCTTCCGCCATTACATCGAAACCGGCTGAGACTAACACAAATTCCGGTGAAAACTTTTTCAGAGTTTGACCAAGCGCTTGGTCAAATGCGTGTAAGTAGTCCGCTCGTGGAGTTGCACTCGGAAGTGGAACGTTGAGTGTATAGCCTTCCCCATCATCCCGGCCTCTCTCATTCGCACTACCAGTGCCCGGATAGTGCGAGGACTGGTGCAACGATAGGAAGTATACTGTTGCGTCTCCATAAAACGCATCCTGTGTGCCATTTCCGTGGTGTACATCCCAGTCGATAATGAGGACTCGATCCGCGTAACCTTCTGCCTGAAGCCACCGCGCAGTGACAGCAATATTATTAAAGAGACAGAAGCCCATTGCTTGTCCTGGCGTAGCGTGATGACCTGGGGGCCTCGTGGCAACGAATGCATTACGAATATCACCTCGAGCAACTGCCCTGGTCGCAGCAATCGCTGTACCGACGCTGCCTAATGCAGCATTCCAGGATTGGGAGGACACCTTGGTATCCGGATCGATTGCGATAATGGAATTTTCGTCCTCAGCACGCTGACAAGCCGCCCGCACTTGCTTGACATGGTCCTTCGTGTGGACGAGAAGCAAATCGTGTTCGGTCCCATCTGCTGCTTCCATCTGCTCAGCATGACCATGAAGCATCAAAAGGTCATTTCCCACACTTGATGCGAGCGCCCGAAGACGACCCTGATGTTCAGGGTGACCCCAACCCGTGTCGTGAAGGGAAGAAGAAGGGTGAAGAAAGAAGCCCGTTTTCTCACTCATCGGTTTCGCTGAAGCATGATTTCAATACAGAGGCAAAAAGGACTAAAGACTTCAGCAAACAGCCTGCTAAATGCTCTGGGTAGAAGCATTGAGGGACGCGATCCTCTCCTGTATGGAACAAACTTCCCTTTGGCGTGACTTTAGCGCGATAATCGCATCGCAAGCAGCAGAAGTCGCTGACATTGTGGTCAGATAGGGCAATTTGTGAGTTATAGCGGCTCGGCGCATGGCATAATCGTCGTACTGGGACTTCTTGCCGAGGGGCGTATTAATAAGGAGGACGATATCACCGGTATTAATATGATCCACAATGCTCGGCTGTCCTTCGTTGACCTTGTAGACTCTTTTCGCCGGGACGCCCAAACGGTCTAGGTAATTTTTTGTTCCCTGAGTCGCCATAATCTCAAAGCCCAAATCACGGAATCTTCGCAAGATCGGTATTACCGTCTCTTTATCGCTGTCGTTGACTGTCACAATGAGAGCCCCCTCTTCCGGCAACGGGTTCCCCGCTGAAATCTGAGCCTTGGCGAACGCCATCCCGAATGAGTCGTCGAAGCCCATCACCTCTCCAGTCGACCGCATTTCAGGTCCAAGTAGTACATCAACGTCAAATCGGTTAAATGGGAATGCAGCTTCTTTGACTGCGACACCTGGAACCGGCGGCTCTTCTTGAACGCCCAGATCGACAAGCTTCTCACCTGCCATGACACGAGCTGCGAGACGAGCTAAAGGTACGCCCGTTGCCTTACTCACGAACGGCACGGTCCTAGAAGCTCTTGGGTTCACTTCAAGCACGTAAACAACCTCGTCCTTGATCGCGTACTGCACATTCAGCAGTCCGACTACCCCAAGTTCGAGCGCAAATTTTTTGGTTAGTTCACGGATCTCTTCCAAGACCGCCCCTGAGAGTAAGTAGGGGGGCAGCACACATGCCGAATCTCCTGAGTGGACACCTGCATCTTCAATGTGTTGCATGATTCCGCCAATCACGACTTGAGTTCCGTCACAAAGTGCGTCTACATCTGCCTCGAAAGCATCTTCAAGGAATGAGTCGATCAGGACCGGGCGATCTGAGGAAGCATGAATTGCATCCTCAAAAAATGTCCGCAGAGACGTTTCATCGTATACAATCCGCATCCCGCGCCCACCGAGTACATAGCTCGGTCGGACTAAGACCGGGAACCCTATCCTGCGTGCTACATTGACCGCTTCTTCCTCACTAGTTGCTAAACCGTTATCGGGAGTGCGCGCACCAATCTTTCTACACACCTCATCAAAACGGTCTCGATCTTCCGCTCGGTCAATTGCATCCACCGAAGTCCCTAGTACACGGGCACCTAGTTCCTCAAGTCCATGAGCAAGTTGGAGGGGCGTCTGCCCTCCCAGTTGAAGCACGACACCTTTTGGCTTTTCAAGATGAATGATCTCGGCAACATCCTCGAGCGTGAGGGCTTCGAAGTAGAGCTTGTCACTCACGTCGAAGTCGGTAGATACCGTCTCAGGGTTAGAGTTGATCATGATCGTCTCATAGCCAGCTTCTCGCAGAGCGAGAACCGCTTGTACGCAGCAGTAGTCAAACTCAATGCCCTGCCCGATTCGGTTCGGTCCACTCCCGAGGATCACCACTTTCTCACGATCTGAGGGTTCGCTTTCAGTTTCATCCTCATACGATGAGTAGTAGTAAGGGGTTTCAGCTGGAAATTCTCCTGCACAGGTGTCAACCACGTTGTAGGTCGGCCGTATTCCTCTATCCCATCGTCTTTCACGGACGGCGGATTCCTCTTCTCCTCTCAACGCCGCCAGTTGAAGGTCACTGAATCCTTCACGCTTCATATGTCGGAGAAGTTCTGTCGTCACTTTCTCCGCCTCTGCGTATCGCTTTTCCCATTCAACGCACTGGACAAGTTGATCCAAGAACCAGGGGTCAATCTTGGTTGCAGCAAAAATCTCGTGTACACCTAGCCCGGCTTCGAGGGCTCGTTTGATCTGGAATGGTCTGTGTGGTGTAGGACGCCTCATGGCTACCAAAAGTGATTCTCGATCTTCCCCAGTTAGTCCATCGTCCTTGAGGCGTTCTGAAGTAACCCAACCGTGTCGTCCAGTTTCGAGACCTCGGAAACCTTTTTGCCACGCACTCCGGAATGTGCGTCCAATCGCCATGGTCTCACCGACCGACTTCATCTGGACACCGAGCGTGTCATCAGCTCCAGGGAATTTCTCAAAAGCGAACCTTGGGACTTTGACAACCACGTAGTCGAGAACCGGTTCAAACGATGCAGGTGTTGTCTTCGTTATGTCGTTCGGCAATTCATGCAGATGGTACCCGACGGCGAGCTTCGCACCTATCCGAGCGATCGGAAAACCGGTGGCTTTCGATGCAAGAGCTGATGAGCGAGACACTCTCGGGTTCATCTCAACTACAAGCATTTCGCCGTCATCTGGATTCACTGCGAACTGGATGTTACAGCCACCTGCCTCGACACCAATTTCCCGTATAATCGTAATCGCAGCGTCGCGCATTCTCTGGTACTCGACATCAGTTAGTGTCTGAGCTGGAGCTACTGTGATTGAATCCCCGGTATGGACCCCCATCGGGTCAAAGTTCTCGATTGAACAAACAATGATGACGTTGTCGATAGCGTCCCTGACAACCTCAAGCTCATATTCCTTCCATCCGATCACCGATTGGTCAATGAGTACTTCGGTGATCGGTGAGGCATCGAGTCCTTTCTGCACCTGATCTTCGAAATCCTTCCGATTGTAGGCTATACCGCCACCAGTTCCCCCGAGAGTGAAGGATGGTCTTACAATCGCAGGATACCCTGTGTCCTCGACGATAGTGATCGCTTCCTCAACTGTCCCTGCAAAACCACCACGGGGCACCTCAAGCCCAATGCGCTCCATCGCCTCGGTGAACTGCTCACGATCTTCAGCCATCTCAATGGAGCGATCGTTTGCGCCAATAAGCTCCACACCGTGTTTCTGAAGGATGCCCGCACGGTGCAAATCCATCGCGACATTGAGCGCAGTCTGTCCGCCCATGGTGGGGAGGAGTGCGTCAGGGTGCTCGCGCTCAATTATTTTCTCAACCCAATCTGCGGTGATGGGCTCAATGTAAGTCTGATCCGCTAGGTCCGGATCAGTCATTATCGTTGCCGGATTAGAGTTCACTAAGACAACTCGATACCCCTCTTCCTTTAAGGCGCGGACGGCCTGGGTACCGGAATAGTCAAACTCGCAGGCTTGACCGATAATAATCGGGCCAGAGCCCAGGATTAGTATGGTTTCTAGATCGTCGCGTCGTGGCACGTAGTAGCTACTAAATCGGGTTGCGCAACGCGGAGAGCCCTAGAGTTATCCCTCACCGCTTTTTCCTGCCTCCCTTCGAATAGCGGTATAGAGAACCCACGCAAAGCCACCCCAAACGAAACTTACGACCAGGACCATTGTGATCCATGTAGCTGTCGTCATAGGTGGCTCCCGGCCCTGCGGGCGGTCTCAGATGTCGGTGTTATAAAGAGATTTGGTGGGGCTTCTACACTACCAAGTGCGAAGCCGGCGTAAGGTGGCAGAAGCGCGTTGGGGCTGCAAGCCACGTACTAATTCTTTACCAGTATCGCAGCACCCGCAGTGTCCCATGTAGACTCAGTAGAACCGCGGTTGCGCGCACCTATTTTCGAGGAGCGGAATGGTTAACGGACCCCCATTCCAGCTAAAAGTTAATCGGATCAAGATGATTCGAATTCTACGTCAGCTCTGAAGATCCTCTCCCCTGATTTGAAGCTGATCGGCAACAGTCCGAAGAGCATTAATGATGTTCTGAATGTGTTCTACACGCTCAAGTCCAATCAAATCAACGCCCCTTTGAACCTCATCTCTACTGACGCCTGCCGCGAATGTCTTGTCCTTCAACTTCTTCGTCACCGACTTGGGCTTCATATCGTCGATCCCATTGGGTCTGACGAGACAAGTGGCATACACAAGTCCGGAAAGCTCATCACAGGCGATGAGCACTTTATCGAGTTCGCTCTCAGGTTCAACACCTGTGAAATCAGCGCGATGTGCGAGGATGGCATGGACAACTTCTTCGGGATATCCCTCTTCCCTGAGCTGAGCGACGGCTGTAAGTGGGTGCTCCTCAGGATGTTTCTCCCAGTCTAGGTCGTGAAGGAGGCCTGCAAGGCCCCAAATGTCCTCATCACCACCACGGAGTTGTGCATAGTACCGAACAGCGGCCTCAACAGCATACATGTGCTTGCGTAGACCTTTGTTTTCCACCCATTCCTCAAGCAGAGCAACAGCTTCTTGGCGACCAGGCATGTTAACCTTTCGAAAAAATTTGGTTTTCAACCGAACCTGTACGCGCAATGCCAGGGGCGGGCAACCCGCTGTCTGCTGATCACTATTGGCTTTCGCTACTTCTCAGCCGACTGATTTAGTAGCTAGATACGGGAAGAGGGGCACAAATGGCTTACTGCACAGGCTCCGCAACGAGGCTTACGCGCGTCGCAGACTCGACGGCCATGCCAAATCAAGAGGTGCGATAGCATCGTCCAGTATTCGTTTGGAAAGATCGATATCAGGTCACGTTCGATCCTCTCCGGAGTCTTTTCTTTTGTGAACTTGAGCAGTGTGGAGAGGCGTTTTACGTGCGTATCCACTACGACTCCTTCATCAATCCCAAAGGCGTTGCCAAGTATCACATTCGCTGTCTTACGTCCAACGCCAGGTAAGGCTGAGAGTTCAGCCATGGTGCTTGGCACCTCACCTTGATGTTCCGCCTCAACTCCCTGGGCGAACCCGATGATGTTCTTGGCCTTATTCCGGAAGAATCCAGTGGATCGAATGATGTTCTCGACATCGTTCTGGATGCTTGAAGCCAGTGATTTCACGTCAGGATAACGGCGGAACAACTCAGGGGTGACCATATTCACGCGCACATCTGTAGTCTGGGCTGACAGTATCGTTGATACTGCCAGTTGAAACGGATCGTCGAATTCTAGCTCGCAGTGAGCATCAGGATACTCCTCTAGTAGCAGGTCGTACACCTCCTGTGCCCGAGCAATACGAGCCTTCTTGGACTCTCTAGGCATTCTGAGTAACTCGGGAAAAAGGGAGAGTAGAAGGAATAGGATCCGCTTGATCGCTGGTATTAGGACTCACCATTTCAACTGCACCTGGCACAGATGACACATATGCAAAAAACCGAGCTAGAAGCTTAAGCACCTCTCCGGACGTTTCTAACGCATGAAGTTGGTCCAACTCACCACCCGGTAACTGACTCGAAAAGTCATCCGTTCCATTCCGTACGATCGCTTGGACCCAACTACTAGCCTCCGATACTGGCGCTTCAGGGATCGGCACGATAACAAAACCCGGGCGATCGGGTCGAAGACCTGCAATCAAGAGCGAGTGGAGGGTTCCACGATTTGAAAGTACCCAAAAAACACCATCGATCGACTCAGGAGTACCTGAATCTGCACCAGACATCCAAAGGAGGTGCTGTGGAAGTTGCATATACCCTGAAGATTCCGGAGGTATCGGTTGTCCGCCCCGATGATTCTTGACCAGATCACGGGTCAAGTTTTCACTGAGCAGATAGATGGGACATCCAGCCTGATTGAAATGCACAGCATGGAAGACCAGCGTGACGTATTGATAGAGGGTCTCCGGTAGCGCAGTGGGCCCTTGAATCTCCCTTACAAAGGCATCCACACGTCCCATCGCGAAAAAAGTGTTCGGGTCTGAGAGATCCGCATCTTGATTCTTCGCTTCCTCCTCAATTCCGACAATTAATTCATCAAGAAGATCTTGGTCGGGAAACGCAAGTTCGTATGGAGTAAATCGGGCGTAGGAGTCGTGGAGCGTCATGGGCGCGAAGCTAGACGGGATGGGCGCTACACGGAAGCTGACACCCAATTGTATCCCGAACCACAAGGCTTAAAGGAGAGATGGCGCGCAGTACTTCCCTAGAAAACCAGCTTAAGACCCTTCCTCACTTGAGTTGAGCATGGCGGAGGTAGGGCTTTGCCATCTGGCTTGGACAGTCCTAGCTAACCAGTTGTTTGCTAATCGGAGTATGACCACGACGATCACAAACTGGATCAGCACTGAGCCGACATTATAGGAACTAAAAAGTGTCCATGTCGCCGTGACATCATCTGAACGAGCTCCCCACAACCACCAGAGGGCAAGAACAACCGCTTCAACCGCAACTAATCGCATAGCCCAATCCCACCAGGCACCGATATGGATGTCTGAACCTTCCTGGTTGATGAATTTCTCTCGCCACTTGGTAACCCCATAACGGAGTACCGCGAAAGCGAAGAAGAAACCAGAAAGCATCAGACCCACGCCCCAAACCCAATCCTGGTTCTGGAAGATCTCTAAGTTCAGGGCGCTTGGGATTCCGAAGAGGATCCCCGCGAGACCGACAGCCATAATCGCCCGACTCCGCGCCATTCCAAGATCTATAAGAATCCTGCTCGCAAGCTCAATCATCGCGACCAAACTGGTCCAGGCCGCAAATACAAGAGCCAGGAAGAAGAGCCCTTGGAGTACCCGTCCACCTGGGATTTGCTGGAAGAGTTGAGGAACCCAGATGAATGTTAGTCCCTCGTTCGTGGCTCCTACGATTTCGCTAGCAGCTTCCGGCATAACCGAGAACACCGTACATAAAACCATGATGCCGGCCAGAAGAGACATCGAGTTATTTCCAAAGCCGATCACGAATGCGTTCAGTGCAGTATCCTCATCCGCTCTCATATACAGAGCGTATGTGAGTACCAAGCCCCAACCCGCTCCCGTATCCCAAGCATTTTGGGTGAGGGCCTGGATCCAGATCTCATAGTTCGCTAATGCAGCCCAGTCAGGCGTGAACAGAAACTCAAGGCCTGCGCTAGCACCTGGAAGCGTGACCGCCCGCACTGCGAGTACCATGACAAGAATGATGAGGCTAGGGATTAGAAACTTTGCCGCAGTTTCAATCCCCTTCACTCCCCTTGAGACGACGAAGAGCCCCATTAGCATGGCAACTACATGGGTAATGAGAGCCCCGCCCGTGGAATGAAAAGAGTCCCAAAACGCGCTCGGTGTCGTCCCAGGAACTTCACCCGTCAGGGTTCCAACGAAAAAGCGAATCGTCCACCCCATTACCACGCTGTAGTAGAACATGATCGCCGTAGCTACAAAGGCAATCCACGCGCCCATCCAAGCAAACTTTGGTCCGAGTGTCTTAACGAAGGCCCCGATCGAACCACTGCGTGTCCCCTTCCCCATGCCAAACTCAAGTATGAGGAGTGGCACCGACCAAGCGAGAAGAAAAACCACCCAGGCTACAAGGAAAGATCCTCCGCCATTGCTCGCTGCAATCCGAGGAAAACGCCAAATATTACCGGTGCCAACAGCCATGCCGAGCATAGCAAGCAGCATACCCCAACGAGAACTGAAGACTTCGGATTTAGACGTCACGGACATCTCCGGATCTTGGCAGAACAAAGCACGGTCGCATGGCTAAGCCATTCGACCGCAGGTGAGTATAGGCTCGAGGTGACCCCCTGGGTACTTAACTATCACCTCATATGTCTAACCGGCGCTTATTCTAAAGCGCGTGATCAAGCAAGAAATACAACTCAAGCTATTCACGGTCTATATGCATTAGTCCGAGCTGCGGACTTAACCTCGGATCGATGTCCGAGTTATAGAATCAAGAAAGCCGGTCGGTGATCCAGGTTACAACCTGATCTCCCCCTACTCGTTCCTGTTCAAGGCTGTCGCGATCCCGGACCGTCACTGTGCCATCCTCTGTGCTTTGTCCGTCGACTGTGATACACCATGGCGTTCCAATCTCATCCTGCCGACGATATCGCCGACCAATCGCACCCGATTGATCATAGAATGATGGTATTCCTGACGACCGCAGATCCCCCATCAGCTTCATCGCGATCTCTGGCATCCCGTCCTTTTTCACGAGAGGAAATACCGCAGCTTTAAGTGGTGCTAACTTTGGCTTTAATGCGAGTAAAACCCTTTTTTCACCCTCGACTTCTTCCTCCCGGTACGCATCCGCCAGTAGAACAAGCAGCGTGCGGTCTACCCCCATTGATGTCTCTACTACGTAGGGGATATAGCGTTCATTGGAAGCCGGGTCGATGTATTCAAGACGTTTTCCAGAGTACTCCTGGTGGCGAGAGAGGTCGTAATCAGTGCGGTTGTGGATGCCTTCGAATTCCTTCCACCCAAAGGGGAATTCATACTCGATATCAAACGCTTTCTTACAATAGTGTGCCAACTCATCTGCCCCATGCTCATGAAACCGCAACTTCTCTGGCCGAATTCCGAGCCCGAGGTGCCATTGCATACGCAAGTCTTTCCATTCCTCAAAAACGTGCTCGTCATCTCCAGGCTTCACAAAAAACTGCATTTCAGCCTGTTCAAACTCGCGTGTGCGAAAAATGAAGTTTCCGGGCGTAATCTCATTCCGAAATGCCTTCCCGATTTGCGCGATACCGAAGGGCACTTTCTGTCTCGTCGTACCCTGAATGTTCAAGAAATTCACGAAAATTCCCTGAGCCGTCTCAGGTCGCAAATACACAGTGGCGGATGAATCTTCAACCGGTCCCATAAATGTCTTAAACATCAGGTTGAAAAGCCGAGGTTCAGTAAAAGCCTCTTTTGTGCCACATACTGGACACTGCCCATCCCTTACCTTAGGCAAGTCCATCCGAAAACGACGATGACAGTTAGTGCATTCGACTAGCGGGTCAGTGAAGCTTTCTACGTGACCGGAAGCCTCCCAGACACGAGGATGCATTAGGATGGACGCATCCACACCCTCGACGTCTTCACGTTGATGTACCATCGAGGACCACCACAACTCCTTGACGTTGCGCTTGAGTTCAACTCCTAGAGACCCATAGTCCCATACAGAGCCAGTCCCCCCGTAGATCTCCGATGATTGGAAGACATACCCTCGCCGCTTGGCGAGCGATACAAGCTTCTCCATCAGGTCCGCAGTCACCATAAATCCCTTTATTTTCAAGGCCTTCCGACAGGAGCAGATAGGCTGGAGAAGGTACCGGAGGCGCCTAGCCCGATCAACGTCATATCTGTAGCCAACCGGGAGAACAAACTCGGGGTATGAGCTACCGGGTATTAACTACAACAGTTAAGATCAACTTATGATCACTTTTACAGACCGTGCTCGAGAGGTTGTTCTCTCATTGCTTGAGGAGAGTGAGGGCGAACTAGAGGCCTTACGGATCACCATGAGACAGGCCGACAGCGGCTTGAAGCCCCATTTCGACCTCACCTTGGTCGGAGCTGATGAGCGTGAGTCGGACGATCAACAGGAAGACGTGGGTGGATTCTCAATTTTGGTCAAGGAATATCTAGTAAGCCAACTTGAGGGTGCGACAGTCGACTACGTGGAGAGGATTAACGAGAGCGGGTTTGAAGTGCACACCATAGGGCCAGATGAACCCAAGAAATCTCAAGATCCACCACAGGGTCAGATTGCGGACCGAGTTCGTGAGGTCCTTGAGGCTCAGGTGAACCCAGCAATCGCAGCACATGGGGGAATGATCTCTCTGGTGAACGTCGAGGAAACAGACATTTTCGTCGAGATGAGTGGTGGTTGTCAGGGTTGTGCGCTTTCCGCTGCGACTCTCCGACAAGGGGTGGAACGCATGCTGCGAGAAGCTGTCCCAGAGCTCACAGGCGTCCATGATATTACCGATCACTCATCGGGCGAAAACCCCTACCTCTAGTTCAGTTCTGTGTAGTTGGTTGTAGGTAAATTTGGCCTGAAACCTCAAAGATGGTATCTCACTACCACTAAATTATATGCTTGAACACACACGGGCTCCCAACCCATGAGGGTTGGGAGCCCGTCAGGACTCAAGCAGCACAATAAGAGAAAGGGCCGCCTCAGCCCTCTAGCTCACCACCCGCCTGTTTTGCCTTACTTTTTCCATGTACTTGTCGAAAAAATGCTTTTGGATGTCGTTCATGTCGATCTCGCGGCCCTGGATGTAGGACTGCTCGATATCACTGGTCATATCCAATGGGGTTCCGGTGGTGATAAGGAGTGTCGCCTGCTTTCCTGGCTCCAGTGAACCCACCTTGTCGCTGATCCCCATGAACTCGGCAGCGTTGATCGTCACTGCTTTCAGAGCTTCTTCTTCGGGAAGCCCAAAGGCGACGGCAACCCCTGCTTCCCAGGGCAACCGGTTCGTGTAGAGGGCTCCCGAGCCACCTGAAATGGCGAACCGTACTCCCGCTTCGTGAAGGCGAGCCGGCATTGTGTAGGCCCCGTCGTACCCTTCGTAATCCCGGCCTGGTGCCGCCATGGTCGAAGTCAGGATCACCGGGATATCATTGGCAACCAACCGGTCGGCCACGTGAATAGCATCGCTTCCTCCACGGATTACGAGCCGCACTCCCTCTTGCTGGGCCCAGGTGATTGCATCGTTGATCTGAGCGGCACCGTCCGCTGACACCACCACTGGGATGTCCCCATTGAGGGCAGGAATCATCGCGGCATAACGCGAATCCGTCCGCACTTCTTCACCCGCGGTGGTGGCATCACGATATGCCCGCGCTTCAGCAAAGAAGTCCTTGAGCTGCTGGACTCGCTCAGGGTAGGTGGGGGGGGACTCCTGCGGGCCGGGTCCAAAGCCTCGGCCCCGACCACCCCGACCACCCCGACCACCTCCGGAATTGGGGTTGGGCCAGTTCACGTTCAATGCCGCCGCGGACTCAATAGACATCTCTTCCCAATCCCAACCCTCGAGGCTCATTGCCGACGACATGCCGGAGATGAGTCCACCCCCCGGTGTCGTGAGGGTCACGAGCACGCCGGCGGAGCGGGTGGTGCCGATATGGCGACTCTCCGCGTTGACCGCCACTTCAGCTCGCACGTTGGGGTTGAAGTCGCCTAGCTCGTTAACGTCACTCGAGACGTCCACAGAGCCAATCTCACTGATCCCCACCGTACTGTAGGCATCGATGAGGCCGGGGTATATGTGCTTGCCGGAAACGTCCACCACGCGAGTCCCTGTGGGAATCTCTACGTCAGTGCCGATCGCCCTGATCACTCCGTTCTCGAACAAGATGGTACCGTTTTCAATCACCCCGTTTGTGACCGTGTGGATGGTGGCCCCTCTTAATGCCACCGCTTCGGACTGAGGCGGGACGGTCATCCGCACCTGCGCCTTCGCCACGGTTGGTGACAACAGAGAGGTAGCCACAGCTGCCATTGCTACAGCAAAGGTCACTGCAGTCACACCGCCAGTCCTGGACAGATAGCCCATCATGACTCCTCGCTTCTTCATGGTCATAGTCATAGTCAGTTACTCCCTCGCAGGTCGCGCATGTCCCCGTTCTCCGAGATAGAAAGGATGGCCTGTATAAGCTGAGTCCGCTCACGATCAATCTGCTCTCGCATGGCAGCATCTTCTTCGAGAGAGAAGTAACGTCGGCCGTCTACCCAAGTCTGCTCAGCCCGGGTGAACTGAGATAGGGGGTTGCCACTCCAGATAACAAAATCAGCGTCCTTGTCCACCTCGAGTGAGCCCACGCGGGCGTCGATGGCTACGGCCTTTGCNGCCTGATTGGTCACCGTCGAAAGTGCCTGCTCGTGGGTGAGACCGGTGCGCAGCAGCTTCCCCGCCTCCCAGTTCATTCGGCTGGAGATCTCATTATTGTCAGAGTGGAGCGACGTCACCACACCCGCCTCAATCAGGATACGAGCGTTGTAGACGGAAGCGTCGTATGCTTCCATCTTGAATCCGCCCCAGTCACTCCATACGACTGCGGCCACACCAGAGGCAGCCAGTTCAGGGGCGATCTTGTAGGCCTCGATCCCGTGCTGTAAGGTTTGAACCCGAAAGCCAAACTCCTCGGCCAGACGGACCAGAGCCAGGAATTCGTCAGCACGGTAACCGTGCGACGAGATGAGTAGCTCCTGGTTTAGGATATCTAGGATTGCCTCCATGCGCAGGTCGCGGCGGGGAGGGATCCCCTCATCGCTGGCCTCCCAGCGCTGCCACTCCCGCTCGTAGTCACGGGCGGCGAGAAAGTGGTCACGGATGATCTCCTGCGTTCCCATTCGGGTATCCGGATAACGCCCCTGACGCCGCTTAGGGTTTTCCCCCAACGCGAACTTCACCGTCCGGGGCGCACCCTCCAGTTTCAGGTCCTCGGGCAGGGAGCCCCAACGGAGCTTCACAAAGACGTTTTCCCCTCCGATCGGGTTCGCCGAGCCATGCTTGATATGAGCGGTTGTCAGCCCGCCGGCGAGTTGACGGTACATCCAGATGTTGTTGTGCGTCACCACGTCGCCCATCCGCACCTCGGGAACAATGGCGAAACCACTTTCGTTGACCGCGCTGACCCCGGCATGGATGTGGGGATCAATGAGCCCTGGCGTCACGTGCTTATCAGTGGCATCTATCTCCATCGCACCCCGGGGGGCGTCGAGATCGGGACCTACCGCCACCACCTTCCCCGCCTGGACCAAGAGATCAGCGTTCTCCATCTGTCCCAGCGGACCCTGGCTCCACACGGTGGCATTGCGCACCACCACGGCAGCAGGCTGCTCGGGGATAGAGCTCCGCCCGAACTCCATCATGGGTCGGATAAACGGCAGGTCGATCTCGGGAACATTCATAGCCACCGTGCCGCGTGCGGCTCCCTCGTACGCCTCTGTGCGGGACCCGCGGAAAGATGGGTTTGACCCGTTGGGGAGGGAGGTCCATCCGTAGAACTCTTCCCCTCGTACCGAACCTGCTAGGAGGGCAACTCCCTCATATCCCAGGTCCTCCCCGTCAAAGCGCACCTCGATGCGGCCGGTCTCGGCCACGACCTCTGCCGAGGCCAGATTTATAGTGGCACCATCGGGGCCTGAGATATCAATGGACCCGCGCAGACGGTTCAATGGGCCCTCAAGACTAAGCGCTGCTTCGAAGCCCCACTCGTCGTCAGATGCGATGCGCCACGTCCCTCGCGGATCGATCTGGGGCGAGCGCGTGACCCCGTAGACTTGCCCGTGCACCCAGACGTCTCTGACGGTGGCCTCTTCGGTGAAGAGGTCGCCTTCACTCACGACAAGGTTGGCGACCTTGCCCTCCTGAATGGTGCCGTGGGTGTTCTCGAGTCCCAGCCATAATGCCGGGGTGGTGGTGAGCGCCGCCAGGGCGTCAGTAGTAGAGAGCCCCCGTGCCACAGCGATCCTAAGGTTGGGTAGGAATTCGTTCAGCGACGAAAGCCCATCGGAGGTGATGGCGAAGCGGACGCCCGCCCCGGCCAGTTGGGCAGGACTTGTGGGTGCTAGATACCAAGCGCGCAGGTCGGCCAAACTGGCATTCAACGCTGACTCCGGGTCATTAACATTAGGCGCATCAGGGAAACTCAGGGGTATGATGAGCGGATCGGTGCGTCCCCGCAGCACATCGAGAATGCGGTATTCCTGACCACTCCCCCGGTACCAGGCGTCCACACCGTACTCCGCAGCAAGCTTATGAGCCCGTAGGTACTCCTCCTCACTGCCGGTCTCGAAAACGATCGGCTGATCTCCCTGTACCGCATCCTCGAGGGCTGCCAAAGCTTCGCTGGTCTCGGGTGGCAGGAATGCACGACCACTGGCCTCGTACGCACCCCACGCCCTCATGTACCAGTCGGCATCCATAAACGTCTGCTTCATAAGTGCGATGGTCCCCATGGCCGAGTTGGGGTAGGCACCACCCAACTGGAAAGAGCGCTGGAAGCCCATAGCCTGAGCCAGGTCGGGGCGGAGCACACGGTCTCGGACTCCGGTGTCTCCTAGGTTCACAACCGAAGCTGTACCTCGAAAGATACCCTGCTTGGGCACGACCAGCGCCGTTCCAAACCCCTGCGAGCGGAGCGCTGCTCGACGGTCGGCATCATCCTGGAGGTTCATCGTGGTGCTAAACCAAGCCCGAACCTGTGGGTTCCAATGGGTCGGTCCGACGTCACCACCTTCGGGTACTGCGTCCATCCCCAGGTCCGCATGGGCATCGATGAACCCCGGATAGATCGTGAGACCGGCCAGGTCCCAGACACGCGCACCAGCCGGAGGCTGCATATTGCGACTGACCCCTTGGATGAGTCCGTTCCGGATTACTATCGTGGCACCATCCAGGACCTGCCCCGGTGCCGTCACAACGCGTGCGCCCACTAGTGCATGGAAGCCAGTGCCGTTGTCTCGGATACCAGTCACGGGCTCGGTCCGGGTC
>JGI26060J43896_10000369_pt1 | contig 16358 bp, 19 predicted proteins | sample MarorgKNORR_S2LV_6_FD_43896 | JGI IMG/M metagenome (IMG submission 43896) | reverse complement strand
CCATCTAAATTAAGATTAATATAAATATTCGTCTCATTTGTTTTGCGTATCTCAACACAGGACCGAGATTTCTCAGTTTCGTTGACACGGTTTCTTCTTGCATCTACCGCAGCAGCGTGGCCATCAAGTCCTTCAGCTAAGGCTAGGGTGGTAACAGTATTCTTAAGATTTATAAACCCTTCTGCCGAAGCGATTTGCACAGAAATCTGTTTACCAAAATCTTTGATGCCTAGGCCTGAATAAGTTTTTGCCTTTCCGTTTGTTGGGAGGACATGATTTGAACCAGAGGCATAATCTCCAAATGATTCAGGGGATAGGGAACCGCAAAATATTGATCCAGCATTCTTAATAGTTGGAAGGTACCTAGCAAAGTCCTCATCAAGTAAAATTAAATGCTCTGGCGCGCATTCATTGATGAGCAGAGAGGCATCAGCAAAAGATTTAGATTTAATAAGAATGAGATTTTTTATGCTCTCCTTTAAAATAGACTCCCGCTTTAATTTCTTTTTTTGCTTGAGCACCTCAGACTTTACCTTTTTTAAAACATTTAGATTTTGAGAAACAACAAAGGCTTTTGAATCAACTCCATGTTCAAGCTGAGACAAGGCATCCGCCGCAGCTAACGCAGTATTATCAAGATCATTTGTAACAATCATGACTTCGCTAGNGCCTGCTGGTAAATCTATTGCTACATCCTTAGAGACTAGCTCCTTTGCGAAGCTTACATAAGCATTGCCGGGGCCAAAGATTTTTGAAACCTTAGGAACTACCGTTGTCCCATAAGCCATCCCAAGGATTGCTTGGGCCCCACCAACCTTATAGATGCTACTGACGTTAAATAATTTACAGATCCATAAGATCTCAGGTGAAATATTTCCCTGCATATCTGGAGGTGAGCAAACAANAATATTTGAACATCCAGCAACGGTTGCTGGAATAATTTGCATCAACAGAGATGATATTAATGGGGCTGTCCCACCAGGGACATAAAGACCAACAGAATCAATAGATCTAAACTCCTTCCATATATTAATGCCTTTGGTAGTTTCAATGGGACTTGATGAAAGATTGATTTTTTCGCTCTCACACACAAGTTGGATATTTTTAGACGCTGTTAAAATTGCACTCTTTAGCTCATCAGAAACAGCTTGTTCTGAGGCGCTAATTTCTCTTGAGGTAACCTTATAAGATTTAATTTCTTTTAACCCCAATTGTTTATTGATAGCATTTAATGCAGGAGTACCTTTTGCAAGAATTAAATCTTTAAAATCCTTCACCACGGACTCAATATCACGATTAGAGTTTGGCGAAGAAAACCAATCGATGGATTTTGTATTTATAGATCTATTAATTAATTTCATCTTAGTAAAGAATTTTTTCTACAGGCATGACCAAAATTGATGATGCTCCACTTGTCTTTAAATTCTCCATCGTTTCCCAGAAGACCGGCTCTGTGCAAAGAGCATGAATCGCAACTTTGCCTTTTTCTTGCAAGGGAATAATGGTTGGGGAATCTGCTCCTGGGAGTAGTTTACAAATTCTATTAATCGATTTTTCTTCAGCGTTCAACATGACGTATTTACTTTCTGCTGCGTTAATGACTCCCTCAAACCTCTTTACTAAACTTAAAATCTTTGGTTCTTGGATATTCTTTCTGCTCTCATTTGCAATGAGAACAGCTTCAGAGGTCATCAGAGTCTTAAATTGAATAAGGTTGTTAGCCTCTAAAGTTGCCCCAGAGGAGACGAGATCGCATATGCAGTCTGCTATCCCAATATAGGGTGTTAACTCCACAGAACCATTAATTTTAATAATTTCTGCTTTGATCTTATTTTGCTTCAGGTATTTTTTAACTAAACCAGGATAAGAGGTTGCAATGGCCTTATTGCTTAAATTTTTCATATTAGAGGAGGAGGGTTTAGCGAATGCCAATGAGCACTTTGAAAAACCTAAAGATAAAATAGTGTGAGCTTTAAGTTGAGTATTTGTTGCCGTCTGTTCCGCTAAGACATTCTCACCGACGATACCTAAATCAGCCACACCCTTAGAAACAAGCGAGGGAATATCATCATCTCGAACAAGTAAAATATCTATGTTCATATTTGAAGAGCGAGCTAAAAGCTTTTCACCAGATGTACGAAAATTAATCCCAGATTTCTCTAATAAATTTTTGCTATTATCTGATAGCCTACCTTTTTTCTGTATCGCGATAGTAATTTTTTTATCTTTCATGTGATTCTCTTAAATGCATTTAGATATCCTTTATTTTTCTCAGAAAATAGGAATCTTGCTACTCGTGTAACGGTAGCTGTTGATGTTTTTAATTCAGCAGCGATCTCTCGATAACTTTTATCTTTTTTGTAGAGCAATTGGGCTATTTCCCATCTTTCATTTATGGCTTTTATCTCCGACGGAGTGCATAAATCTTTTATAAAGTTTTCAACTTCCTTTGGAGATTTAAGTTCATTTATAATGTTAGGTAATTTCATAAAAGCGATTCTATCTGTTTTAGCATACTAAAACAATACAACAACAATATAAATATATTATTCTTCAAAATAGGTTAGAATTTNTAAAATTTTAAGGAGTTATTATGACNATAGANNTTGACAGCAATTTTCCAATTCAAAAATTACGCTTGGTTGTGGCAGGAGAATTANAAGAGGTAGATTCATCCGNGTACCTGGCTGATAAAAAAGTTATGTTGGTAGGAGTGCCAGGCGCGTTTACGCCTACTTGTCATGTGTCACATTTACCAGGTTATATAGAACATCTTTCTACCTTTGAAGCTAAAGGGTATTCAGTTGTCTTCATATCAGTGAATGATCCCTTTGTCATGCAAGCTTGGTCTGAAGCCTCTAATGCTGATGGCATCAACATGATTGCTGACGGAAATGGTGACTTAACAGAAGCGCTTGGATTGGTGATGGATGCATCAGGTTTCGGTTTGGGCAAGAGATGCATGAGGTTTGCTATGTCTATTGATAATGGCCTGATAAAATCCATAGATGTAGAAGAGGGCGGCGCTCTTGATATTTCATCCGCGGAATCACAGCTTGCAAAAATCTAAGCCGAAATATCTCTTTGCAGGACTCGGTACTATGGGCTTTGCTATGGCTGGCCATCTATCCAAGAATACTAATCTAGATATTTATGTCTTTAATAGAACCTCATCAGTTTCCGCTAAATGGGTTAAGAAATATAATGGAACACAGCTAATAGCTCTTAATAACTGCTCTGTAAAATTTGATGGAGTAATAACATGCTTAAAGGATGACGCTTCTATTTCTTCGGTACTGCTCAAAAGCGGCTTCTTAGAGTTTCTTAAGACTAATTCTGTAATTGTTGATCACTCAACAACTTCACTAGATTTAGTTTCATCAATCTCTAAGCATTCTAAAATCCTAGATAAAAAAATATCATTCTTTGATGCTCCTGTAAGCGGAGGAGAGGCAGGTGCGGTAAATGGTGCTTTGTCTATTATGCTAGGAGGCCCTAAGAAAAAACTCATACAAATTAATAACCTTATGCAGTCATATGCAAAGAACATCGTTTATATAGGGCCTAGCGGGCATGGCCAGTTAACCAAAATGGTTAATCAGTTATGTATTGGGAGCCTTATTCAAGGGTTGTCTGAGGGAGTAGCTTTAGGAAAAAAATCTAATTTAAATATGACTAAAGTTCTGGATGCTATATCTGGAGGCGCTGCTCAATCCTGGCAGATGGATAATCGATTTAAAACTATGGTTAATGGTAAATTTGATTTTGGGTTTGAAGTAGATCTTATGATTAAAGACCTCAAAATAGCTTTAGATCATTCGAAGGATCTCGGCATTAAATTGCCTTCAACTAAATCTGTTCTTCAGAATTATAAGAAGTTATCAACTCTGGGGGATGGGAGGCTAGATACTTCTAGCCTCATAAAATTATTAGAGAAGTAAATTAAGCCACAAAAAAGCCCGCTATTTAAGCAGGCTTTTTTGTTGATCTTTTGTGGTTATTTTTTANTGAGAATAGTTCTCATGCAGACTGGTGAATTTAGACAACGGAAATNGATAATTTAAATTGGAGNGAAGAAAAAACTTATGTAAGAATTGCCATCTTTATCTTTTCTTCCAAGGGCATCTTTAAAAATAATTTTAACTTTCATATCAAATGATATATTTTGGGGGTCGGGGTCAACGTCAACTAAATTTCCTTTAACTGTTCCGCCCCCATCAAGGTCAACAATGGCAGAAACATATGGAACATCGACTCCGGGNAATGATCTATGAACAATCGAGTAAGAATATAATTTTCCAGTATTTGCTAATTTTAATTCAACAAAACAATCTCGCGCAAAACATTTACCGCAAGATGACCTTTCTTCTAGGAAGATAGAATTACAGTCTTTACATTTAAGGCCTGACAGAAAATATTCACCATTTTCTTGCCGTATATAATTTGTTGCTACTAATACATTGTCATCTTTATTGGACATATTTTTATCTTTGATTAATATTGGTAAGTGTTTTTATACTATATAAATGCTCAGGAGAGTTCAAATGAAAGGTTATATGTTTGGTTTGCTTTATATGGAAAGCTGGGAATGGTACGAGGAGTATTTTCCTGCTACCGCAAATTTAATTAAAGAGCATGGGGGAATTTACTTAGCTTCAGGTGTTAAACCAGACGTGCGAGAGGGTAAGGAAGAGCCAAGTGCATATGTGCTATTGGAATTTCCTGATTTAATCTCAGCTCAAAATTGGTATGAAGACCCCAGATATAAACCATTGGTAGATTTAAGAAATTCTGGTGGAAGATCTGATATCTTTATATTCCCAGGTGCGCCTCAAGAAAATGACTAAAATAAATAAAGTCTACTCAGAGTGGCTAGACGTTATCAATGATTCTGATATAGCATCTATAACTCTTGGCGAGCTCATTGACTCAACAGCTAGAAAATATCCCGATAATGAGGCGCTCGTTTACTCGAATCAGCCAGATGTAGAGGATATTCGATGGACATATAAATATTTAAGTGAAGCATCTACAGATCTTGCTAAAGGATTTCTAGATGATGGCTTATTGCCCGGAGATACAGTTGGAGTTTGGGGACCAAATCATCCAGAGTGGATTTTAACAGAATATGCATTAGCAAAAGCCGGTTTAAAAATGGTCACATTAAACCCACTTTATAAAGAGCAGGAACTCATTTTTGCACTTAATACNGTTAATGCAAAAGGTTTAATTCATGCTGATGCAATAGGTGGACTTAAAGCAGATGAGTTGATTGAAATTATTAAGCCAGAAATAACCTCACTCAAAAATATACATTCATTTGACACTGGTTTGAAAAAATTAATCTCATCGGGTAAACAATCTTTGGCTAATCTGCCGTCAGTTAATTCCAAAGATATTTTCATGATCCAGTATACTTCTGGCACAACCGGCACTCCTAAAGCTGCTCAGATGACCCATGAGGCCTTAATTACTTCATCGCAGAATAGCCACATAAGATGGAAAGTAACAAATAATCAAAAAGTTTGTCACGGCTTTCCTTTATTTCATATTGGNGGCTCAGCATGCATGACTCTTGGCGCAGCTTCAATGGGCGCTGTTTCCTTNCCATTATATATATTTAAACCCTCTGTCACTCTAGACATTATTGAGAATGAAGGTTGTTCAATGTTTATTGGCGCACCGGTCCATTTAACAGCAATGATGCAAGATCCTAGTTTTAAAGATAGAGATTTATCAGCTTTAAAATGCTTAGTTGTTGGTGGTTCAAATCCCCCAGTTGAACTAATTAAACAATTTTCTCTTAAATTTAATGCAGATGTTATTAATGGTTATGGTATGACCGAAACTTGTGGGCTTTCTTGCACGGCGCTTCCAACTGATCCACCAGAACTAAAAGCCATAGCAGGCCTGCCTCTTCCAGGAGTTTCATTGCGTGTTGTAGATAAGAATTATGAACTTGTTAAACATGATCTTCCAGGTGAGTTGCTCTATAAGGGCCCAGGTTTGATGGAAGGCTATGGAAACCTGCCTGATGGCACCTCAGGAATTAACGAAGATGGATGGTTTCCCACTGGTGATTTAGCAATTATGAATTCTAATGGCTATATAAATATTGTTGGCCGATCAAAAGAAATGATTATTAGAGGTGGTGAAAATCTTTATCCAATCGAAATAGAGAATTATATGATTGAGCATCCTGGTGTTCTTGAGGTTGCAGTTTTTGGTCTGCCTGATAAAAAATATGATGAAGAGTGCTGTGCTGTTGTTAAGGTGGATCCATCTTTAATTGCAAGTCCAGAAGAATTAAGAGATTGGTGTAAGGACAGAATCTCTAGATGGAAGATACCAAGGTACATTTTTTTTATTGATTCATTTCCAATGACTCCTTCTGGCAAAATTCAAAAATATAAGTTGCAAGAAAAGTATATAAAAGAGACGAACTCAGACTAAACTTTTTAATATTTAAAACTTAAAAGAGTTTCCAACTTAACTTTTAAAAGAATTTTTTTTAATACATAATAATTCTATGGATTATTCAAAATACAAAGAACTGAAAGTTACAAAAGAAAATAAAATTCTTACGATTGCTATAAATCGCCCAGAACATATGAACGCTGTTAACAAACAACTTCATGGAGAATTTTCAACTATTTTTATTGACGCTGAATATGATGATGATATTGATATAGTAATTTTAACTGGAAGCGGCAAAGCATTTTGTGCTGGTGGAGACCTTAAGTGGCTCCTAGGTATTCACGGCGATCCAGTTGCTACCTCGTATCACATTAGTCATGATCGAAAAATACAAAATGCAATGTTGGATATGGAAAAACCTATTATTGCCAAGGTAAACGGTCCGGCAATAGGTCTTGGTTGTTCTTTAGCTCTATGTGATTTTATTTATGCTACACCTAGATCAAAATTTGCAGATCCACATGTTTCTGTTGGTCTGGTAGCCGGTGATGGTGGTTGCGTCATGTGGCCTCAATTAATTGGCTATGCAAGAGCAAAAAAATATCTTCTGACCGGAGAGGTAATGCTTGCTAAGGATGCATTGGAGATGGGATTGATAACTGAAGTTATTGAAGAAGATCAAATTGATGCGGAAGTTCAACAGTTAGCTGAAAAACTAAGAGATGGAGCCAAGTATGCAATCAGGTGGACAAAGACATCAATTAATGCGGGACTAAAAGTCATGGCAAATTCTATTATTGATCGCGCGGCTGCTTTTGAGAATGTTACACAGCTTATGGAGGATCATAAAATAGCTCTCCAAGCATTTTCTGACAAAGAAATACCAAAGTTTAAGCAAAAATAATAGTCCCCTTACCTTGAATAAATTTCTTATCATCACAGGCGGCAGTAGTGGAATAGGTTATGCAGCAGCAGTCCTTTTTCAAAAAGAAAATTATAAAGTTATCAACTTATCCAGATCTGAGATACCCCTTAAGGATGCAATTCACATTTCAGTTGATCTATCTAATTCAACATGGCACGAAGAGGTTAATAGCACCTTTTAAGACTTTGCTAGAAGATGCTGATCAAATTTCATTAATACACAATGCCAGCAAAATGCAGAGTGATAATGTTGAAAATTTTGATCTAAATGCTTTAAGAGATGTACTTGAGGTGAATTTAGTTGGTCCCTCCATCTTAAATCAGCTAACTATCCCCTATATGAAAAGAGGCTCATCAATTATATATGTTGGATCTACGCTCTCTGAAAAAGCTGTTCCACAGATGTCTTCTTATGTAACAACAAAACATGGAATGATTGGATTGATGAGAAGCACATGCCAAGATTTATTTGGTAGGTTTATACATACTGCTTGCGTATGTCCTGGAGCTACTGAAACAGAGATGTTACAGGAGTATGTCCAAGGTAATGCTGAGGCTCTTGAAATGATGGCAGGAACATTGAGTGAGAATAGATTAATTTCACCTGAAGAAATTGCTTCAACGTTATTATTTTGCTCTCAAAACTCAGTTATTAATGGTTCTGTAATCCATGCTAANTTAGGGATCCTTTCANCATGAATCAATTTAGTGAGCCGGAACATATAACTATTTTAAGAAATACTCTTAGGCAATTTATAGATAAAGAAATGCCAAGAGATAAAGTTAACCAATGGGATAAAGATGATTATTTTCCTAGAGATGTTTTTGATAAATTATGTGAATTAGGGGTAACTTCTTTAACTGTGCCTGAAGAATATGGTGGCTCTGGTAAAGATATGATGGCAACAATAGCTATAATTGAAGAGCTAGCTAGCAGAAGTCTTGGCATAGCGTCTGGATTTATATTTTGTGCATGTTATGCAGGTTTGAATATATCAGAAGCAGCAAGTGAGGCTCAAAAAAAAGAGCTTTTACCAAAGGTAGCTAAAGGGAAGATGCTATTTTCATATGGAATAAGCGAACCAGATGTAGGAGCTGATGTTGCAAGTGTTAGAACAAAAGCTGTAATTGATGGTGATGAGGTTATTATTAATGGAACAAAAAGATGGTGCTCAGGACCAAATGTAACTGATTTTATTTATACAATTGTCCGAAGTGGACCTGAAGAAGATAGATATAAAAATTTATCGCTAATTTTAATTCCACCAAAAGCAAAAGGTATTACGATTGAGGTTCAGCAGACCTTAGGCCAAAAAGGAGTCGGTGGTACTTGTGATGTAACATTCGAGGACGTTCGAGTTCCAATTGAAAATATTGTTGGTGGCCCTGATGGCTGGAACAATGGATGGAANAAAATAGTNAGCACTGGGCTAGATGTTGAAAAAATTGAAGTATCAGCTCTNGCCCTGGGAATTGCTAGAGCAGCTGTTGAAGATGCCTGGCAGTACTCACAAGAACGTATCCAATTCGGAAAACCCATCTGCCATAACCAATCTGTTAGACACCAACTTGCTGAAGTGAAAACAAAGCTAGAAGCTTGCAGACTGATGACTTACCAAGGAGCATGGCTTGCAGATCAAGACGTAGTTGCAACGGTTGAAATGTCCATGTCAAAACTTTTTGTAACAGAAACGGCATTGGAAATTGTTCTTACTTGTCAGCAAATATTAGGTGCATATGGTTATGTCAGAGACTTTGATATGGAAAGGTATGTAAGAGATATGCTAGCAATGCCTATGATAGGTGGATCGTCTTCAATCCAAAAAAATAATATTGCTAATAGGTTGAATCTTCCGAAGTAAAACTTATGTTTAAGGATCAAACTGCAATAGTTGGAATCGGGCAGACAGAATTCTCAAAAAACATTGATTCAACAGAATTAAATTTAGCCTGCAAAGCTATAAAATTAGCACTTGATGATGCGGGAATAAGTCCTGATCAAGTTGATGCATTAGGAACTTTTACATACGAAGAAACTCCTGAATTTGAAATCGCAAGAAATCTTGGTTTTGGTAACTTACATTACTGGAGTCAGGCTCCATATGGAGGTGGAGCAAGTTGTGCAGCAATTGGTCAAGTAGCTATGGCTATAGCAAGTGGAATAGCCAATGTTGGAGTTGTTTGGAGATCAAGGAAAAGGGGAGATCCAACTTCAAGAATGTGGTCACATACAGAGCAAGAAATTTTCGATCATTGGAAATGGTCTAGACCCTCAGGACTGGTAAGGCCAGTCGATGAGTCCTCAATGATCATGAGAAGATACATGTATGAATATAGCTACTCTAGAGAAGACTTGGCAAGTGTTGCTATGACTCTAAGAAAATATGCCAATAAAAATGTTAATGCTTTGATGTATAAAAAGGAGCTATCACTTGATGACTACATGAATGCAAGGATGATATCTGACCCTCTTTGCTTGTATGATAATTGCTTGGAGAGTGATGGCGCTATTGCAATTGTTATAACCAAATTAAGCCTTGCTAAAACATTAACCAATCAACCTGCGATAATTCATTCTTACTCTCAGGGAATGTCACAAGAGCATTCATTAATGACTGACTACCATGGAAATAATCCTCTTCAGAGCTCCTCGTATGTGACTGCAAAAACCTATGGAATTTATCAGACTTCCAACCAAAAGATGTTGATGTAGCACAATTCTATGATGCTTTCTCTCCAATGATTCCTCTTTCATTGGAGGCTTATAACTTTTGCTCGAAAGGCCAGGCTCTAAATATGATTGGAGATGGCTTTATTTCTGAAGATGGGCCCCTGCCAGTTAACACATCAGGTGGCAGCCTGTCTGAGGTTTACCTGCATGGCATGAACCTTGTCTTGGAGGCAGTAAGGCAAATTAGAGGGACATCTTCCTCTCAGGTAAATCATGCCAATTTATCTCTTGTTACCACTTGTGATTCAACTCCAAATGCTGCACTTTTATTAAGAGGGGATTCTTAGATGATTGAAAGCATTCCCATTCCTGGCNTTAATGATTTTGATGAAATTTTTTGGCTAAATTGCAGTAACAATCAATTATCAATTCAACATTGTGGCGCTTGTGATGAACCTCGATTTCCTCCAAGACATATGTGCCCAAAATGCCAGTCTATAGATCATAAATGGAAAATTGTTGCTGGAGATGCCGAGCTGTGGTCTTATGTTATTCCTCGCGCACCCTTGCTGCCTTACTTTGAAAAACAGTCTCCGTATATCGTAGGTTTGGTTGCTTTAAATAATTATACAAACATTCGAATTATTGGAAGAATAATGAATTCAGATGGAAGTAACTTAGCAAGTACAACAAATATTGCCATTGGATCTAAGCTATCTGTTGGATTTAATAAAATAAATTCTGAGATAACTATTCCTTTTTGGTTTCTAGATGTTTAAATTATAAAAGCTTGATAGATTGCTGGGGAGGTGATCATGAAAATAAACTACAACCCTTACTCTAAAGAATTTTGGGATAATTCTTGGGATATCTACAAAGACCTTAGGGATAATGATCCGGTTCACTGTATGGAAGACTTTGGTGGGGCCTGGGCATTAAGTAGGTTTGATGATATCTGGAATGCTCATCTAGGTTCATACACGGACTACACCTCNGTATTTGGAACTTCACCACCACCACTATTACTTGGTGATGAATCAGGCCCAGGTCATGTGTCAATTCCAACTAATGATGGTGCAGACCATAGAAATTATCGAAACACCATTGCCGATAAATACACCCAANCCTCCATTGCTGAATTGGAAGAAAAAATTCGATCTATGACTCGTGATGAGCTAAAACCAGCTTTAAAAATTGGTAAATTAGATATTCACGATATAGTAAGAAAAGTAGCTCTATTTAGTGTCACTGACATGATTGGTCTGGATCGAGAAGTGGCTTTAAAAGCTCGTGAATTAATTGATATTTTCTATGAAAGAGATCCGGACATTATGGGTGCAACGCCAAGAGGCCAAGAAGCTTTTGGGCAATGCATGGGTTTGATGCTTCAGCTCGCTGCTGAGTGGAGAAAAGATACTCCGCCTTCTCCCTCTCATATTGAAGCATGGATCAATAATCAAGTCTCAGAAGGTGTATGGATGTCTGATGAGCAGATTATGGGCAATACAAGCATGTTGATAATTACTGGGGCCGATACAGTTCCATATAACGTCGCCAATCTTTTTTATTATCTCAATCAAAGACCTGAACAAATGAAAATGATGAAAAATGATTTTTCATTGATTCCTAATGCTTTTGAAGAGTGTGTGAGATTTGATCATCCAACAAATATTCTTGGTCGAAGACTAATAAAGATCTTGAGCTCCATGGCAAGAAAATGAAAAAAGGTGATGCTGTTATTTATCTTTATCAATCCGCAGGAAGGGATGATAGGGAGTTTACCAATCCTGATGAATTTGACATCTCAAGACCGAAACCAAAAAGAAGTATTAGTTTTGGCCATGGCCCCCACAAATGCCTTGGACAGCACCTAGCAAGATTGGAGGGTAGGGTGATAATAGAGGAGATATTAACAGCTATACCAGAATTTGAGATTCAGGAAGATGGCGTAGTTAGGACATTTGGCGAATTCTTGCAAGGTTACAGAAATATGCCAATAGTGTTTAAACCTATCAAGTAAACTGCTTTTACTCTAAAGTTTATACATTATTGTTTTTTCACTTACTAAGAAATTAGCTTCATCTCTCCTAATTATTTCAACAATTTCAGGATTGCCTGCAATCTCCATAAAGCCATCTAAATCCTTTTGATTTTGAAAACCTAGCTCAGTTATAACGCTGAAAACATTACCTAGACTATCTGCTTTTAGGGTGAAATCCCCGGTAAGTAAATTAGATTTGGTTAAGTATCTCCTGGTATATTCTTTAAGCATCGGAAAAATGCTGTGAATAAGTGGGGCATGTTTAGTTTCGTAATATGCTTGAAACTCCTGATCTGAAATATCAGGCTTTTTGGTTATTAGGGCTATTAGTTTTGGCATAATTTTAAACAAGCTGACCATTCAGAAGGACTGAGTTTCCATGGCGATGCTAGAGGCTCTCCTGACTCATTAACTGCAAGAATTACTTTTGCCGATGCTGATATTTTTTTGTCTACTTGAACTCGAACATCAACTTGTAATAATGATCTTGAATCATCAATCTTCTGCTTGTGAATAACTAAACCCTGAAATTCAAGAACGTCTTCCGGGCAAATTGGTTTTTTCATTTTAAAGCTCACTTTTCCAATTCTTGTGGCATGACCATAAATATCTGTAATATATTTTATAATTAATCCATTCAAGGTGTAGTTGTTCATTATGATATTTGGAAGTTTGCCTTCAGACATTGCCCAGGTTTGATTGGTATGAAGAGGCTGCCAATCTCTGCTAGAAACTGCACCATTTTGTATAGACTTAACTGTTGCTATATGACTTGCAGAACTTAATACATTGTTCACTTCAAAGAATTTATTATTCATTTTTTATAGCCTAAAAAATGGATTTTTTGCATCCCAACCAATTCATTAGATTGGTTTTTATAAATTACCTCAATAATCCAGTATCTTCCTTTGCCAAGTTTAGTATCAACTTTATCACTAACACTTAACAATTTTTGCTCTGCTGAAATTCTATCGCCTTGAACTACTGGCTCATGAAATTCTATTTCAACTTCTGTCACAATACCCAATGGTAAATCCAAAGCTTTTTTTACTAAAAAATGCAGTTCCATCGGCATCCTTCTTTCTCTTTCTGGGTGCCATTCAAAATCATGAAGCCAGGATGGCAGAAGGGCTGGATGAGCTATTGTCATGTTTGTATGTTCACTAGCTTCAATTTGGTTCCAATATAGTGGATTAGAGTCCTCAATTGCTGAACAAAAATTCTGCCAAAGAACACTTTGCACTTCGAATGGACTAGCTTCAGTGATGACAGTTTTTCCGAGCCAGTTTTTTATTTTCTCTGGTAGAGCATTTTTATCCATTGCTTTTTATAAGGGTAGTTTTAACGCTTTTTTAGCAATTGTATTTTTTTGTATTTCAGTTGTGCCAGCTCCTATGGTATCAACAAGAGTGCTTCTATAAGACCATTCCCACTTTCCATTAGCATGTGATTGCTCATACTCCTTTGTAAACAAACCCTCTGGACCTAATATATCCATTGCAGCGTTAGCTAAGCGTTGATGTAATTTTGTGCTAAAGAGTTTAAATATTGCTGCTTCTGTCTGAGGAACCTGTTCTTGGATAGCTATCGATAGTACTTTTCTTTGCAACACCTTTGCTTTTTCAACGTCAGAAGCTAAATAGATGAGTTTTTTTCTAATGTCAGGTATTTCATTTAGTGGAGAGCCATCTCTAGATAGAGTGTTGACCAGATCTACTAATTCCTTGAATTTCTGCTCCAAAGGGGCAATGGTATAAAAGGTGAATCTTTCATAATTTAATGCTTCGCAAATGTATACCCAACCATTATTTACTTCTCCAACAACATACTCATCTGAAACCCACACATCAGTTAAAAATACACTATTTGTAGCATGCTCCCCGACAGTTTCAATTGGATGAACTTCTATGCCAGGATCATCCATTTTAACCAAAAAGACACTTATACCTTTGTGTTTTGGTGCCTCAGGATCTGTCCTTGCAGCCAACCAATACCAATCAGCTACATGACCTGATGAAGTCCATATTTTTTGACCATTGATTAACCACCCATTATCTTTGCGTTCTGCTTTGAGTTTCAAAGAAGCTAAATCTGAGCCAGCTCCAGGCTCGCTATAACCTAAAGCAAAATCAATTTCTCCAGCAAGGATTTTAGGTAAAAATTCATCTTTTACTGTTTGAGAGCCATGGTGAATAATTGTTTGACCAATTGATCCCACNCCTTTTCCAGGGGAGGGNGCTCCTACCCTACATAATTCTTCATTAAGTATGTAATCGTAGATACCATCTTTTTCTTGGCCTCCATATTGTTTTGGCCAAGACATACCTAGATATCCATGTTCTGATAACGTTCTCATGAATTTTTGTCTGGCCGGGCTATCTATTTTAGTCTGGGCATCAGCCTCTCTGTTTGGAGCAAAGACAATATCTGCATGGGGCTTAAGTTTTTCTTTTTTTATAAAAGTCCTAACCTCTTCAATAAATATTTCTTCTTCATGTGTGAAATCGAAGTTCATAAAATTACACTCCTGGTGCTAATACTTTATCTCTGTTTCCATGGTCATGATCAACTCTTAAAATTCTTTTTTCAATCACCCAGTCTCCATTGAATAATTTCCATTTATCCTGATATTCTCCAAACATTTCCCAATATTCCTTTTCATTTGGTGACAATCCAACATGATAAGCTCTAACATAGCATGCACTGGTTGCTTCATCAGAATTGATATTGAGGATTCTAAAATTAGTCAGCATATGTTGAGTCCAACCACAGCCACCAAGACTGGATTTGCACATAATAAGTATTTCTTCTCTAGACTGAGGCTCAAATGAAAAATTATCATCACCGTAGAATGCAGTCGCATCTTCGTGAAAAATNTCGTCTACAAGATCCCAATTCCTTGTATCCATAGCTGTAGCATACAAAATAAGCTTTCTTTTTATTATCTCTATAGAGCTTTCCATTATTTACACCTTTTTAATAACTCTACTAAGTTTAATATAAAAACACATTTTCTTGNTATGGCTTTCTAAAATAAGGAATTTGGGGAAGTGATGATATTAATATAAACTCTAATTTAGTATTTTTTAACCTTTATAAAACTTGAATCAATGGAACTAAATTTTAATGAAGAGCAAATAATACTTAGGCAGACCGCAGAAAGTGTTTGTAAAAATTATGCAGATTTAAGTTCTTTAAGAGAAATTGAGGGAACTGAATTAGGCTATTCAGAAGATTTCTGGAAGCAACTAGTTGAACTCGGTCTCACTGGTATATCTATTCCAGAAGAATTTGGAGGCTCAAATATGGGATTGCTTGATAGCGCAATACTGTATGAAGAATTTGGTAAAGCCTTGGCATTATCTCCACTCTTTATAAGCTCATTTATGTGCGCATCTCTTGTTGAATCATTCGGCACAAAAGCTCAAAAAGATATTATTCTTCCTAATATTGCATCTGGTGCTGACATATATACATTGGGTCTTTTAGAGAAGAATTCCAGCTTTCACGAATCTGGAATTAATCTTGAGATTCAAAACAAAGCCAATTCTCTTGTTTTAAATGGTTCCAAGCAGATGGTTCCATACGCATCCGTTGCTAAAGAAATTATTGTTATTTGTAAATATAAAAATTCAATTGTGGCTGCCATTGTTCCAATGGATCAAGCTGACGTAATTCATTCCTATCAAGCCAATCATGCCAAGACCAGTATGTATGAGGTTGAATTCAATAATGTGAAAATTGATGACTCTATGTTATTAATACATGAAAATTTCTGGTCAGTTTGGGAGTTAATTAGTCAAAAGTGTCAAATACTAATTGCTGCTGAGGCTGCAGGTGGCTCAGAAAAATCTTTGTATCTTGGAAGAGATTATTCTCTTGAAAGGGAGGCTTTTGGTCAAAAGATTGGTTCTTTTCAATCAATAGCTCATTACCTAGCAGATGGTTTGGTTGAGGTTGAGGCAAGCAAGCTGATGACTTATCAGGCGGCCTGGGCATATGATAATCAGAGAGATATTTCTAGCCTTTCCGCTATGGCAAAACTACAAGCCTGCAAATCGTATAGAGAAATATCAGCCACCACCATACAAATTTTTGGAGGAATGGGATTTACAGTTGATGCCGACCCTCAGCTTTATTTTAGGCGAGCCAAGCATTTACAGAACTCACTTTGGGGCGAGTCATACTTAGAGCAACAGCTGGAAAGCGCTTTTTTTAATAAAACCAGGAAATCCGATTGAAGTTCTCAACCATTGATTACCAGGTCCAAGATGGCGTGGCTACTATCTTACTCAATAGACCGGA
>JGI26060J43896_10000361_pt1 | contig 16496 bp, 10 predicted proteins | sample MarorgKNORR_S2LV_6_FD_43896 | JGI IMG/M metagenome (IMG submission 43896) | reverse complement strand
AATAATTTTATTCTAGCTACAGAGCCCTTAGATGATGGTGAGGCTCGATATATAAATAGAGATAATGTTTGTGCTCATGATAACAAGTTTCATGTGCACTACTTTAGAATGTCTCAAGACAATCGACTATTGTTTGGTGGTGGTGAAAATTACACCACAAAATTTCCTAGTAATCTTAAATCCTATGTAAGAAAAACAATGTTGGATGTTTTTCCAAAATTAGAGAATAAGAAAATTGATTTTGCTTGGGGTGGAACGATTGCTGTAACTGTCAATAGGATGCCACATATAGGAAAACTTGATTCTGGCATTTATTTTTCTCATGGGTTTTCTGGCCATGGAATTGCGATGGCCTCTTTGGCAGGAACGATTATGGCTGAGGCAATAGATGGATTCTCAAAACGATTTGATGTTTTTAATGAAGTCAAAATACATACTTATCCTGGAGGAACTTTACTGAGATGGCCAGGCTTCTATCTAGGCATGCTTTATTATTCATTGAAGGACAGATTGTGAGTAAAGCAAAAATATTAGCTGTATTAGTCATGGTTATGACCGTTAATGTTACTGCAATCTTTGCTGAAGAAGTGAGAGTATATAATTGGTCGGATTATATAGCTGACTCAGTGATTAAGGATTTTGAGCAGGAAACAGGCATTAATGTTATTTATGATGTTTATGACAGCAATGAAGTCTTAGAAGGTAAGCTACTTGCAGGAAGAACTGGTTATGATGTTGTCGGTCCTAGTATTGAGTATTTAGGTCGTCAAATAATGGCTGGAGTTTATCAAAAACTAGATCTCAATCAGCTCACAAACCATAAGAGTCTTGATAAAGCAATGATGACTAAGTTATCAACAATGGATCCAGATAACCAATATGCCATTCCCTATCTTTGGGGAACTACTGGAATTGGGTACAATCAAGATAATGCCATTGAGATTATGGGCGAAGGATTTCAAATGGATACATTTGATGTCCTATTTGATCCGGCAATTATTAGCAAATTTAAAAAATGTGGGATTGCATTTCTGGATGCACCCAGCGAAACTTTTAAAGCAGCTCTGCATTATATTGGCAAGGATCCAAATACAAAAAATCCAAATGATTATAAAAATGATGCATTTAAAATACTCAAAGGTGTCAGACCATATATCAAATATTTTCATTCATCAAAGTATATTAATGACTTAGCTAATGGAGATATTTGCCTTGTTTTTGGCTGGAATGGAGATATTCTTCAAGCTGCAGATCGTGCTCAAGAATCAGGGAATGGAGTGAAAATTATTTATAAGATCCCATCTGAAGGAGCACAGTTTTGGTTTGATATGATGGCTATTCCTAAAGATGCACCCAATACTGAAAATGCTCATACATTTATCAATTATATTTTAAGACCTGAGGTGATGGCCAGAATCAGTAATAAAGTCAAATTTGCCAATGCAAATATTGATTCTAAATCTATGATAAATATAGAAATAACCCAAAATCCTAGTATTTATCCTCCAGACGATATCATGAAAAAATTATTCCTTGCAGAGATTGCTGGACCAAAAATAGATCGAATTATGACTAGGCAATGGATTAATATTAAGAATAAGAATTAAAATAATATTTAGGTAGAGCAACATGAAGCGGACTATTTTTTACTTCTCATTAGCATGTCTTTTTCTTTTATCAAATGCTTTTAGCAATGATGTTGCTGATGAAGTTTTCTTAGATGGATCTATTCATACTTTTAATGAGTCACTGAGTATAGAAAACTCTATTGCGATAAAAGACGGCTATATCCTAGCAGTAGGAAATAAATCTTCAATTCAAAAGCTGATTGGAGAGAAAACTAAAATTAATAGATTGGATGGAAAAATGATGCTTCCATCATTTCATGATGCACACTCTCATCCAATTTGGGATGGTGTAAATCGCCTGAAATGTATACTTACTGATTTATATGATATTCAAAGCATCAAGGATGTACTTAGAGAATGCTTAAATAGTGATCTAACCAAGTCAACAGGCTGGATTGTAGGTTCAGGATTAAATATAGGGCTCTTTCCTGCAGGTAATCCAAATAAGTCTCTATTAGATGATATNAGCAAAGACATTCCTATTATTCTTTGGGCAAATGATGGACATAGCGGACTCGCTAATAGTAAGGCTCTTGAATTAGCAAATATTACAGCTGAGACACAAGATCCAAGTTATGGAGTCATAGAAAGAGACCCTATCACACAAGAGCCTAGTGGAACATTAAGGGAGTCAGCAGCGATTAATTTAGTATTAGACCTCACTCCAAAAGATACAGATTCTGATTATGATAAAGGTTTGAGTATTGCTCAGGAGATGGCTCATAGCTTTGGCATTACTTCAGTGCTAGAAGCAGCAGTTGGTGAACGCCATATGGCAACCTATAAGAGAGCTGCTGATCGTGAAGAATTAGATTTGAGAGTTTTTACTTGTCTTGAATATGGAAAAACTAATTTTGTTCATGATGCAAGTATGTTTGAAGATGTTTATCTCAAACTAGAGCAATTTAATCATCCTCGTATTAATGTCAATTGTGTAAAAATATTTATTGATGGGGTTTTAGAAGGACAAACTGGTGCATTGCTGGAGCCATACTTGGATTCAGGAGAAGTAGGAGAGCTTATTTTAGAAAAAGAATTACTTAATATGGCAATTGCTCGTTTTGATTCTGAAAATCGCCAAGTTCATACACACGCTATTGGTGATCGTGCTGTTCGAGCTGCTTTAGATGCATATGAGTATGCTCTTAAAGAGAATGGCTATCTTGATAATCGTCACCATATTTCTCACTTACAAATGATTAGCGAAGAGGATATCCCAAGATTCTCAGAATTAAATATNGCAGCTACATTTCAAGCTACATGGGCTATGCCTGATGAATATATTATGGGAATAAATATTCCTGAAATTGGCATCGAGAGAGTCAATAGGATGTATCCGATTCAAAGTGTTTTTCAGGCAGGAGGTTTAATTGTTGGGGGCAGTGATTGGGCTGTGACGACTATGAATCCTCTAGTTGCAATAGAGACAGCAATTAGAAGAGAAGACCCGGATGATAGATTGAAGGGCACACTTAATGAAGATGAAAGAATGGGGCTAACTGAGATGCTAAAGGCATACACTATTAATGCAGCCTACATAATGCATCAAGATAATATTACAGGTTCAATCGAGGCAGGTAAATTTGCTGATCTAATCATATTAGATAAGAATCTTTATGATATTCCANCGAATGAAATCAGTGAGGTTAGAGTTATGGAAACAATTATAGAAGGCAAGACTGTTTTCAAGATAGAATAATAATNCAATGAAAATAAAGACAGGAATTACAAGAAGGGATTTTGTTAATGGCATCAGTTTAAGCCTAGCAGCTTCAGTTTCGCCAATCGATTATTTGAGATCCCAAGGCATCGATTTAGATTATTATCCTCCTGCATTATCAGGCATGAGAGGTAATCATCCAGGCTCTTTTGATCANGCACATAAGCTTGCATTTACGGGCAATGGCTTTATTAATGAAACTAAAGATTTAGGTGAGAGCTATGATTTGATAGTGGTTGGCGGTGGTATTTCAGGATTGTCAGCTGCTCATTTTTTTAAAGAACGTACAGGAAAAGTTCCAAAAATCCTTATTCTAGACAATCATGATGATTTTGGAGGCCATGCAAAGCGTAATGAATTTGTTGTGAATGACCGGACGATGCTTGCCTATGGCGGTAGTCAATCTATCGAGTCACCAAGTTATTATGAGGAGATATCAAAAAAACTATTAACCAATCTTGGTATAGACTTTAATAAATTTTATAAGGCATATGATTTTGATTACTTTAAGAGTAGAAAGCTTGATGCAGGCTTTTACTTTAATAAGGCAACCTATGGTGTGAGCAGGATTGTAAAAAATGTACCCTCTTTTAGGTATGAACTCACTTATAAGGATTCTATAAAGCCTGACAATATCAAGAAAGTTGCATCCCAGTTACCAATTTCAGATCAGTCTAAAAAAGAATTTATTAAGCTCTTTCTAGACCAAACTGATTTTTTTCCTGAATTGAGTCTTGAAGAAAAATATTACTTATTGGATAACATCAGTTATGAAGACTATCTAAGGAAATACCATAAAGTGGGAGAGGAAGTCATTGGCTTATTTCATAATTTACTATGGGGTCTGTGGGGAGTAGGCAATGATTCCATTCCTGCTATTGGTTGCTGGGCTGATGGATTACCAGGTTTTGCTGGACTCGGCTTTACAGACAATGAAGAACTCAATGATGAAATTACTGATCAAACTCAATCCATGTATAACGTTGATGCCGTTGATGACAGTATTCGTGAATACATGAGTAATAACGAGCTATCTGATGAGCCCTATATTTTTCATTTTCCTGATGGCAATGCAACGATTGCAAGATTATTGGTTCGGAAGCTTATTCCCAATTCAATACCTGGGAATACCATGGAAGATATTGTGACTGCAAAAGCAAACTATTCCATGTTGGATATACCAGGACAAGACACTAATATCCGTTTAAATAGTACCGTGGTATCGACAACCAATACAAACAATGGAGTTGAAATCGTTTATGCAAAAGAGGGAGTACTGTATCAAGTTCACGCCAAACAATGCATACTTGCTTGCAACAATGGCATTATTCCAGAACTTTGTCCTCAATTGCCAGAGACACAAAAAAAGGCCCTTAAATACAATGTAAAAGTGCCCTTAGTTTGGGTACAGGTAGCAATGAAGAATTGGAATATGTTACTAAAAAATAAAGTTTATTCGCTGCAATGTCCCAATAATTTTTACAATAGCTTCTATGTTGATTTTCCAGTGAGCCTAGGAGACTATCAGTATCCTCAGAATTCTGAAGATCCAGTAGTGTTTATGATGCAACATGTGCCTACTCGACCTAATGAAGGTTATACCAACAGAGAGCAACATAGATTGGGNCGTCATGAAATGCTCAAAATGTCTTATCAAGATTATGAAGATAAATTATTCGATCAACTGAGGGGAATGTTTGGTTCAGATTTTAATGAAGAGGATGTTGCCGCTATCACAGTCAATCGATGGGCTCATGGGTATTCCTATGAATACAATAATTTATTTGATGCCGAATACTTTGGTGGAGAGATGCCAGATAGTCGAAATGATGAACGTTATCCACATGTGATTGGCAGAAAACCATTTGGCAATATAGCCATTGCGAACTGCGATTCATTAGGGAGTGCTTACGTTGATGCTGCAATCAGCCAGGCCGATAGAGCTGTGAATGAGCTATTGAGTTAGAACAATATTTAATTTTTTGCTAGATTCTCATTAAAGAACGTTTTCATTCTGGAATAGAGTTCTATCTTATTTTCTTCCAAAACAAAACCATGGCCTTCTTCCCTCTTTATTAGAACTTCATAAGGGATATCTTTTTTGTCTAGAGCATCCATAAGCGTTTCAGCTTGTTCAATTCTTACATTGAAATCTCTTCTACCATGCACAATAAAGAGTGGCGCCTTAATTTTATCGATATGAAACTTAGGAGAAGTTTTCTTCAATTGGTCAATATCCTCTTGAGGGTCAATCACATGATTCTTAAACCATCGATCCATTCGTTCAACCCATCTACCATTTTGCTCATAGAGCATTTTAAGATCCCAAATACCGACATAATTAACTGCACATCGATAGAGTTCGGGTGTCAAGGTAATGCCAGCCATAGTTGCGTAACCACCATAACTAGCTCCATAAATACAAACATGTTCAGAATCAGCTATGCCTTCATCAATGGCCCACTGAACTCCATCGCTGATGTCATCTTGCATCTCAAGTCCCCATCGCTTGTAACCTATTTTTTCAAATCTCTTCCCATAGCCACCTGAGCCTCTGTAATTAATTTGCATGACAGCATAACCTTGATTAGCAAAAAATTGAGTTTCTGCATTGAATCTCCAAGCATCTTGTACACCAAAAGGTCCTCCATGTGGATTGATGATCAGAGGAAGGTCTTTACCATCACTGTCTATCGGTATTGTTAAGAAGGCATAGATGGTTTCACCATCTCTCGCTTCATAAGTAATGGGTTTCATTTTAGACATGGTTTTTGGATCAATCCATGGTCTTGTTGATCCGAGGTAAACTATAGTATTTTTATTACTATCATAGAGGTAATATTCNCCAGGATTGATATCACTGACGATGTTGAGAATCATTTTTTCCCCATACTCACTCATTGAGGATATACCAACATAATCCACACCAAATGCCGTCTTGAAACCCTCAATAAGGCTTTCCCACTTGCTATCAATATAATGTCTTTGAGGCTTGGTATCGATGTCATTGTAAATAATCGTGACGGGCTCACCTGTTGGAGTAAAACCTAGATAATTAACATCAGTGCCTTCATTATCAAATACATCTTCCATTTCTCCCGTTTGAGGATCAAACAAACTAATAGAATAAGTATCTTGTCCCAAATTAGAGGTGACATACATCTTTTCATTATTCTCTGTAAATCCCAACAGACCCCAACCATTTTGAATACCTTCAAAACGATCTATTTCAGTCCATTCAGAGTCTTCATCCTCTCTATACATAACTTGTGTTTCATAGCTCAGTGAATTCTCATCCTGCATTGCGGCTAATCGAATAACCCCATCATTGTCAGCACCCCATCCCATCACTGGTCCGGGTGGTGTTAACATACGTCTAAATTTTCCTGTATAGACATTCATTTTATAAACATCCAAATAATATCTTTTGCGATCATTGCGTGCGACTAGTATATTTTCAGGGTCAAATGGCAATAGATTGAGAACCTCTGTTCTGATAACTTTTTGATTGGTTAATGCGTCTTCTGGCTTTACTAATTGCATTGGTTCTTTGCCATCTTTATTTACAGCATAGATTCCAATTGAATCAATGCCTCCTGTTATCCCATTTAGTTGATCTCCACCCGTTGTGAAAATAATCCTATCGTTATTCCCCCAGAAGAAACTTGCTACATTTTGGCCTCTAAGTTGAGTGACTCTGATTCTTGAGCACTTGGCTATTATTCCATTTTGACAATCTTTATCTGAATCTGAAAGTTTGAAAACAACGATGTTTCTTCTGCTTAGATTGCATATATCAACCACACCTGATTTTGGTTTTCTTCTACTTTTTTTCTTACAACGTGAAAGTGTTTCTTTATTAATGTTTAGTGGTGTTAGAGCAGCCAGATATTGTCCATCAGGTGATAATTGTGGTGACAACATTGCAGGATCTTTAAAGAAGTGCTCAACAGAAAACTCTTCAACTGCTAGGGATGACAAACTAAATGATATTGCCAATATTGTTATTAAATATTTCATATTATTTCCTTCATGGCTATGAACCTTAACCAAAAAGATAACAAAGATCTAGTTGGTGTATAAAAATTAGTTAGTAATTTTAATGTATTTTCAGATAATACTAACTATCGTTACCTCTATTCCAACGAACTAAATTTTCCATCTTGATTCGTCTTAAAAATACTTTGTACTTATAATCTTCTTCTTGCCATTCCTTTAGCCATTTTTCACCATTCCTTTCTGCATCTATAAAGACTGCATTGGTAATCATCATCGGAATTAAAATTGATCCATGTATAACGATACTTGTTACGATGCTATAGTTAATAAAACCCATATAATATATGGCAATCAATCCGAAGAATACACACCAGATGGAAAAGAGTACTAGCATGAAGTATGTTTGGAGACTTGGACTGGTTATATGTTTTAATGGATTNTATTTGACATTCATAACACTTCTCCAAGTGTTAAGTATCAACATTATTGTTCTTCTAAATAAGTTTGGTTTATTCATTTAAGTTTATATTCTCCTTAATAAAAAAAATGATAAAGATCTAGTTGATGCAAGAAAAATTGGTTACTATTTTGACAATGAAATATAACAAACTCTACACATCAATATTTTTTCTACTTTTAATTGAGAATGTATTCGCTCAAAGCATCTCATCGGATTGCTTAGCATTGATAAAAGACAATCAATGCCAGGAAGCTGTTTTGGCCTGTTCTCTCCTAGCAGAAGAGGGGGATCCTAAGTCACAGACACTCCTGAGTCTACTTCTATCTGGAACCAGTGATGGTGACTTTAGAAGAAATTACAAACAGTCCTTCAACTGGATTTCTCAAGCGGCTGATCAAGGCTATACCAAGGCAGAATTAGCATTGGCAGAAATGTATATGAATGGCGAAGTCATTCCTATGAATGCTAAAAAAGCTAAAGTCTGGTATGAGAAAGCGGCAGCAAAAGAAAATATGGATGGAATTAATGGTCTTGCTAGATTGTATCGTTATGGAACTGGCGTTAGAAAAGATTATGAGAAAGCTTTTTCACTTTATGAAAAAGCAGCTCTTAAGAATCATGTCAGATCTCAAGCTGGCATGGGATTGTCTTATAGGGATGCAAAAGGAGTTAAGAAAAATTTAGTCAAATCCTATGCTTGGCTTTNCGTAGCTGCAAACAGTATCTCTGATAAGGAATTAAAACAATTAAGGGATACATATGAAGAGGAAAGAGAGGCTAGGGATAGAACTATTTCTCAATGCTCTTATATTTTAGAATTTGAAAACTTTCAAGACATCATGGCTGTCTCTTATTCAAAAAAAATGTTGCTGGATTTGAAACAGAGGATGAGTAGGAAACAAATAAATAAGGCAAACAAATTAGTTCTTGAATTGAATCAGCAATTGTCTAACCAGTAAAAAAAAAGAGCGGGTGATTCACCCGCTCTTAATTGNTCTAGATCTTCTCTTGTTTAGAGAGATTGATCGTATCGGAAGTAAACCGTTCTTCCTCTTGTGTCATATAGACTGAAAGAAAATGGCTCCCAACCATACCACTCGCTATTTTGCTCTGGCTCTTCATTGGTAAGATTGATAGCACCAACAGTCAATGAAGCATTCCATGGAAGTTGATACTTAGCTTGTAAGTTCCATTCCATATGACTGCCAACACTATAGGTATCACCACCGTACTCTTCTGATTGACCTGAGAGATAGTAACCAGTNAGCGCCATGGATATGTCGCCTTTACCCCAGTATAGATGTGGATTCATTCTAATATCCGGTAATCCCATTTCACCTTGAAACTCATTTTTAGGACTTTCTGGGTATGTTTGTACTATATATTTTAGATATTTAGCTGCACTTACACCTACATCAAAACGACCCATGTTATCGGTATCTATAATGTATGTAATATCAATATCAAGACCTTCAGCTTCAACACCAGCAAAGTTATTNTATTGAAGAGAAACATAGTTTACTCCTCCTTGTGGACCTTCTTCACCAGGACCGTAACGAACAACATAGTTTGTTAGTCCTGCAGCTTCTGCTGAGAACTCACGATTTAAACTGGATGTTGTAATAAGGTTCTCATATTCAGTATGCCAAAATCCAAGTTGTACTGTTAATTCAGGCATAGGTGCTAGAACCACACCGTATGTCCAACTATCAGACAATTCAGGTTTTAGCTCAGGGTTACCACCGTAAAGTGCTCTGTACTGAGTACTTGTACAAACGGATGCACCACTTGCACAACCTACGATATCAATACCTGATGGAAAGCTTTCTGACCTGTTACCATATAGCTCATCCATGCCTGCTGCTCTAAATCCTTCACCGTATGTTCCTCTGAGAAGAATCCAGTCATTTGGTCTATAAGACATTGTGATTTGTGGAGAGAAGTTACTTCCAATACCAGCNCTACTATAACTGTCATATCGACCAGCAATGCTCGTATTCAATTTTTCTGTCCATGGCAATCCCATTTCAAAGAACATAGACTTTCTTGATCTCGCAGCTTGGATGTTATCACCACCTGCTGAACCGGCAATGATAAATGCATTGGATTCTGGATCATTCAATTGTTTGAAGTAGAGTTGATTGTATTCTGCTCCAANAACCATTCCAATTGCTCCACCTGCCAACTCACCAATATCAAAATCCATGATGAAGTCCATGGTTTGTGATTTTAAATCAGCTGAGTATATAGATGTATGATTGAATGCCAACATTTGTGCTGCCACTTCATCAAGCGTACTGTTGATTCCCCATGGGTCAACTTCGAAATTATCTAGACCTGCTTGAAGCAGACTCTTATTCACTAAATTTTGAGTGGTATTATCAGTATCATTGTTGACTACTTGGAAGTTTAATTCCCAGTTGGCTCCACCCATTACATCAAAAATACCTTCAAATCCTATTCTAAGATCTTGAATGTTTTCAACCACATTGTTATCACGAGTTCCATTTGGAACAGATCTCATTAACATGATTGCAGTACCACANTTNACATCAGTCGCAGCACAATCAAAACCATATGCATACAATGGATGATTTGGNTTGTCTGAATAGATTGTTGGGTATGGAGATGTAATAGGTGTTCCTGCAAATCTCTGATCGGAATCATTTTGAGAAATCATTAACACTGTATTCATCGTCACATCTGGNCTTAGATCAAGAGATGATTTCATTAAGAAAGCATTTCTTTTTGCTCTAGGAATAGAAATAATATCTTGAGCAAAATCATAACCACATCTTCCAGCTGAATTTCCACCTGCTGCACCAGCCCATCNATATGAGTTAGGGAAGGTTGCACTTGAATTGCTTCCTGTATCAGCATTACTGCCTACTGGTACTTCAGGACATCTTGGATCAACTTGATATCCACTACCACCAACATTGTTACCATAGATATATGCGGTACTTGGGTAACCAAATGAACTGTAGTAGTCATAGTCATATGCATGACTTGCATAATCTATATCCCTATAGTATTGAGGTCTTCTATCATAATGCTGAAGTGTAAAGAAAATATTTCCTTTTGCATTAGACACACCACCAGTAATATTTGCTTGGGTATAATCCGCACCATCTTGAGGTGTACCAGAGGTTACTGAGAAATTTAATCCATCAAAATCTTTTCTAGTAATAATATTGACTACACCAGCTATAGCATCAGAACCATAAATAGCTGAAGCACCATCACGTAGTATTTCAACTCTTTCGACAATTGATGCAGGAATTTGGTTCAAGTTCTGAGCTGCACCACCGGATCCACCGGTTGAAGCAATCCTTCTTCCATCAACTAAAACTAGTGTTCTTGCTGAACCCAAGCCTCTTAATGAAACTTCATTTACAGACGCTTGACCATTTGCATAACCAGAAGTTTCTTTAAATGAACCAAAAGAGTTGTAAGGAGTTGTTTGCAGAACTTCTGCTACAGTAGCAAAGCCTGATAACTCAATTTGCTCTCTTGAAATCACAGTGACTGGTTGAGCTGTTTCTATGTCAGTTTGATTCAAACGAGAACCAGTAACCTGGATTTTACCCAGCTCAGCTGCATCTTCATCTTCATCTTGTGACATTACAGGAGTGACAAAAATAACTGCTGTAATGCTTAAAGCAACAAAAAATCCTGTTACTTTTTCTAAAAGGTTAACCTTCATTTGATATATCCTCATATTTTATTAAACTTAAAAAGTAATAAGTANTNCTCATCAATTTTATTGATNAGTTAATTTTCTTATTACTACTTAATCATTATTCTCATTGATAACACCATTATAAGCAAGCCTAAATTGATTATTAATTAATGCTAAAACAACGAATAAGACTATAGAATAGGCTATCGATAGCAATACTGTTGCTGATTAACAACATTATTATCAATGAAAAGACTGTAATTATAGTCAGTAAGCAATTATTTTTTTAAGCTATTGATCTCAGTATTACTGAATGTATGATGGATTATCAATCAAGAGTATTATTTACATGAAATATTTAATTAAAAGTTTAGTTGTTTTATTTTTTACTTTCACATTTATGACATCAACTCAAAGTCAGACATTGAGTGAAAAAATCGATGAGTGTAAGGAGATTAAGGTTTCGCTCATACGCTTACAATGCTATGACCGTATTTCTGATCAAAGAGGAACTCAGGCTGTAAAGAAATCTAAGAGAAGATTATTTGACTTAGGGAGAGATAAAAATAAGGCAGATATATCTGACAATGCTAATCAGGCTAAAAAGGTTGATGAGCCGGCTGAAGAAATAAAAGCAACAGTTGCTCCAAATTCAGAGAGTAGTTTTGGAAAGACTGAGAATCTTTCAGAGCCCGAAGAAATTAACTCAAGAATTCTAGGGGTTTTCAATGGTTGGTCTGGAGAGACAACATTTGAACTTGAGAATGGACAAATCTGGAAAAAATCTGGAAATGGTTTTCTATCTGCAAACGTCAATAACCCTAAGATAAACATTAAGAAGGGAGCACTAGGTTCTTTCACCTTAAGCGTTGAAGGATTTAACTCAAGCATTAAAGTGAAGCGTATTAAGTAATTTAAAATCAATGTTCTATCTTTTTCTTATAGTAATTATTTTAATTATCATTGTTGCACCATCATTATGGGTTACTAGGACTATAAAAAAATTTAGCGAACCTAATGATCGCTATGATTTTACTGGCTCTACTTTTGCAAGAAAGCTACTCGATGCTCTCAATCTTCAAGATATAGATGTTGAGTCTACAGAGCTTGGGGATCATTATGATCCAACATCCAGAACAGTAAGACTGACTGCTGATAAAATGGAATCCAGGTCACTAACTGCGATTACTATTGCCGCTCATGAAGTGGGGCATGCACATCAGCATGCAACTAGCTATAAACCATTTAAGCTAAGAACACTTTTGGTTAAAGCTATGGCACCTGCAGAGCGTTTTGGTGCCTTGATACTAATAGCTGCACCTATTGTGACTTTATTAACACGCATACCACAATCAGGTTTGATCATGTTTCTGGGAGGCTTCTTAACCTTAGGCGTCTCTAGCGTGATCCATCTAGTAACTCTGCCTACGGAATGGAATGCTAGTTTTGATAGGGCTTTACCGATGCTAGAGAAAGGAAATATTTTAAAGGATGGTGATGAACCACATGCAAGGGAATTATTGACAGCAGCTGCAATGACCTATGTGGCTGCTTCTCTAATGAGCTTAATTAATATTGCTCGTTGGTGGGCCATTCTTAGAAAAGGCCCTTTATGAAAAAAGGGCGCTAATGAATTAGCACCCTTTCTTATTATTTGATTTCGAAAAATCTATATCTTAAAAATCAAATTGCATACCAAGCCTTATTTTTCTTGGAGCTTGGAAATTAATAGGCAATTGATAGTTAGGATTTGTTACGCCGCCTGATTCACCGTACTCATTCATATCGGTTACAGCTTGCGAATCCAAGACATTAAACATATCTAATCTGAAAATTAATCGTTCAGAAAATCGATACGATAATAATGCATCAAGGGTCGTAATTGTGTCACTTTCAAACGCACTCGCTCTTGGTGTGAGTGTTCCTTCACAATACCAAGATGAATCACCGTATGCAGATGCAAATACATCCGTAGGATGGGTTCCTATACAACCAAATTTTCTTGGTGATTCGGCTCTAAATGCCATACCTAAAGTCAGCTTGTCATTAATCGCTTTTGTACCAAAAACTTTTAACAAGTGTCTTCTGTGATTTGGAAGATAACCGTATGAACCATCGGTAAGACCTGGTTGGTCAAAATCTTGAGTAATACCGGCATCGTCTTGACCATTATCTGACTTAACAGTCCCTTCATAGTTACCCTTAGTACTTGACCAAGTATACGATGCTTTTAAGCCCCAATCACCATCAAATGGTCGATCTAGGGCAATTGCCACTGCTTTATATTCCCTACTAACCTCAGGATAGTTAAGGTCTGCTGCTGAAAGTTCCACAGTAGTACCTAATTCAGGAAGATAGACATTCATGTCAGATCCCGGATTAGTTAAAACGTACTGATGGAATCCTGTCCACTCTTCTGCACAAGTATTGCCAGTATTAGTTACTGTAATTCCATTAGCATCACAGTAAGCAAGAACAGCTGCATCAATAGCAACGTCTTCGATGGTTGAAGCGAGTGATCTTGAAGTGAATGTGACACCAAGATCAAATCCTTCTAGCATTCCACTTTCAAGAGTTTGAGCGTACCCAAGGATAAACTCTTCTTGATACATAGGCTCTAGAGAATTATCTGTGGTTGATCTAGTATCTGGAACTGAACCGTCACCATAGACAACACCACCAACTTTAGCTCCTAGAGCTGGATTATCAGAACCATGTTGATCAGCAGTGGTTTCGTAGAAGTCATGAATATAAGTTTCACCACCAGCCATTCTGATATTGGTATTAGCAGCAATTGGAAGATAGTATTCGCCGTAAGATCCGAAGATTTTACGATTACCATCACCATCGATATCATAAGTAACACCTAATCTAATGGCATCTTGATCTTCAGTTTTAACAAACGTTTCACCATTAGCATTTTTATTATCATAACTTGAACGTCTGATACCTGCGTTTACCATCAATTGATCATTAACCTGCCAACTGTCTTGTAGGTATAGAACTTCTTGATTGGTCTCAAAAGAACCACCATTGATGTATGTTCTTTTTCTGACATAAGGTTGACCAGCCACACTGTTTCCAGTGTAACTTCCATATGAAGGAGAGTTAAAGTACATATAGTAAACACCACCAGAGTTAATTGTGTTATCAACTGCAGTCAATTCCTCTTCTTCAAAACCAAGTCGAAGATGATGTTTGCCTACATAGTAGTCGATATCATAACGCATGATTTCTCTTTCATCATCACCCACACTGATACTAAAGTTTGTCCAAGAACCACATGGTAGCCACCCAGATCCTGGATTTTTTGCACTAGAAGGATGGAGGTAACATGCTGGTGCAGCATCATTAGCTCCAGAGGTAGTTCTGTTGTATTCATTACTACCGTAGGTAATAGCTGCGGTTAAATTATCCGTAATTAGAAAAGATGCTTTTCCAATATGATTCTCACCACCGATGTTATAAAAACTTGGCCCAACTAAAGAAGTTGCACCTGTATCAGCATCATAAGAATATGTGTCTTCAACGTTTTCAGCATCATCATTGAAGTAAGTGTATTCAAGGTGAACTTTATCGCCACCGTAGAAGTCTAATTTACCACCAAAGAAGGTTTCATCTTTTTTATAGATATACTGTTGGGAAGTACCTGTATCTAAGTACTCGTCATCTTCTGGATTTACTAAAAGGTAAAAGAACAACATATCTTTGATGATTGGTCCGCTGACCCATACGTTAGTTTCCATAAAATCTCTTTCATCAAGATTGTTTCTAGAACTATAGGTATCAGGTTTGTCTTCAATAAGACTGTCAGGTGTGTATGAGACATTGAAACCAAANTCCCAATCNTTNCTTCCACTTTTTGTTACAGCATTTACNACACCACCAGTNGCTTTACCAAACTCAGCTTGGTAACCTCCAGTTTTAACTTCAACTTGTTCATAGAATTCAAACGGTACTGAAGATGAACCTGTAAAGTTTCTAAAGTTAGTGGTGTTTAAGCCGTTAACTATATAAACATTCTCAGCTGGTGAAGAACCACCAATTGAGGCCAGATTACCAAATGCAGAATCACCACTTTGAGTTCCTGGAGCTAGCAATTGAATAGCAGTAATATTTCTTGCAATAGGGGTAGTGTTGATTAACTCATCCACATCCACACTGATTCCAGTGGTTGTAGAGTCAAAATCTTTAACTTGACGTGCACCTGCAGTAACCACCATTTCTTCCATATCACCTGAACTCAAAACGAAGTTATAAGATGTGTTACCAAGTCTTATGCGTACACTATCATCTAGTGTTGTATAACCACCCGCTGAAATTGATACATTATATGTACCAATTGCCAATAGCGGCATACTAATTGATCCGTCTGATCCTGTTACACCACTTCTTGATACACCTGTTGATGTAGAAGAAACTGAAACGGCAGCCCCAGAAATTGAAGCGCCAGATGAGCTTAGAACCTTACCATTCAATGTACCACTAGTTCCATCTTCAGCGAATGCTGAGGATCCTATAGTAAGTATAAAGAATGATAAAACAAAGCCGAATAGTCTTGATTTATTCATTTAACTAATTCCTTAATTTAAAAAGTTTAAACGGAAATTATCCACTTCAATGGAGTGCATGACAATTTATGAGTGATAACTAAATGTTGTATAAAAACAAATAAATTAGTTAAACTATTGATTTATATATTATTTTTATAGTATATAGGCTTGTATTAATTATCGATACTATTCGTTTCGAAATTAACAATGTTTCCGATACTTAATCCATTGATTTCTGATAATCCACCATTAATCTCAAGGACCCATTCTGCTTTTTTATTGGAATAAATACTTTTTGTGGATAGTGGCTTAGCATTATTATGAATTTTTATAATTCTTTTATTTTTATCAATAAAGATAATATCCAGTTTAATTAAAGTATTTTTCATCCACATAGACACGTATCTAGGAGGTGTAAAATGAAATAGCATGCCTTTGTCTTGAGGAAGATTTG
>JGI26060J43896_10000357_pt1 | contig 16558 bp, 17 predicted proteins | sample MarorgKNORR_S2LV_6_FD_43896 | JGI IMG/M metagenome (IMG submission 43896) | reverse complement strand
CGCCCTGGTGGTCGTGTCATCGGCCTGTCGCGTGGATGCCACGGTCACCGTCGAGGTGTCCGAGGACGGTTCGGGAACCGTCGCCGTGGGCCTGGAGCTGGACGCTGCGGCTGTGGATGCCCTGGGTGGCTTCGACGATCGGGTGCGCGTCGACGACCTCGAGGCTGCCGGCTGGGAGGTGATCGGACCCACTACCGATGGCTGGGGCGTGGGCCGCATGTCGGCGGCGAAGCGGTTCGCCTCGCCGGGACGCCTCGCCGGGGTACTGGCCGAGGTGGCCGGTCCCACGGCGTTCCGTGATGTGTCGCTGGTGCGGGAGCGGTCGTTCGCCCGGACGACCTGGCGCCTCACTGGAATCGTCAACGTGTCCGAGGGCCTCGACCTGTTGGCCGACCCGGCGCTGTCCGAGATCCTGGGCGGCCTGCCGTTCGCCCGCACAGAAGCCGAGCTGGCGCTGCTCGCCGGGTGCGGGGAGGCGCCGTGCGACGTGTCCGACTCCTTCAGCCTCCTGCTGGTGGCCGCCATGCCCACCACGCGGACCGACGACGGGTCCGATGCCGACGAGGTGGTCGGTCGTTGGACCGTGACCCTCGGGGACAGGGCGCCGACCCTCTTCCATGCCACCGGGGTCCTCGAGGACCAGGTGCCCAGGACGTGGCTGAACATCTCGGTGATGGCCGCCGGCCTCTTCGTCCTGGTGGTGGTCTTCCAGGCACTTCGCCTGCTCCGGACCCGGCGGCGCACCCGGGCCGGAGCGCAGCGCCGTGCCCCGGTGGCCCGACGGTCGGCCGAGATAGTCGAGGAGCATCCAGATCCGGCCAGGGCGCCGCGTAGGGAGTTGCGCCTCGTGGCCCTCGGCGGGATTGGCGTGATCTGGGATGCCGGTGGCGATCCGGAGGGTCTCCTCGTGCCGTTCGTGAGAGAGCAGGGTGGTGTCGTGGATCCCCGCGAGGTGGCCGATCGCTACCGGGCGGCCAGCCTGGGCCAGATGTCCAGCGAGGACTTCTGGGAATCGGTCGGGGTCTCCGGTTCCGTGGAGGCCCTCGATGCCGCCTACCTCTCCAGGGTCAGGATGCGTGCCGACGTGCTGCCGTTCCTGGATCGGATGGAACAGCGGTCGATGCCCGTGGCGTGCCTCACCAACGCGGTGCTGCCATGGTCGGAGCTGCTACGTCGGAGGTTCGCCCTGGAGGGCAGGATCGAGCCGTGGGTCGCCTCCGGTGGAGTCGGGGCACGCAAGCCCAGCCAGGCCATGTTCGAGGCCCTGCGTCGCATGTCTGGGGTGGCGTTTGGCGACATGCTGCTGATCGACTCGGATCCATCGACGCTGGAGGCGGCCCGTGGACTCGGGATGTCGACGGTTCTTCTGCGTGGCACCGCCCTGGTGCCGGCCGACTTCGGCCACCCNGTGATCGACGGTTTCGGCGACCTGTTCCGCGCCAGCCAGGCCTGACCGCCGGCTCCTGTCACACCCCGTCCATAGCGTTCGGCCCATGCCGACACGGACCGCCACTCGCACCCACCCTTACACCTGCGGATCGTGTGCCGCGCCCCATGCGAAGTGGGTGGGCCGCTGTACCTCGTGTTCGGCCTGGAACTCGCTGCTCGAGACCCGTGCGTCGATTGCCGGGGTGGCGCAGCTGGGCAACGTGCAACCGATGACGGCGCTGGAACCCGGGGCGGCAACCACAGTGCCCACCGGCATGACCGAGGCTGACCGGTGCCTCGACGGTGGCCTGGTCCCGGGCTCGGTGACGCTCCTGGGTGGCGAGCCCGGGATCGGCAAGTCGACCTTCACCCTGCAACTGGCCGCCGCNCGGGTTCGGGCGGGCGGACGCGTCCTGTTGGTGAGCGCCGAGGAGTCGGCATCCCAGGTCCGGCTCCGGGCCGACCGCCTGGGCGCAGTGCTGGACGACCTTTGGTTGGCCGGCGACGCATCGGTGGAGGCGATCCTGGCCCACGCCGATCGCCTGCAGCCCGACCTCCTCATCGTGGACTCCATCCAGACGGTGCACCTGGCGGCTGATGCCGGAGCCCCTGGCTCGGCCGGNCAGGTCCGTGGATGCGCCCAGCGCCTGGTGGTCGAGGCGAAGGCCCGGGGCATGGCGACCCTTCTGGTCGGCCACGTCACCAAGGATGGTTCCCTGGCAGGGCCGAAGCTCNTGGAGCACGTAGTNGACACGGTCCTGGAGTTGACGGGTGATCGCCACCACACCCTGCGAATGCTGNGGGTGGTCAAGCACAGGTTCGGACGCGGCGACGAGGTCGGCCTGTTCGAGATGGGAGGCGATGGGTTGTGGTCGGTGGACGACCCCAGCCGGCTGTTCCTNGCCGACCGTGCCCCCGATGTTGCCGGCTCGGTCGTGCTGCCGACCCTGGAGGGCCACCGTCCGCTGCTGGTGGAGGTCCAGGCGCTGGTCGTGAGGGCCACGACGCAGCATCCGCGCCGGTCGCCGCGCGGNCTGGATCCTCGACGGCTGGCNCTCCTGCTGGCCGTGCTGGAGCGTCGCTCCGGCGTCGACCTCGGGGCCCTGGACGTGTACGCCACGGTGGTGGGTGGCGTACACGTGACTGAGCCGGCCGCCGACCTTCCACTGGCGCTCGCCGTGGTCTCGGCGACCACCGGCCGACAACTTGGGGACGACGTCGTGGTCGTCGGCGAGGTGGGCCTGGGTGGAGAGGTCCGTCAGGTCACCGGTATGGAGCGACGCCTCCAGGAGTCTCACAGGCTCGGGTTCAGGAGGGCTGTCATCCCGGCGGCGGCGCCCGACCCGCCGCCGGGCCTCGAGGTCGTGCGCGTGGGGACACTCTCAGAGGCTGTCCTGGCCACCGGCCTGATGCCTCTTGGCTCGTGACCGGTCGTGTCGGAGCGGTGGCACCACCCGTGGACGTACCGCTGGTCGCGGCCCGGGGTCCGGGTGTTTGGGCAGGCGGTTGATCCATGCACTAGGCAGGAGGCATGCGTACAGGACTTCCATCCGGGACCGCCGCCGAGCTGGTCCATCCAGCAACCGGGCCATCGCCCAGGGGGCTGGTGGTGATCCCTGACATCATGGGGATGCGCCCGTTGTTCGANGACCTGGTGGTACGCCTGGCTATCCAGCAGGGCTGGTCGGTGGCGGCGTTCGAGCTCTTTCCNGGGCGTGAGAACCTGGAAGTGGCTGATCGCCTGGCTGCCGGCTCATCGCTTGAGGACGACAGGGTTCTNGGTGATGCGGTGGCCGCCGCAGANCTGACNGGTGCTGAAACGGTCGGCATCCTCGGCTTCTGCATGGGCGGCATGTACGTCCTGAAGGCCGTGGCCACCGGGCGGTTCGATTCCCACTGCCCCTTCTACGGGATGATCCGGGTGCCGGACCAGTGGCGGGGTGCCGGTCAGGGCGAGCCCCTGGATGCGCTCGCCGCCGGTGATGCGGCGTCCGTCCTAGCCGTCATCGGTGCTCAGGATGCCTGGACGCCCTCCGACCACGTCGACGAACTAGAAGCCACCGGTGCCACGGTTCTGCGCTACGTGGGTGCTGACCACGGCTTCGTCCACGATCCGAGTCGTCCGGCCCACCGGGCCGGTGACGCTGCCGATGCCTGGCATCGGGTGGTGGACTGGCTGGCTACCTGAGCCCGTCCGGGCTGACTCCGGTGGCCTCAGCGGGCCCGGATGGTCAACTGTTCACGGTTCGTGATGCGGTAGGTCCGGTCGATCTGTTCGATCCAGNCCAGGCGGATGAACGATGCGATCGCCTTGTTGACCCGCTCCCGTGAGGCGCCGACCATGCCGGCCAATTCCTCCTGCGTGATCGGCAGGGAGAACTCGTCCTCCTCACCGGCTAGGTCCAGCAGTCGCTTGGCCGTTCGGCCGGTCACATCCAGGAACACCGAATCGGCGAGGGCGGCGTCCATGGTGCGGAGCCGGCCGGCCAGCATGGCCACGACACGCCAGAGAAGAGCGGGGTCGTCCTCGTAGAGGCTGCGTACCGGTCCGTAGGGCACGGCNGTGACCACTGACGATTCGAGCGCCCTGGCCTCTGCCGATCGACCCCGGCCGTCGAACAGGCCCATCTCGCCGAACAGGTCGCCCTCCTCCATGAGGGCCACCATCGACTCCCGGCCGTCGATCGACTTGTTGGCGATGGCGATGCGGCCGGACATGACCACGAAAAGTTCGTCGGGGTCGTCGCCTTCCCTGAACAGCACGTCACCCCGGCGCAACTCAAGGTCCCTTCCGGCTCCCACGACCCTCGTCAGGGCGTCGTCGTCCAGCCCGGCGAAAAGGATGGTCTCGCTCAAGAGTGTGGTGTCCGGCATGTCGAATCGCCATGCTAGTGAGATGTGGCATCCCCCAGCGTCATCGACGCCAGCGCGCCCGGAAGCAGGTTGCCTCCACTACGGCTCCGGGAGTGGCCGGTGAGCACGTGGACGGTGGTGGTCGCCGCCGGGAGTGGGACGCGCTTCGGAGGCGACAAACAGNTGGCGGACCTGTCCGGGATGGCGGTTCTNGCCCGCTCGGTNGTCTCGGCTGCGGCGGTCTCCGACGGCGTGGTCGTGGTCGTGTCAGCCGAGCGTCGTACCGAGGTCTCCCGGGTCCTCTCCGCAGCAGGGGGCGTGGAGGCGGTTGTTGACGGCGGGGCGACCCGCTCGGCGTCGGTGCGCTGTGGCCTGGCAGCGGTGCCCGATGACGCCAGGGTCGTGCTCGTCCACGACGGGGCACGCCCCCTTGCCACGCCCGGGCTGTTCAGGCGGGTCGCCGACGCGGTGCTGGCGGGTGCCGACGCCGTGGTCCCCGGGGTTCCCGTTACCGATTCCCTGCGTACCGCGGAAGGAAGGGTCGTGGCACGCGATGGCGTGACAGCCGTCCAGACCCCGCAGGGCTTCAGTGCCGACATCCTCCGGGCGGCCCACGCCGGTGGCGGCGAGGCCTCGGACGACGCCACGCTCGTGGAGGCATCTGGTGGCACGGTGGTGGTGGTGGAGGGCGAACCGGCGAACCTGAAGATCACCCGCCCTGCCGACCTGGACCTGGCACGGCTGGAGTTGGAACGAATCGTGGCAGGCTCGTCGCATGCCTGAGATCCGGGTCGGCCATGGGTTCGACATCCATCCGTTCAGCGACGACCCGGACCGGCGCATGGTGCTGGGCGGGGTCTCGTTCGACGGTCCGGGCCTGGTCGGCCACAGCGATGCCGACGCCGTGGCCCACGCCGTCATCGACGCGCTATTGGGTGCGGCAGGCCTCGGTGACATCGGACAGCGCTACCCGGACACTGATCCTGCGCAGGCCGGCGCCGACAGCATGGCGCTCCTGGCCGACACGGTCGCAGCCATCCGTGGTGATGGTTGGGAGGTGGCCAACGTGGACTGCACGGTGGTGCTCGAGGCGCCCCGACTGGCGCCGCGTCGTGACGAGATGAGTGGTGCCCTCACCGAGGTGGTCGGAGCGCAGGTTTCGGTGAAGGGACGGCGGGCGGAGGGCCTGGGTGCCATCGGCCGCCGGGAGGGCGTGGCCTGCTTCGCTGTGGCTCTCCTTCAACGGGATGGGACCTTGGCGTGAGCAGCCCGGGGACACCGAAGCGTGGCGGCCCGAAGGGTCAGAAGCGCGGCGGTCCCGGTGGCCCGAAGGGCCAGAAGCGTGGCGGTTCGGGCGGTCCGGGCGGCCCTAAGGCCGGTGGTCACTCCGGTAGGGCCGCCGGTGGTGGGCGGTCCGGTCCACCCGGGCGTGGTGGTGCCCGGGGCCGACCCGGTGGCCGCCCCGGCGCGAGGGGGCCGGGCCAGCGGGGGAGTACCCCGATGGGCAACCGGTCCGACGCCGCTGCGAAGGGCCTGGGCGGCGACCAGGTGGAGGGTCGGCAGGCGGTCAGGGAGCTGCTGCTGGCGGGTACCCGTCGGACCCGCGAGGTCCTCCTGGCCGGAGACCTGGATCCGGCTCCGATCCTGGACGACATCATTGACCTGGCCGACGAGGCGAAGGTCACCATCCGTGAGGTCTCCCGTTCCAAGTTCGAGTCCATGGCCCGCACCGACGCGCCGCAGGGCGTGCTGGCCATGGCCCAACCTCTCCACGAGCATGATCTGGATGACTTCCTGCGGCCCGACGCCCAGGGCCGTGATCCGTTCCTTCTCCTCCTGGACGGCGTGACCGACCCGGGCAACCTGGGGGCGATTCTGAGGTCGGCCGAGTGCGCCGGCGTGACCGGCGTGGTCCTGCCGCGACACCGGGCTGCGGGGGTGACCGCCGCGGTCACCAAGTCCGCGGCGGGGGCAATCGAGCATCTCCGGATGACCAGGGTGGCGGGCCTGCCCAAGGCTCTGGGTCGTCTGGCCGACGCGGGTGTGTGGTCGGTCGGCCTGGACGTGGGGGGCGACGACGCCATCCACGACCTGACGGTTGCCGACGAGCCCGTGGCCCTAGTGTTGGGAGCCGAGGGTTCGGGCCTCTCGCGTCTGGTGCGGGAACGCTGCGACACCATCGCCCACATTCCCCTGGGCGGGGTACTGGGTTCGCTGAACGTGTCGGCCGCTGCCGCCATCGCCCTCTTCGAGGTGGCCCGGCGCCGTTCCTGAACCCGTTGCCGTCTGTGGTGCCGGCGGTGGGATTCGGAGCCCGAGGTCGGATTCGAACCGACGACCTGACGCTTACAAGGCGCCTGCTCTGACCAACTGAGCTACTCGGGCGGGATGGAGCGGTTCGTGGCGCGAAAGGCCGGTCACCGCAATCCCAGTGTCCGTAAGAGTACTGAGCCTGCTCTGCCGGACGGTGAGGGAGCCGCTTCCGGAGTTGGAACGTTTCGAGGCGCGTGGGGGTCCGCGGGGTTCCGTGACGGAGACGGGGTCAGGGGTACTTGAATCGCCCCGCGCGGTGGAGGATCATCTGGCCGTGGCACTGACGCAGCGAGACCGTGACATCCTGGACTTCGAACGCTCGTGGTGGACGGCCACCTCGCCGAAGGACGTCCAGATCCGTGAACGGTTCGAGCTCTCGGCGACGCGCTACTACCAGCTGCTGTCCGAGCTCCTCGAGGACGGCGAGGCCATGTCCTACGACCCGCTGGTGGTCCGTCGACTCCAGCGCCAACGCGATCGTCGTCGCAGGGCGCGCCTCGAACCCAGGGTGATCGAGGACGACGGCGGCCGATGAACGTCGGCGCCAGGAGCGGAGGGCTGGGACCCAGCAACGCAGCAGCCATGCCGCGCGCCGCCCTTCTCGTCGGCGTCGCAGTGGCGATCGGCCTGCTCATGCTCTGGAAGGGACTGGACGACTCGCCCGTGGCGGCCGACAGGCAGGCTCCGGCGATCACCGATGACGTCACGGGTGCCGATCCGGGGACCGGAGGGGCCGACCCGGCTGTCGTGACGACCGAACCTGTCGCTGGGGGTGAGGTCGACGCTGATGCCATGGCGCCGACCTCGGCTGTGCCGACCACCACCGAGGCCCTGTTTACGACGCCGACGCATTATCCCAACGAGGTGAAGATCCTGGTGGCTAACGGCTCCGGCGTGTCTGGTGCGGCCGGCAAGGTGACCGACCTGCTCAGCCCGTTGGGCTGGACGATGGAATCTCCGGCCAACGCCGACAAGACCGGCACCACCCGGGTCTACTACCGCAACGGGTACCAGGCCGATGCCAGGAAGATCGTTGAGCACTTCGGCGAGATCCCCTCCCTGCTGGAGAAGATGCCGATTGGCGGGCTGGAGGTTCCGGCCAAGGCCGAGGATCGCGTGGCGAACGCCAACATCGTGGTGATCCTGGGTTCCGACCAGCGCATCCAGTCCAACTGAGGTNGGCCGGTGCGGGTGGTTGCCGCACCGGACAAGTTCCGGGGTACGGCGTCGGCGGCAGAGGCGGCGTCGGCGATCGCCCGGGCCGTGGTCTCCCGGGACGGAACCGCCGTCGAGGTGCCGATGGCCGACGGTGGTGAGGGCCTGGTGGACGTGTTGGGAGGCCCGGACCACACCACCGAGGTGACCGGCCCCCTGGGTTCTCCGGTCCGGGCTGGCTGGAGGCTCTCGGATGGTACGGCGGTGGTCGAGATGGCCCGGGCCTCGGGCCTGGTGCTGGCGGGCGGCGCCGAGGGAAACCGCCCCCTGGACGCCACCACCGCAGGCGTGGGGGAGCTCCTCCGCCACGCCGTCGAGCTGGGGGCGCGGCGGGTGATCGTCGGTATGGGCGGCTCGGCGACCACCGATGGGGGTCTGGGTGCCCTGGACGCGATGGGTCCGATGGCGCGTTACCGGGGTGTCGAGATGCTGGTGGCGTGTGACGTCCGGACCCGGTTCACGAAGGCCGCCGAGGTGTTCGCTCCCCGGAAGGGGGCCACCGATGCCCAGGTCCGCCTNTTGACGGGCCGCCTGGAGCGACTCGTGCAGGTGTACCTGGAACGCTTCGGGTCGGATGTCTCGTGTCTGGACAGGGCCGGGGCCGCCGGTGGCCTGGCGGGCGGCCTGGCTGCGATGGGTGCCGAACTGGTCGACGGCGTGGACCTGGTGGCCGAGGAGGTTCGCCTGGACGAGATCGTGGCCGGCGCCGACCTGGTGGTGACCGGCGAGGGTTGGTTGGATGCCACCTCGTTCCAGGGGAAGGTCGTGGGCGGGGTGGCTGCGTATGCCGCTGCGGCCGGCGTGCCCCTGCTGGTCGTGGTGGGCGGAGCCGACGAGGAGGCGGCGGTGCGTGCCGACGTNGTGTCGCTGGTGGACCGGTTCGGTGCCGACAGGGCCGTTGCTGAGACGATGGCGTGCATAACCGAGGCCGTGGCGGAGCGACTGGACGACCTCTGAACGGCTTCCGGNCGGACAATCCGANCAGCCCGGAGCACCCGGCAGGGAGTGGGTGATCCCCGACCGGGTGGGTAGGGTTTTTCCATGGCCGTGATCATCCGCATTCCGACGACGCTCCGACCGCTGACCGCTGGACAGCCCGAGGTGGAGGTTGCTGCCGGCACGGTCGGTGAGGCGATAGCGGCCCTGGACGCCGCCCATCCGGGCTTCACCAGCCGGATCCTGGACGAGTCGGGCGCGCTGCGCCGCTTCGTGAACGTGTTCGTCAGCGATGACGACGTGCGCTTCCTGGACGGGCTGGACACCGCCGTCCCGGATGGTGGCACCGTCGCCATCGTGCCTGCCGTCGCCGGGGGCTGAGTCCCCGCCGGAGCGCACGTCCCGGGCCTGCGCATCTCGGTTCCGACAACGTCCCGGAGACGGTTCAAGACCCGCTTCCGGGTGCCTCTGGACGTTGGAAAACAGCCGATTCGCTGATTGGATTGGCACTCGCATGAAGAGAGTGCCAGTGGTCGCGCCCGCGCTCCACCGGTCCACCGATCATTGAGAGGTTGCCACTGATGGCAAAGATCATCACGTTCGACGAGACGGCTCGCCGGTCGCTCGAGAGGGGCATGAACCAGCTGGCTGACGCCGTTCGGATCACGCTCGGTCCCAAGGGTCGCAACGTCGTCCTGGAGAAGAAGTGGGGCGCGCCCACCATCACCAATGACGGCGTGTCCATCGCCAAGGAGATCGACCTCGAGGATCCCTACGAGCGCATCGGCGCCGAGTTGGTCAAGGAGGTCGCCAAGAAGACCGACGACGTAGCCGGTGACGGCACCACCACGGCGACCGTGCTGGCATGGGCGATGGTCCGCGAGGGCCTTCGTAACGTTGCCGCCGGTGCCAACCCGATGTCGCTCAAGAAGGGCATCGAGGCAGCGGTGGCCGCCGCCGTCGACGCCATCCGGAACTCAGCCCAGGACGTGTCCAGCGACAAGGGCCAGATCGCCAACGTCGCCGCCATCTCGGCGGGCGACACCGAGATCGGCGAGATGATCTCCGAGGCCATCGACAAGGTGGGCAAGGACGGCGTCATCACCGTCGAGGAGGGTCAGACCTTCGGTATGGAGATGGACCTGGTCGAAGGAATGCGCTTCGACAAGGGCTACATCTCGCCTTACTTCGTGACCGATCCCGACCGCATGGAGGCCGTCCTGGAGGACCCGTACGTGCTGTTCGTGGGTTCCAAGATCACCGCGGTGCGCGACCTGGTCCCGGCCCTCGAGAAGGTCATGCAGACCAACCGTCAACTGGTCATCATCTCCGAGGACGTCGAGGGCGAGGCCCTCGCCACCCTGGTGGTCAACAAGATCCGCGGCACCTTCACGTCGGTGGCCATCAAGGCCCCCGGCTTCGGTGATCGTCGCAAGGCGATGCTGCAGGACATGGCGATCCTCACCGGCGGCCAGGTCATCTCCGAGGAGGTCGGCCTCAAGGTCGACGCCGTCACGCTCGACATGCTGGGCGAGGCCCGCAAGATCGTGGTCAGCAAGGACGAGACCACCATCATCGAGGGCGCCGGCGACGACGCCGACATCGCGGGCCGCATCGCCCAGATCAAGGGCGAGATCGAGAACACCGACTCCGACTACGACCGCGAGAAGCTCCAGGAGCGTCTGGCGAAGCTCTCCGGTGGCGTAGCCGTCCTGAAGGTCGGAGCTGCCACGGAGGTCGAGCTGAAGGAGAAGAAGCACCGCATCGAGGACGCCGTGAGCACCACGAAGGCGGCCATCGAAGAAGGTGTCGTCGCCGGTGGTGGCGTCACCCTGCTGCGTGCCCAGGTCGCCGCCATGGCGGCCGGCGACGTGCTCTCCGCCGACGAAGCCACTGGTGCACGCATCGTGGCCAAGGCGCTCGAGGCCCCGCTCCACCAGATTGCGGTCAACGCCGGCCTGGATGGCGGCGTGGTCGTCGACAAGGTGCGCAACCTGAAGGGCTCCAAGGGCTTGAACGCCGCTACCGACGAGTACGAGGACCTGGTCGCCGCTGGCATCATCGATGCCGCCAAGGTCACCCGCTCGGCTCTCCAGAACGCCGGCTCGATCGCGGCACTGTTCCTCACCACCGATGTGGTCATTGCCGACGCCCCGAGCGGTGGCGCCGATGGCGGCATGGGCGGCATGGGGGGCATGGACTTCTAAGCACTGGAGACGCCCTCCGATCCACTGATCGGAGCGGTCGCTGAACCAATGGGCGCCCTTCGGGGCGCCCATTGCGCGTCATGCGACCGCTCCGACCGGATACGGGTGTTCACTGGAGCCCGTGGACGTACATGCTGAGAGTGGGGCGGGCCAGTGAGCCGGGGCAGGACGGCGAGGGTGATGACCCGACGTTTCGACGCTGACGGCAGCCGACGGGCGCCCGACGAGCTGATCGTCGAGGAGCCGATGTCGATCCGCCTGGACGGTGAGCTGGTCGCCACGACAATGCGGACCCCGGGTGACGACTTCGAGTTGGCCGTCGGCTTCTGCGTGACGGAGGGAATCCTGCACGACGCGCCGGTGCGTACCGTGCGCTACTGCGGGCAGGGGCTTGCCGCCGAGTCCGAGTACAACGACGTGACGGTCGATACCGGTGGCCTGGCCCCCACGCCCACGCCCCGCCTGGGCCCGGCCTCCTCCTCATGCGGCGTGTGCGGGACGGTCGCCATAGGTGACCTGCTGGAGCGGCTGAGGCCACTGGATGCGGCACCGTTCGACGTCGACGTGCTGGCCGGGATGGCCGACCGGATCGACGGGCAGGCCCTCTTCACCACCACCGGGGCGGTGCACGCAGCGGTTGCCTTCGACCGGACCGGTGAGCCCCTGCTCCTACGGGAGGACATCGGTCGCCACAATGCCGTCGACAAGGTGGTTGGCCGGTTGCAGATGGACGGAAGGCTGCCGGCCGGTGACCTGGGCCTCTGGGTGAGCGGTCGGGCCTCCTTCGAGATGGCCCAGAAGGCCTGGGCCGCCGGCTTCGCCTGCCTGATCGCGGTCAGCGGCCCGTCGGCCCTCGCCGTGGAGACAGCCCGCGTGGCCAACCTGCAGTTGGCCGGGTTCGCCCGTGGGAACCGGTTCAACCTCTACACCGGCGACTGAGCTGCAGGCGTGCCTCCGGACGGGATCTTCGGCAGGTCTCCGGGCGTCACCGCTGCAGTGGGGACCGTTTGGTGTCCCGTACGGACCGCTCCGTAGAATCCATCCGATGAACGATCCGCTGACACCAGCCGACGGCCTCGGCGTCCTCCACCTCTTCTGCAGGATCCCACGATCCAGCCACATGCGGGGGGTCAACACACGGAGGGTGCGAGCAGCCGTGACGGCAGCCACCGCTGCCGGCGACCAGGTGGTCACCGTGGCGATCCTGGGCCACAAGGCCGACATGGCCTTCATGGTCCTGAGCGAGGACCTGTGGCGCCTCAGGGACTTCCAGACCAGCATCGCCAACGCCGGCCTCGAGGTGGTCGACAGCTACGTGTCGATGACCGAACTCTCCGAGTACTCCCAGGGCCTCCCCGACGAGATGCGACGGGCCAGGCTCCACCCGGTACTGCCCCCCGAGGACAAGCCGGCCTGGTGCTTCTACCCGATGTCCAAGCGTCGCAACGTGGACGCCAACTGGTTCACCCTGCCCTACGACGACCGTCGCGAGCTGATGATGGAGCACGGCACCTCGGGCCGGAAGTTCGCTGGCCGGATCCTGCAGGTCGTGACCGGTTCCACCGGCGTGGACGACTTCGAGTGGGGCGTGACCCTCTTCGGGCAGCGTCCCGACGACCTGAAGGACGTCGTCTACACCATGCGGTACGACCGTGCATCGGCCGTCTACGGCGATTTCGGTGTGTTCTACGCTGGGATGGTGGCCGACATCGACACCGTGCTGGCCGGGATCAGGCGGCGCTGACCGTGGTCTCCGGGGCGGAGGTCACCGGTCCCGGCATGGACCGCCTCCGTCGGTCCCTGCAGGACCTGGGCCGCGTCGTGGTGGCCTTCTCCGGGGGCGCCGACTCGGCGTTCCTGGCACGGGTTGCCCACGACACCCTCGGTGCCGACCGGGTGCACGTGGTGACGGCCGTGTCGCCGTCCCTGGCCGGTGACGAGCGGGACGACGCCGCCGCCCTCGCCGACGAGTGGGGGCTCCGCTGGTCGGAGGTGGAGACCCACGAGATGGCCGACGCCGCCTACCGGGTGAACGATCCCGACCGCTGTGGCCGATGCAAGGACGCCCTCATGGACGTGCTGGTCCCCATCGCTCGTTCCGAGGCGGCCACCGTGGTCCTCGGGGTGAACGTCGACGACCTCACCGACCACCGACCCGGCCAGACCGTGGCCGCCGAGCGCGGTGCCAGCTTTCCGATGGTGGAGGCCGGCCTGACCAAGGCCGACGTCCGCCACCACTCCCGGGAGATGGGGCTCCGGACGGCCGACAAACCCGCTGCGGCATGCCTCGCGTCGAGGGTTCCATACGGGACCGAGGTGACCGTCGCCGTCCTGACCGCGGTGGATAGGGCGGAGGCCGCCCTGCGGCGCCTGGGCTTCGACGACCTACGGGTCCGACACCTGGACGACACCGCCAGGATCGAGGTCCCGATCGATCGGCTGCCCGACGTCGTGGAGCGGCGCGCCGAGGTCGTGGCCGCCGTGGCAGGCGTCGGGTACGCCTATGTCACCCTGGACCTGGAGGGTCTCAGGTCGGGCAACCTGAACCGGGCCGTGAAGGGCGGGAACCCGAGCAGTGGCTGAGCCGACCGCTCCGCTGGCCGACGACGAGGCCCGTCTGGCCGTGTTGGCGCAGCTNCTNGCGGANGGGATCGTGGCAGCTCTGCCGGGCTGGGTCGCCCGATGCGTGGCGGCCAGGTCGGCAGGGGCGGTGCTCGACGACGATGCGGTCGCCGACGCCGGCCGTCGTGCCGTTCAAGAGGTGGGCCCACTGGTCTGGAAACTCCTGGCCGCNGACATCGACGAGCAGCGGACCGGACCGCTGGCNCTGGTGCGCGACGCCGTGAGGTACCCCGCATCGGTGCTGTCCGCCGCCGGGGTGGTCCCGGTCCAACGGGATGCCGACGCGGTCCGCCTCTTCCCCGACGACGCCTACGACCTCTCGCCGGGGTCCTTTGCCGAGCTGCACCCGGGCCTGCGCGTTCCGGGATTTGAGTGGGGCGCCGCCAAGGCTTACGTGCACCGTCGTCGACATGCCGGGGGCACAGCTGCCTGAGGGTCGCTATCGGATCTGCAGGGGCGGGCTTGTTCACGATCCCGAAACATGCGTGTGACGATGCCGTGACCTCCGGGAGGCAGGCTGGGCGCTAGTCGCCAATCGGAGGGACCCCCTCGTGGATCCTGGTGATCTGTCCTGGATGTTGATGGGAACCGCGCTGGTGGTGTTCATGGTGCCCGGCCAGGCGCTGTTCTACGGAGGCATGGTCCGTTCCAGGAACCTCCTGAACATGCTGATGATGAACATGTACTGCATCGGCGCGGTGCCGATCGTGTGGGTGCTCGTCTCCTACTCGTTCGGCAACTCACACGACGGTGGAGACTTTCTGGACGGTGGCTGGATCGGGAACCTGGACCAGGCCGTCGCCATTGGTTCGGTGGCGGTGTTCTCGTTCGTGGTCACCTTCGCGATCGTCAAGGTGATCGACCTCGTGATCGGCGTACGGGTGGATGAGGAGACCGAGATCGTCGGCCTGGACCAGGCCATCCACGCCGAGTCGGCCGACAACTCGGGTCCGAAGGAATCCGTGGTGGTTCGAACGCCGCCGCTACCGTCGGGCCGGTGACCCCCCTCGACACGACCGACCTCCTGGAGGACCGGTCGCTACGGGGACCAGCGTTTTGTCGAGCGCTGTCCGACCGGATTGACCGGTTCCTGGCCGAGGTCTTCGAGGCGGCCGACCCGCCCGCGGGTACCGCCCTCGTGGCGGTCGGCGGATACGGCCGTCGGGAGCAGTGCCCCGGCAGTGACGTCGACGTGGTGCTCGTGCACCGGCCGGGCCTGGACATGGCCGAGGTCGCCGAGAGGGTCTGGTANCCGCTCTGGGATGCGGGCCTGAAGCTCGGCCACCAGGTGGGAACGCTGCCCCAACTCCTGCAGGTGGCCTCCGAGCACCTGGACACGGCCACGAGCCTCCTGGCGGCCCGTCCGGTGGCCGGCGACGCGACGGTGGCCCACGAGCTTGCCGCAGCAGCGCTGGAACAGTGGTCCGGTAGGTCTCGACGCCACCTCGATGACCTGCAGGCGTCGGTAGCCGAGCGTCATGCCCGGTTCGGAGAGGTCGCCTTCCTGTTGGAGCCGGACCTGAAGGAGTCCCGGGGAGGACTTCGCGACGTGCACAACCTGCTCTGGGTGGAGCAGGCCACCGTGCCGATCCTCCGTGAGTCCGAGTCGGCGGGCCTGGCCGCAGCGGCCGAGACGCTCTTGACCGTACGCGTCGAGCTCCACCGCCTCACCGGGCAGCGGGCCGATCGCCTCCTGCTGGAGCTCCAGGACGACGTGGCGGCCGCACTGGACCTGGCTGACGCCGACGTCATGATGGCTGAGGTGGCCGCGGCGGCTCGCACGATCGCCTGGACGGGGGAGGGAGCGGCCCGTCGCACCAGAAGGGCCTCCCGCCGGCGTGGGCCACTGGGGGCCATCGTCAACCTGCGTCACCGGGAGGTGGCACCCGGCCTGGTGCTGGACGATGGGCGCCTTGCGCTCACTGCCGATGCCGACCTGGCCGATCCGCTCCTCACGTTGAGGTGTGCGAGGGTCGCCGCCGAGCACGACGCCTACCTGCAGCGCAGGTCCCTGGAGCGGCTGGTCGAGAATGCTCCGGTGCTCACCGTCCCGTGGACGGACGAGGCCCGTGAGATGTTCGTGGCGTTGCTGGCCACCGGGCCGTCGGCCATTCCGGTAATCGAGGACCTCGACCACGTGGGGCTCTTCGTCCAACTGGTACCCGAGTGGGAGCCGTGCCGATCCCGTCCCCAGCGCAACGCCTACCACCGCTTCACCGTCGACAGGCACCTCATGGAGGCCGCCGCCGAGGCATCGCGTCTCGTCGACCGGGTGGACAGGCCGGACCTCCTGCTGGTGGGCGCCCTGTTCCACGACATCGGGAAGGGTTACCCGGGTGACCACACCGAGGTGGGNGTCGACCTCCTGCGGACGATCGCCACCCGCATGGGCTTCGACGCCGATGACGTCGAGACCCTGGTGGCGATGGTCCAGCACCACCTGCTGCTCCCGGACGTGGCGACGCGTCGGGANCTGGACGACGACGGCACCATCGCCTCGGTNGCCGANGCCGTCCGGAGCAGCCGACTGCTCCACCTGTTGGGTGCCCTCACCGAGGCCGACTCGATCGCCACAGGACCCTCGGCGTGGAGCAGTTGGAAGGGCGGCCTGGTCAACGAGCTGGTCTCGAGAGTGTCACACGTGCTGGCCGGTGGCGACGTCGGTGAGGTGGCCGGGGGTTCGTTCCCGGATGCCGAACAGCGGTTGCTGCTGGACGACGGTTCATTCCTGGTGCGCGGTGAGGGTCGGACGCTGACTGTGGTGGCCGCCGACCGGCCCGGCACCTTCTCCAAGGTGGCCGGCGTACTGTCGCTGAACGGCGCCGACGTCCTGGGCGCTTCAGCCCATTCGGAGAACGGCCGGGCGTTGTCGGTGTTCAGGGTCGGCTCGGCCCCGGGCGGCGCTCCGGACTGGACCCGGATCGCCGATCAGATTCGGTTGGCGCTGGCGGGTCGCCTGGCGTTGTCCGCCCGCCTCGGCGACA
>JGI26060J43896_10000354_pt1 | contig 16578 bp, 16 predicted proteins | sample MarorgKNORR_S2LV_6_FD_43896 | JGI IMG/M metagenome (IMG submission 43896) | reverse complement strand
TCATCTTCTGAGTCATCGCCCATATCACTGACCATTGAATCAGCTAACATTGGAAGAACCCATTCCATTACATTAGGAGACATATCTCTAGTCTGATATTTTACATCAATAGTTTCTCCACCCATTTGAGTTATCATCATACCATCTAATTTGTGGTGTACATTCACAATTTCTCCGACTTGTGTCATTGTTGTTGCTTGAGAGAGCATCATTGGTATGCTCATTGCCATAGAAACATGAGCTGCATTTGCGGACATATTTACCATGACAGTTTCTTCAATTAGCACCATAGCGCCACCAGTATCGACCATTTCATTATCTTCCATTGGCATTGTCATCGACATTGAATAACCAGCAGTAGAGCTTTGATTCAACATAGATTGAAGATCCATTTCTTGATCCATTGCATCCATAAATACATTCATTGATGCAGCATAAATACAGTTTCCTACAAGTTCTGTAGTTGCATTATCATCATAATTTTTTGCTTCGTCGTCCATGCATCCTACGATATCATCAATCAACTCTTCCAAGGTAGCCTCGTCGAGACATCCTGCCAAGGGAGTTGACACTAATAATAGGCTGGCTAGTAGTACAGTGATCTGTTTCATCGTTCAGTGACACTTCTGTAGACTATATCAATCACACCCCGACAGCCTTTTTGGTCATGGTATGAAAAGAGTAACATATTCTAGTGAATACGGCACCCTCATGAAGACACGGATGATGGCCCCCCTAGTTAGCCTAATGATGTGTTTAGTCGCATTTTCTGGATGCCTTCAACTAGATGATGCCAAGGGCGTTATTTCAGAAGAAATCGTGCCTTCAAATGGAATATTTGTAACTGGACCAGATGGAGTTGCCATCGATGTTCCATCTATGCCTATGAGTTTTGTTTTTAGCGATGTAGGAGAAGATGGCCCGGAACCAAGCATCGGCATTACATCGAGTGGTTGCATATTCTTCATAGCTTTAGAAAAACCTATGAGATCTTGTGATTATGGCCTTACATGGGAAAATTCGCGTGATTTTACTCAAGCACCATTCACTAGTGACCCTTACGGCTGGGTAGACCCAGTAACTGATCGTGTGTTTAACATTCATATGATGGGATTAGAATCAACCTGGATTGGTTGGTCAGATAATGATGGAGAAAGTTGGTTGGGTAATCCTCATGATTCAGGAACTACTCCTTTGAATGATCATATTAAACTCGCAACGGGACCTTGGGTCAGCGATGGATATGGGATTCCTGGCTCATTATCTCCAATTTATGATGAGGCAGTATATTTTTGTTACAATAAAGGATTAGGAATTTTCTGTTTCACTAGTTTTGATGGCGGGGCTACTTTCGAATTGGGAGGACAGATATTTGGACTAGCAACCGATGATGGAGGTTTACATGGAGCAATTACAACAGCTCCGGATGGAACCGTTTACGTTACGCCGCGGGTAGAAACTCCAGCAGTAATTTTCTCTAAGGATAATGGTTACACTTGGGAAACTCGAACGATGGGTGAAGATGTCAGCACACCAAATCCTCGAAAAAATAGCGAAGTTGCAACCGATACTGATTCGAATGCCTATCACATATGGTCTGGGGCTGATTTTGGAGTATATATGTCGAGAAGTACTGATTCTGGAGAATCTTGGGAACAAGATAGTATTAGAATAAGTCCAATAGAAGTAATTTCAACGACTTTTCCTCAAATTGATGCAGGAGACCCAGGACGTATTGCAATAACTTACCTAGGAAGTGAAAATGTAAGTGAATTGGGTGAATTGGATATTGATGAAGTTAATTGGACGGGGAATCCTCACCTTGCTAATAATAATGTACACTATCATTTGTATATTACTTACAGCTTAAACGCATTAGATGAAAATCCAATATTCCATACAGTTAGAGTTTCAGATGACCCTGTACAAATTGGAAGCATATGTTTGAATAGTGGTGATTGCCGAGATATAGGCGGTTCTAATAGAAATTTACTAGATTTTAATGATTTACATATAGATAGAGATGGACGCGTTTATGTAGCCTTTGCAGATGGTTGTACTGGAACTTGTGCAAGTGGAAATAATTCACAACCTGAAGATTCACGCAGTAAAACTGGCGGAGTTTACTATCTTGAAAACGGCCCAAGTCTATACGAATCTGTTGGCGACTTAGTAGAATTGATTATGGAATGAAATATGAAAATAAGATTACATCAATTTCTTTCTAAGTGTGGTATTTTTACTTCGAAGAATGAAGTTAAAAATGCAATATGGAATGGAGAAGTTTCAGTTAATGGTTCGACTGTAAAAGATATTAAATTTGAATTCAATCCAAATACAAAACCTGTAACTTTCAAGGGAAAAGTATTGACACTACCGACTAGTGATGTATATTTTCTATTGAATAAACCAGAAGGAGTAATTTGCTCACGATTGAATGCTCAAGAAAAAGAATTAAAAAAAAAATCAGTATATGAAATTTTCAAAAATGATGTTTCTTCTACGGTATATGAATCACTGATTACTATTGGAAGATTGGATGAAGATACGACTGGTTTTTTGTTAGTTACGACTGATGGTAAGTTAGTTGATAAAATCACAAATCCGAAAAATCATGTCTCTAAAAAATATCTTGTTGAAACAGAATGGGGGATTACAGAAGATGAGATTTCTAAAATAAAAAGTGGTGTTAAAATAGAAATTTCTGATAATGATTATTATGAAAGATATGTATCTCAGCCAGCAAATATTACTTTGGATGATGAAAATATAGCGGTATTAACTATCCAAGAAGGTAAAAAACGTCAGATTCGTCGAATGTTTAGCGCATTGGGGAATTATGTGATTTCCATACATCGTTTAGCGATTGGAGAAATGGTTCTTTCGAACTATGATCTTGAAGAAGGGGAGTTTCAAGAAGTCACTCTCGATGAGATTAATCAATATATTTTCCAATAGATCACTTGCTACAGTAATAATCTAAAGTCTTGGGATATAGTAAATGTTCAGCTATTTTCACTCTTTCTTGTAATATTTCAATAGTATCGTCCTCAAATATAGGGACTTCAGATTGAGCAATTATTTTCCCAGTATCCACTCCTTCGTCGACTAAATGTACAGTGCAGCCAGTTATCTTGGCACCATCATTTAAAGCATCTCTATGAGCATGAGCTCCTGGATATTTTGGCAATAATGAAGGATGAATGTTGATTAATCGTCCTTTCCATTTTTTCACAAAGGTTGGAGTCAAGATCCTCATGTAGCCACTCATCACTACAAGTTCTATATTTGACTCAATCAATTTGCCATGTACTAAATTCTCATGGGATATACGCTGATGGTGTTTATCATGAATTTCTGGTAATTCTATTAAAAATGAAGGAATATTGAATTCTGAACCATAGTGCAAGCCTTGTGATTCACTATTATCTGAAAGAATTAGTTTGGTAGTATGGCACGAAGGAGTAGATATTTGAGAATTAAGTAGAGCGAGTAATCCTGAACCACCTCCTGAAATTAATACCGCTATTCTTAGAGGATGCTCAATTGATCCTCGACGAGGCGGAATATATGAGTCGGCCATAGTAATCGGAAGAGGTGATAATCCTTGAGAGTTGGGGATTGTTTATCATAATCAAAACATATTGCTTTATCTTTGATTGGCGGTTCGGCGTTTTGTGGAGAGGTTGCAAACTATCGACGAGGTGGTTGAAAAATACTGTGTTTCAAGCAGCCCTCTGAAAAGTAAATTATACATTAGTATGGGATGTTTATTCGTTATTTTTGCTATAATTGGAATATGGATACCTGGTTGGCCTACTGTATCGTGGGCTGTCCCGGCTGCATTTTTATTCTCTCTCTCTAGTGAAAAATTATTTAGGAAAACTCTGAATAATGCTTATTTTGGAAATGCTATATTTGAATATTATGCTACTGGAAAAACTATACCTAAACATGCTAAAAATGGCATTATGGCAATGATTGCAATTATGACTTCTTTATCTGCATATTTTGTTTGGTATGTCTCAACTAAAGGTGATGGAGAGTGGCGAGATTTATCCTCATGGAATGGAGCTGATCCGGGTTTTGGAGCTGCTTCAATAATCTTAGTTGGAATTATAGGATTATGGTATGTAGGAATGAAAGTCCTAGCAAGAGATTAAAATTACTAATAATTAGAATACATGACTTCATAGGTTAACGTATGGCTGTATATTCATGCGACTAGGGAAAATCGTCAACTTTTTCTTAGCCTGCATTGTATTTTCGATGTCATTTATTGCTATGCCTGTAACGTCGGAAGAAGGGGTAGTTACTCTACAAGATGAGGTTGTAATCAATGTCGATAGTACTAATCTACGTTTTTCGCCGTCTGAAGTAACTATCGACGAAGGGCAAACGGTGAGGTTCTTCTGGGATGGGGAATTGTTAGCACATAATGCAGTAGAAAGGAATGGAGTTTTTGACTCCGGAAATCCTGAAAGAAATGTTGATTATTCTTTTACTTTCGATATTGGAATGGCAGGGGAATATGAATTCGTTTGTGAACCTCATGAGTCAGTTAATATGATTGGGAAAATAACTGTAAATTCTGCGCCTGTGCCAATTGATGATGTAGAGGTTGAAGAAGTTATAGAGGCAAATGCTGGTGCAATGTTAAATCCTTACTTTATATTGATAATGTTTGGAGTTATTGGGGTACTGTTAATTTATCTAACTAAACAAGGGAAAAAGGTGTGAATATGGAGATTTTAAATGCGCATGAAATACCAAAATTGGAAGAAAATCAAATAATTATCCCCTTATTCACTCTTGATTCACTTCTTTTACCGGGTGATGAAATGATGATGCGAGTTTTTGAACCGAGATATAAGCAAATGTTAGATGATGTTACTCTTAGCGATTTACCGTATGGGCATGTAATGTCAAACCCTTCGATGCCTGACATAAATGGGTGTTCCACTCCTTATGATGTAGGCACACTAGTAAATGTGGAAGATCTACAAGAACAAGGTACTAATCTCCTGTATGATGCTAAAGGAGGGAGGAGATTTCGTATTATTGCATTAATTGAATCTTCCTTGGAACCTGAATACTTCAATAATATATTTCCTACGGTCGACGAATTGATTGAACAATATATTGATCAAGTTCCCGCTGGAAAACTCTATGTTAGAGGGATTGTTGAAATAATACCTGAATTAGAGGGGACTATTATACAAGATAAGTGGAATAATTTGCTTTCTTTGTGGATGACATATATTGAGAATATAGCTGAAATAAATGAAATGGACGTAAATGACTTTGATATTCAAAGTGAGGTTAAAAATATGTTTCCAAATTCAGATTCAGAAAATTTATGGATATTAGCATCTCTAGTTTTAGATTCATTAGATTCTCAAATATTGGCATTAAAAGCTACTCATGTAGAAGAAATATGCAGCATTATTGAATCAAATATTCAAGCTAAATTGAATACTATTCGAGTATTCAGGCAATCAAACGAATAGGTGGATAGGATGAAAAAAGATCTATCGGAAATAAAAAATATAGAAACTTGTTCGAATTGTTTTAGTCCTCGGATTGTACCCTATATGGGGTATGAGACAGGAAAACGTTTCATTTGCCAAGACTGCGAACACATAAGTGTAGTTACGATACTTTTCGAAGATTTAGAATCATTAGTGAAATTTCTACGTGAGAAGAAAAAGAATGAATCAGATAAATAAGTTAAAGATTCAAAAATATAAGAAATTCTACTACAATTAATACCAACAATAACAATGAAGAATCATGACGAAACGGGCTTTACCTAATGTAAAAATAATCTTTGACCTGTGAAAAACATAGACATACCATGTTCATTTGCTGCATCTATGCTTTCTTGATCTCTCATAGATCCTCCCGGCTGTACAACAGTAGTAACTCCAATTTCATTTGCTGTATCAATACCGTCACGGAATGGGAAAAATGCGTCAGAGACCATCATAGAACCTATTGCCCTATCCCCTGCCCTTCTAGCAGCAATACGTACTGCTTCAACGCGACTAGTTTGACCGGGGCCCACGCCTACTGTTGCAAATCCTGTTTCTGTTTGAGCCACTAATACTATTGAGTTTGATTTGACTTCGGAAAGCACTATAGAACCAAATCTTGCAAGTAAAACTAAATCTTCATTGCCTTGAATATTTGTTACACATTTGATAGAAGACCAGTCCACACTTGGAGGCCCCTGAACTTGGGCAACCCACCCTCCGTCTAATTGTCGAATCCGAATTTCATCTTCTCGTGGTAAAAATTCTGGCATCGTAAGCATTCTTCTATTTTTCTTTTCAGAAAGCCTTTCTAAAGCTTCAGGAGTATATCCTGGAGCAATTATGCACTCTAAGAAATGGTTTCCAATGGCTTGAGCAGTCTCTTCCTCAACAATTGATGTGAAAGCGACTACGCAACCAAATGCACTCTCAGGATCGCTGGCCAGTGCATTTTTCCAAGCATTTGTTTGCGATGAATCAACAGCTGCCCCACAAGGATTTGTATGTTTTATTACAACACAGCCTTGATTTCGAACTTGATCCATATCTTTCAATAATCCTCTTGCTATTCTCAAAGCACCATCTAAATCTAGATAGTTATTGAATGAAAGTTCTTTGCCCCCATGCTGGATCGCGGAAGCTAAGCCTCTAGGACCTGATGCTGAAGATGCTGGATAGAAAGATGCGGGTTGATGTGGATTTTCACCATAGCGAAGTTTGACACCAGTTTCTGACGCAATATGAATTCGGTTCGGTGTTGGCCCGCCAATGAATCTTTTTGCAAGTTCGTTACTTACGGCTGCATCATATGCCGCAGTGCATTGATATGCAGCAAGAGAAAGTTCTTTTCTTAAATCTGAACTAATTTCTAAAGAATTAGTTTTTCTTTCTTTGAGAGCTTCGATAATGACTGAATATTGGCTTTCATTAGTAAGTACAATAACGTCTTTGTGATTTTTTGCAGCAGAACGAATCATGGTTGGCCCACCAATATCAATCATTTCGATTAATTCTGATTCTGGCACCGGAGGAGTCTTTGCAGCAACCGCTTCAAATGGATATAAATTTACACAAACTAGATCGATTGTACCATAATCTAATTTAGCAAGCATTTCCATATCGTCTTCTCTATCGCGTCTTACCAAAATTCCTCCATGAATTGCGGGATGTAGAGTTTTAACTCTTCCATCAAAACACTCCGGATGTCCAGTAGCTTCACTGACATCAATTACTTCAATACCCGCCTCTCTTAATTTACGAGATGTTCCACCTGTAGAAAGAATCTCCCATCCCATTTCTGATAATGACTTTCCAAGTTCTACGATTCCGGATTTTTCCCAAACGCTTAGCAAGGCGCGATGTGTTGCCATATCTAGGCGTAGAAGCATATGGCTTGAAGTGTTTGTGACACGTTCTTTCAATCGCCGCGAGATGAAATAACTTGATCTATACGAAGCATCCCAATACTTGTTTCGCAAGCCGACTGGAGGGACTCTTCTATGACTGTTCTAGGGTGCCAGACACCAGGTATGGCTGAAACGTTTCCATCGGCATTAATACCTGTAAAATATTCGTGGTTTCTAGTAGCTGTACGTAACTCTAGAATCCTATCCAGAGGGTCGTTCCCTGAGTTTTCAACTAATGCCCCCGGTATTGTTTCCATTGCTCTCGCGAAAGCATCCATAGCAAGACGTGCTCGTCCTGGTTCCGATTCTGATGCGATCCTTACTGCTTGAGCAATGCGGCTATGTATTGCTCCCCCGCCCGGCAATACTTCTTCATCTTCCATTGCTAAAGATACGGCTCGTAATCCGTCATGTAATCCTCGAATTATTTCTTCTGTAGCAATTTCACCAGCACCACCGACTTCAATTGTGACAAGTCCTGGATTTACACATTCATTGATTCTGATAATATCTTCAACCATATCACTTGCTTCATTACGCTCCCATAATACATTTCCACAAAATCCTAAATCTTGAGGATTGATGTCAAGTATTGAATCTACTACATTAGCGCCTGTTGCAGATGCTGAATTATTAATCTCAGACGTATCTAATTCTCCTATTGCTAGAATATTTTCATCGGCTAAATGATGTAAAATATCTTTATCTATTTCTCCACCCGATAGGACAAGTTTTGCTCCACTTTTTATTATTGCATTCGCTAAAGAATTTTTCCTATTTCTTTCGGCGTCTACAAAAGCATCTAATTGATTGGCTGACGAAATTTGTATTTCAGCGCTTCTTGTCATTTTTCTAATTTTAATGTCTCCGGATATTACAGCAACATTGACTTTAGATAATTGGTTAGGTAAACTATCCATTAGAACTCTTCGCCGGAAAGCAACGCCTGTTATTATACGAGAATCACCAATGTTTCCACTATTGGATTTGAACATAGCTATATTCTCTGCTCGAGGAGTTTCCTGTTTATTTGAGATTAATGTTAGAGACTTCACTATCATTGATGAAAATAAATCTAATGCCCCCTCAGTACCTTTGCCGGTAAGTGCTGTTTCTGCAACGCCCAGTAATTTTTCTTCATCGATTTCTTGAGAATCTAAATCCATTTGTTGTTGAGCAATTTCAAGAGATAATCTGAATCCCTCGACTAGAGTTAATGGATGCAAACCCTTTCTTAGAAGATGATTTGCTTCTTGAAGAAGACTACCGCATAGAAGCATCGTTGTAGTCACTCCATCGCCACAGTTTTCTTCTTGAGAATTGGCCATAGAAACCATCATCTTAGCCGCTGGATGTTTTACTAATAGTTCGGCTACTATTTTTGCTCCATCATTGGTAACTGCTGTTGTCCCATTACTTTTATACAGCATCTTATCTAAGCCCCTAGGGCCAAAAGTAGGCTTCAATAAATCAGAAAATACTCTTGCTGCAGTAATCAATTTTTCTTGTACTGCGGTACCACTTGTAATAGTGGTTTGATCAGTGACTATCACAACTGGAGGTTGCCCCGCCCCATCACTCATACCTTATCGAAAGTAATGGCTGTCATGAATCCTTTGAATCGAATTTTAATCGAAAAATGATTTTTAAAAGGAATAATTCTATTCATGATAGTTGTCCCGCGTATAATATGTCCAGAGCCGTTAGGATCATTTGTGTGATGCTTTGTTTGGCTACAATGACGAGTTTTATGTCACCTGTATCTGCTCAAATATTACCAGATATTGTTCTTGAATGCGATAGTGGTGTTGAAATAAATTCAGGCCCAAATCAAGCAAGAACTGCAACCGTTAATTGTGTTGCAGATAACCCCTCGGCGTTTCAAGAAACAATTGAAATAACTGTAGATTCAGGAGTATTGGATAATGCCGCCCCAGGGACAATAATGATTGCAGCAGGTGAAAGTGCTGATTTCCAGGTTATCTTCCAATCTCCATCACAGTTTCCGGCTGGAGAATTATTAACTAATATAACTGCGACTATTACTCAAGTTTCAGGCGTTCAATATCCTGCTGAAACATCGGATGATGCTGAAGTAATAGTTACTATAATTGAATATTTATCTTGTGAATCAGAAATTGGACAAGGCGGAGGGACATTTGATGCAGGGGAAGAAATCTCAATTTCGGCTTCAATAAATTGCGATAGTAATGTTGAAGGAGAGACTACTTATCAAATCCATTTAATCGAAAAAAATAAGGGTTCTTCTTCATGGCCAAATGGTTTCGAAAATATAGGCGGAGATTGTAAAGTTGACATCGAAGAAGGAGATACTGGTGAAAATTGCAACTTTAGAATAGGAACTCCGGACGATTTAGATAATACTTGGGAAGGTTGTATGATTATTATTGAAAAAGGTGAAATAAAACCGAATTCGTGTCCAAGTATCAACAAACTTGATTTGAAAATTAAGAAAAAGACTGTTGGTCTTGGAATAGAGCTTGGAGGTAATGAGTCTATTTTAGAACAGTTAGGAATTACGGAAGAACAGGTTCCAGTGATAGCAGGATCTATAGGGATTCTTGCATTGATAGTTGTAGGATTCATATATTATCGTCGTAAAGGACAGGAATACGAATAATCTAATTCTTATTCAAGAACAAGTATATGCCATCGTAACGTCATTGTCCAGAAGATTGCTAGCCCTAATGAAGCGGCACCCGGAAAAGCAAGTAAATTAACGTAAATAAGATATTGAGAACCAGTTAATAATAGAATTACTGAAATATCCTTCAGATTAGAATATCCCCAGCCGGACTCATTCAATATATGACTTCTGTTTTGAATTATCCAAACTATAGAAAGTAATAATGAAAGCACTATTACATGACCTATGATCCATCCGATAGTGCCTCCAAAGGCTGCTACAATTGTATCTTGAAAATTGCCCAATACAAGTGATGCGATATTAATCATAATTTAAACGAAATGCTACTTGTTATTGAAGTAAATGCTTGATTAGTCTGCTTGGTATCTATTTTAATTACTGATACGCCTATTGATTTCATTTCTCCAGATTTCAGTATTAAAATGAGTGATTTCCTCGAATAATTTCAACTCTTTAATTAATTCTTCTCCGCAAATATTGTAATGAATATTGCCTAATTCATTTACAATGCCTTTCTTACTTAATATTGGTAGACTGTAGATATTAAGATCTCTTTTTTGTAATTTTTCCACTATTGGAAGTTTTAATTTATCAGGAATTAGTGAGAAAAAAATTCTAGTTAATTTGCCCATAGAAGTGATTGGTCGGCGAGAAATAGCACTATTCGAATGTTTAGATTGCTCAATATTATAATTATAATTTTCAATATCAAGAAAGTTCTCAATTTCTATTAAGGCACTATTGGGATCAGATTTTAATCGACCACTGTCGACTATTATGAATTGGCCTAAATCAAATTCTTTCAACCACCTACTCATTGATGACCCATACATCGAATCATCACTTAACCGATTATCAAGCCATGCCTTTTCGAATGTGCTCCAATCAATATCATTTGTAATCGCTTCTTTAGTATTCAAAACCATATTCCAATGACTAAAAGACCGCGAAACAGGCTCCCTCAAACATAGGATGAATTTGGCATTTGGCATACGTTCATGTATCCTTGAAGGAGCTAGGGGGCAAGCAAAAGCATGAATTGAAGCATCTAATTTTAGCCCTTTACCATTAAAATGAGTTTTGAATTTGGTCCAATCGGGCTCTTCTTCCGTACGTACAAAAGTACCTCTATGTGATGCTATTATGTTCGGTTCTTTCGGATCCGAAAGAACAATTTTATTATGCTGATTAAGAGTATGTGCAAGCCAAGTTGTTCCCGCTTTTGGAACACCTATGATAAAGACGTCAACCTCCGGCAACTACAACAACTCATAATAGCCACTAACTACATCCTATTTCACATTCATCATATTGTATCAATATCTCTTCACTAACTCTTCAATTATTTATTTGTATTTTTTAATTGATAAAAATATCCTATAAATGACCGTGTTGTTCAAGCGTAAAACCTTCTACGAGTTATCGGAGGAATTGATTTGCACAGGTATAATCAGACACCAAATCTCCTACTAATCGGTGGGCCAAAGACTGGAACTACTTCGCTGATGGAATGGTTGAGATGCCATGATTCAATCTACCACCCGTGGCCGAATGAGAGCCATTTCTTGATGGCTGGGGTTGCTGAATTCCCTACAGCCCCGATTTACCCCAAAGGCACCACAATCATCNCTCCCAAACCATCGTTCTACACCTATGATGATGAACCATGGATAATGGATAAATCAGCATTTCATTTATATTCTAAACGGGCACGTACAACAGTTCGTGAACAAATGCCAGAAGCGCGCATAGTTATTACATTGCGTAACCCAATTGATTTGATGTTAAGCATGCATCAAGAGCATTCAAAAAGACTTGTCGAATATAATATAAGTCAGGATGAAATGATTCTTTTATCAGAAAAAAGAAGTTTCAAAGCGAGTATTGATGACCCAGAAACTTGGAGTTTTCTAGGTTTTCCACGCATGAAAGAAGTGACGATGAAATGGGTCGAAGAGTTTGGTGATCGGATCAGAATTATTCCTTTAGATTCAATTAAGAATAATCCTACATCTACAATGAATGATATCTTAAAATGGCTTGATTTAGAACCTATTTCAGAAAATACAGAATTACTGCGTCAAAATGAAGGAGGAAATATGAATTATGCTGGCTGGGCTAAATTTTTACGTCAGCCACCTTCTATAGTCGTAAAGTTGACTAAGATTTTTTTACCCTCGCAAACACTTAGGAAAATAATTTTTAATCCTTTGAGAAAATTTGGCTTTAAACCCAAAAAAGGCTCTCGCCAAAACATAACTGAACAACAAAGAAGAGCCCTTGAAATAGCATTCGAAGAGGATATTGAATTCCTTGAAAATATCGAATCATATGTTGATCCAGCTTTGTTGATTATTCATTGAACTTCTTAATCATAACATATTTCGGAGATATTATAAAATATCTTAAAATTAGAATATAATATAACCCATTTACCGATGCAGACATAGAGTGTTGGCTAGACGGATATGCGTGAGTGAGCGGAAGGCGAGGTTGTTGGTTGTCAAGGCAGCAATGACCGTGAATGGTGGTGCTGCGCGTGATTTACTCCGAAATTTGCCTTCCATTATTGAACAATTTGAAGTGCGATTTATGTCGTTAAATATACGTGATTCGCAGCGTTCACTCATTGAGTCTATGGGTATCGAAGTAATTTGTCCGGAAAATCAATGGGAGCCTAAAGGAGGTATTTGGAATGAAATTACAGCCGGACAAGAACGTAGTGCTTCGGTGGCCTGGAATTCATTTGAGCAAGTTAAAATCGCTATTGATTGGGCTGATGTAATTCACCTTACAGGGGGTAATGGCTCAATGGAGTTCCCCTCATTAGTCCCTAAAAATAAGCCAATGCACCTCCACTTCCTCGAGTCAAAGCCTGGAATTCATGATGATATAAGTCACCTCAAACCGAATGGTGGGGGCGTTTGGCGACCACGTCTATTACATATCCTGCAAATATGGCAACGGAGGCGTATCGAATCTTCATTTCAAGGATTTAAAAATAATCAAAATTGGATAATTAGTGCGAATTCTAAATTTTCAGCATTAAATCTAAAGAGAATTTATGATATTGATGGTGGTTTTTTACATCCTTCGGTCGACCTTTCAGAGTTCCCACGAAAAGTAAGTTCCGGGGAAGCTCAAACCTTTGAAAACATAAATATTGGAGTTGCTGGAAGTTACGTAGTTACAATTGGGCGAATTTCTCGTTTTAAAGGCACATATGAGGCAGTTGATCACATCAAAGATAGTGGACTAAATCTTGTAGTTATAGGGGGAGGGTCTGATAATGAAAAAAATGATTTGGAATCATATGGAGTAGAAAATCAAGTAAAAGTAAAAGTATTGTCGGGACTAACTTCGGAAACTCTACGTTCAGTGATGCGTAACTCTGCTGCAGTCATAGGATTGGCTCATGGTGAGGCTTTTGGGCTTACTCCGATCGAGGCTATGGCGCTTGGAGTTCCACCTATTTTTGTCCAAGAGGGCGGTTATTGTGAAACGGTCGTCGATGGTCTAAATGGACGTTTGATTGAAAGAAGAGATTATGATGCATGGACTGCAGCTCTATCACAAGCGAAAGATCTTGCTAATCGTGAAATATGGGCAGAAGCAGGGTTGGAAAGAATTGATGAATTGGGGCTTACTCCTACAAAACATGCTTTCAGACTCAATGAAAAAATTGTCTCAATAATTTGATAAATATGAATAAGTGATTTTATGGCAATTATTAATTCAATAAATATTAGAGCAGACGGTGGCGCTCCTAAATTCCCTGTCGAAAAAGCATTCCTTGGGAAAAATAATGTTGAAGGCGATAAACAAAATGACTTGAAATATCATGGCGGGCCCACAAGAGCTGTATGTTTGTTTTCAATGGAAAGAATCTTGACTCTACAAAAAGAAGGTCACCCAATTCAACCAGGAACGACTGGAGAGAATCTTACTATTCAAGGGCTGGATTGGGGGCTAATGAAAATTGGAGCTAAATTTTTGATTGGAGAAGTAGAAATTGAATTGACCGGCCCCGCTCCGCCCTGTAAGACAATTTCGGAATCTTTTGCCGGTGAGGGTTTTGTAAGAATATCAGAAAAAAAATATCCAGGTTGGTCAAGATGGTATGCGTCAGTGAATAAAGAAGGTTTTATATCTAAAAATGATGAAATATTGAAACTATAATCAGATATGCCGTAGAAGTACCATTAGCCCATAAATATGGATTAAATATATACTGATCACTTACCAGTTGTTTCATCATTATGATATATGGATGACATTTGGATGATTATAAGGCAGAGGTACCCGAGTGGTCAAAGGGGCTGGGATGAGGTCCCAGTGCGTAGTGCTTCGCAGGTTCAAATCCTGTCCTCTGCACCATTATATTCTATTATTGTTTAAATATCAATTAGTACTGGCAACACCATGCACATAGCAGGGAAGATTTTTCTTGGACTTGGATTATTGATTACATTAGCCGGTGTTGTACTGACAATTGGTGGAGGTTCGACTCTAAATGATGTTGGAGATTGGGATGTGGAGGAAAAAAGTGACTTTAGTGGAACTGCAGGAGTTACCACCTATTCATTCAGTGAAGAAATGATTGTAATGGTTAGTGACGACGTGAGGTGTGATGAATTTACTTTCACTATGACAAACGAAACTGGAGAAGATTATGTGACTATCGACTGTGAAGAAGATGGTGAAAAAGCATACGGGTGGGAAGATGATCCTGAAGGTTGGTATCATATGGCTACTATTTCCACATGGAATTATAATGCTGGTGAATACACTATAGAATCAAATGAAGATTATGAGCTTGTTCCAATGTGGGAATTGTTGGGTGATGAAATTGGAGAGGCAGTGGGTGGCTTCTTTGCGGGTGTTGCAGGGATAGGTGCAGCTTGCTGCGGGATACTCTTCATGCTGCTAGGCGGAATTTTTGCTTTGACACTGAAGACGCCTCAGAAGAATCAAGTGAATATGGCGCCATTAGGTGGCTCTGGCTTTACAACAAGTACTTCTACGGTTTCTAGCTTTACAGAAACTACGCCATCTAAACAAGACGAATTGAATAATTGGGAAGAAAGTCAATCTTAATTCTAAGAGACAAGTGACCGTTTAGTTCAACAAGATATTCGTTTTCGAGGATAGTATGGGTCGGACCAAAGTTGCTTCTTTGCTTGTTCTTCTGATGGTAACAGCTCCGCTTAGTGGATGTTTTGCTTCTTCAGAAAATAATCCTAGTGAAGGCGATTTATCTGTCGATATTACAATATTAGAAGGTGGAATGTTTCAGGATATCGAGTTTTCTGCATCTAATTCGATTTCTGTATTCATACCCTATCTATTGATTGATGCGAAAACTGGTTTTGTCCAAAATTCAACTGTGATCGACTTAACTAAAGGAGATTCTGAAACTATATCGATATTAGCGCCTCCAAGAATTGATTCAATGGTATTCCTAATTGGCGAATTAGGTAGAGATTTTTGGCCGATTAGAGAACAAGGAGAGTCTTGGAATACTTGGAGAGGTAGAGGTGGTGATATGGGAGATTCTGGAAATGGAATTGAAAGAGTTTCGACTTCTGAGAATACAACTTATAGCACTGTGAATCATAGTTTTGAAACAGGGGGTCCCGTCGCTACAAAATTCGTCAACATAGATAGAACGATGTCAGTTTCAAAAGAAGAAGGCGGGGAACATTCGAGCGGTATTGTTCATGGAAAAATTGTTTATGATAGGCTTTATGAAATCACTGATCCATCTGATAATTTTGACATTATAGATGGTAAAGCAGGATATTATGATAGGTGGGCAGGTCAAGGAAATCCAGCATACGAAGATGCTGCTCAATATCTCATAGATGAGTTATCTTCCTTTGGGCTTGAAGTTATGGCTCATCGATATGAATTTACAGATGCCTTAGGTTCGCAAAATCCTGAAGCATACAATATATGTGCGTACAAATGGGGATCAGAAGTCCCCAATGAATGGTTAGTTTTCGGGGCGCATTTTGATGTTGCGCCGCCTGCTAATGCAGTACTCCTAGACCCTCATATAATCGGAGAAAGAACATATGGCACAAGAGTTGGAGCATATGATAATTCAGCAGGTACATCTATGGTTATGGAAACAGCACGTGCATTGAATGAATTTGAAAGTAGGAGAACTATGGTGTTCTGTCTATGGTCTGGAGAAGAGGGAGGGAAAAGAGGCTCTGATTATTGGACAGAGTATTACGTTGGAGAAGATAATCCCGATGTTACGATTACAAATTATATTAATTTAGATATGGCGGGAGTAAATTGGCCAGGAGGTGGAGGAGCCCCACATGGAGATCCTGACCCCGCTCTTGATGAAGATGGGTATCCCAAAGATGCAGAAGTTTGGCCTATGAGGGTCTATATTGGGCCGGGGCCAAATCATGATAAATTGGACCAACCAGGAATGGTAGGTCTTTCCAATTGG
>JGI26060J43896_10000352_pt1 | contig 16583 bp, 16 predicted proteins | sample MarorgKNORR_S2LV_6_FD_43896 | JGI IMG/M metagenome (IMG submission 43896) | reverse complement strand
AATTTACTCTCAATGGATTCAAGCTCATAATGATAAAGACATTGAGAAAGTATTATCTTTTGAAACAGATTCCATTACAATCTTATTGGCTGACGGAAATGTAATCAAAGGATCAGAAGAACATGCTGAATCACTTTCTAATTATTTTGAATCTAATCCTAACTGGAATTTATATTGGGCACTACCATATGTAGGGGTTAATAATGGTGAGGAATGGATTATTGCTGGTCAAAATGTAACTAGCACTAATAGTGATGGGGAAGAAACTGTAACTCAGATAATGATAGATGCACAATTTATAGATGGACGTCTTAACTATATCATAGCTTACGATAAGGAACTTCAAACTCAAGACTAAGCAGTAGATTGGATTTAATACTACTAATTATAGGACTCCTACTTTGTCTAATTGGAATTGTAGGAAGTTTTTTACCTATTATACCTGGCCCGGTTACTTCCTGGCTAGGTATTTTACTTTTAAACTTAACCTCTGTTGTAGAGTTTAATTTAAACTTTGTTTTAATAACATTAACTGTAGCGATATCAGTTGGTATTTTAGATTACCTAATACCTGTACTTGGAGTAAAAAAACTTGGTGGAACTAGATCAGGTCAAATTGGAACAACATTAGGTTTAATTATTGCTTTAATTATACTTGGTCCAATAGGAATAATTATAGGTCCGTTTGGCGGAGCTTTACTTGGTGAGATGTCAACAAAAAAGTCATTTCAAGACTCTATTAAGCCAGCTTTTGGTGCATTTGTAGGAGTTATTGCTGGAAGTGTTATTAAGTTTTTGATCAGCCTTAGTTTCTTATTTTTTTATTTCGACATTTTTTGGGGTTACAGAGAAAGTTTCTTTTAAAATAAATCCCTAAATTGAAAAAACCAATTAACTAATTATATTGAAAAAATTTGAGAAAATATTTGTTGCCTCATGGACCGATCTTGATCCAAATTGGCATGTTGCAAATCATGCTTATATAAAATATGCTGCAGACACACGAGTCGCTTTTTTTTCTGTTATTAAATTGGATAAGGAGGAGTTTGAAAATTTAAATCTTGGACCTGTCCTCTTCTATGAGCACATGTATTACTATAAAGAAATTTTGATGGGTGTTGAATTTAAGGTTAATGTTGAGGTTAACGGTTACAGTGATGATGGAAAATTTTTCTCGCTATTTCAAAATTTTTATGACACTAAAGGAAATCATCTAGCTCATCTTGATCTTGCGTTTGGTGTTATGGATACAAAGACAAGAAAATTGACATCAATGCCTACTGCATCATTTGAAATTTTAAAAAGTTCCCCAAAATCAAGATCTTTTAAAATATTAAATAAAGAAGATATGAGAAGACATGGAAAATTTCCTGAAAATATTATTATGAAGCAGTAATATTGCAGTATTATAATTTTTTTAATAACCACGTAAATTGATAATTTAACTTAAAATACCTATTAACATGAAAGAAAAATATTGGAAAAAAAATATTATGTATTTAAGAGTTCTTCTTACCATATGGTTTATTTCTTCTTTTGGTTTTGGGATTCTTTTTGCAGAAAGCTTAAATAATTTTTATTTAGGAGGATTTCCTTTAGGCTTTTGGTTTGCTCAACAGGGTTCAATTTACATATTCGTTATTTTAATTTTTGTATATGTTTATTTGATGAATAAGCTAGATAAAAAACACAACTTAGAAGAATAACATGGATGCACAATTTTGGACATATACTTTAGTTGGAATAACATTTTCACTATATATTGGAATAGCTATTTGGTCAAGAGCCAAGAGTACAAAAGAATTTTATATAGCAGGTGGAGGAATTCACCCTGTTATAAATGGAATGGCTACAGCTGCAGACTGGATGTCAGCAGCCTCATTTATATCCATGGCAGGAATAATATCTTTCCTAGGATATGGTGGTTCGCAGTATTTAATGGGTTGGACAGGTGGATATGTATTACTGGCACTTTGTCTAGCACCCTATCTTAGGAAGTTTGGAAAATTTACAGTGCCTGATTTTATAGGAGAAAGATATTACTCGCAAAATGCAAGAACCATAGCCTTAATTTGTGCAATTTTTGTGTCATTTACATATGTGTTGGACAAATGAAAGGAGTTGGTGTTGCATTCTCAAGATTTCTGGAAATACCATATGATAGTGGAGTAATTATTGGAATTGCAATAGTTTTTTTCTATGCTGTTCTTGGAGGGATGAAAGGTATTACTTATACTCAAGTAGCTCAATATTGTGTTTTAATCTTTGCATTTACTGTCCCTGCTATTTATCTATCTCTACAGGCTACTGGAAATCCGATTCCACAAGTTGGATTTGGAAGTAAAACTTTAGACGGAGTCTATCTCTTAGAAAAACTTAACCTATTATCAGTTGATCTAGGCTTTGATAAGTATACTGATATAAACCGGACTACTTTAATAAATGTTTTTTTTATAACTGGAGCTTTAATGTTTGGAACAGCTGGACTTCCTCATGTAATTGTTAGATTTTTTACAGTGCCTAAGGTACGTGATGCTAGAATTTCTGCGGGATGGGCTTTGTTGTTTATTTCAATATTATATACTACAGCTCCTGCTGTAGCTGCATTTGCTAAAGTTAATCTAATAAATACAGTGTCAAATGCTAAGTATACTGATATGCCAGATTGGTTTAAGAACTGGGAAAATACTGGATTACTTCAGTTTGATGACAAAAATGCAGATGGAATTATTCAATATGTTGCAGATACTCAAGTTAACGAACTAACAATAGACAATGATATTATGGTATTAGCTAATCCTGAGATTGCTAATTTACCACCATGGGTAATTGGATTAATTGTTGCAGGAGGTCTTGCTGCTGCTCTATCAACTGCGGCTGGACTTTTGTTAGTAATTTCAACATCTATATCTCATGATCTTTTGAAAAAGAATATTAATCCTAATATATCAGAAAAGGGTGAGCTTTGGGCTGCAAGAATTTCAATTGCAGTTGCAGTAGTAGCTGCGGGTCTAGCAGGATTAAACCCTCCAGGCTTTGTAGCTGAAGTTGTAGCTTTGGCTTTTGGTTTAGCAGCGTCATCTTTTTTTCCTGCAATTATACTTGGAATTTTTGATAAGAAAATGAATAAAGAAGGTGCAATATCAGGTATGCTTACTGGTATAATATTTACGGCTTTATACATTTTATATTTCAAACCACAGCTAGGTGGTAGTGGTTTACCAGAAAATTATTTATTTGGAATCTCTCCCGAAGGTATTGGAACAATCGGAATGATAATTAACTTTATTGTATCTTTAATTGTCTCAAGATTAACAAAACCAACACCAGAAAAAATTAAAGATTTAGTTGAGAGTATTAGATATCCAAAATAGATATGCAAAGAATTAAGACCCTTTCAGAATATTTCAAAAAATATGAATTAAGTGAGAAAGATCCAGAGTCATTCTGGTCTGAAATAGCTGATTCTTTTACTTGGAAAAAAAAATGGGATAAGGTACTAGATTGGGATTTTGAAAAAGCAAATACTAAATGGTTTCAAAATGCTAAATTAAATATTACAGAAAATATTTTTGAGAGAAATCTTAAAGAAAGAGGTAGTAAAACAGCAATTATCTGGGAACCTAATGATCCTTCAGAGCCATCAATACATTTAACTTATCAAGAGCTTTATGAAGAAACTTGTAAGTTTTCAAATGCACTTAGATCAAAAGGTATAAAAAAAGGAGACAGAGTTATTATTTACATGCCTATGGTACCGGAAGCTGCAATTGCTATGCTAGCATGTGCAAGAGTTGGTGCTGTTCACTCTGTTGTTTTTGCAGGCTTTTCTTCAACCTCTTTGGCTGATAGAATTAATGATTGTCAAGCAAAAATGGTTTTGACTTCAGATGGTAATTTTAGAGGAAATAAAACTATACCAGTAAAATCTGTAGTTGATGAAGCGCTTGAAAAATCTTCAACAATCGAAAGTGTTATAGTATTGGAAAGGACAAAACAAACTATTAATATGCTTGAAGGAAGAGATCATTGGTGGCATGATTGCATAAAAGAAGAGTCTAATGTTTGTGAAGCTGAAGTCCTAGATTCTGAGGATATGCTATTTATACTCTATACTTCAGGGTCTACTGGAAAACCTAAAGGAGTGGTTCATTCATCAGCAGGTTATATGGTTTATTCTGCGTATACTTTTTTAAATGTATTCCAATATGATGAGGATGATATTTATTGGTGTACAGCTGATGTTGGTTGGATAACAGGTCACTCATACATAGTTTATGGACCTTTACTTTGTGGAGCTACAACCGTTATGTTTGAAGGTATTCCTACATTCCCAAACGTAAGTAGATTCTGGGACATAGTAGATAAATATAAAATAAATCAGTTTTATACTGCTCCAACTGCTATTAGAGCATTACAAGCACATGGGTTAGATCCAATAAAAAATAACTCTTTAGAATCTTTGAAAGTAATAGGATCTGTAGGTGAGCCAATTAATGAAGAAGCTTGGCATTGGTATCATGATAATATTGGAAAAGGAAATTGTCCCCTTGTAGATACTTGGTGGCAGACAGAAACAGGTGGAATTATGATATCTGCATTAGCAGGTATAACACCAAATAAGCCTGCACATGCTTCACTTCCATTACCTGGAATACATCCAGTAATAGTTGATGCTGATGGAAATGAATTAATTGGAAATAATGTTCAAGGTAATCTTTGTATAAAGTTTCCATGGCCATCTATTTTAAGAACTACATATGGAGATCATCAAAGGTGTATAAATACATATTTTTCAAATTATAAAGGAATGTATTTTACAGGAGACGGAGTTAAAAGAGATCATGATGGATATCTAAGAATACTTGGTCGAGTTGATGATGTTATCAATGTCTCTGGACATAGAATGGGAACAGCTGAGGTAGAAAATGCTATAAATGAACATGAGGAAGTTATTGAGTCTGCAGTAGTTGGTTATCCACATAATATTAAAGGAGAAGGTATCTATGCTTATGTGATTGTAAATTCTGAATCTTCAGATGATATAATAAAAGCAGAGATTATAGATGTAGTGAGAAGAGTTATTGGTCCTATAGCAAAACCAGATAAAGTTCAAATTGTAAGTGGTCTTCCAAAAACAAGATCGGGTAAAATTATGAGAAGAATATTAAGAAAAATAGCTAGTAATGATTATGGAAATTTAGGAGACACTTCTACTCTTTTAAATCCGAATGTTGTTGAAGAAATTATTAAAGGAGCTAACTAGTAATTAGATTTTCTAATCCTAAACCTCTTGAACCTTTTATCAAAATATTTGTTGAGTTAAAATCCTGAAATATTACTGATTTTGACATTTCTTCAGCAGACTTAAACCTTTCAAAATATTTACTTTTAGTTTTACAATTATAAAAAATATCACCAACTAAATAAACTTTCATGAAATCTTTATCTTCGATAAAATCAATGATATTTTGATGTTCATTATTAGAAAAATCTCCTAGTTCATACATGTCTCCAAGAATAAGAATTTTATTTTCTGTTATATTGTTTTCAAAATTTAAAATAGCAGCTTTCATACTTGTTGGATTAGCATTATAAGCATCTAAATATATTTTATTACTTCCATAATCTAAAATCTCTGATCTATTAGAGTCATTTTTAAATGAAATTAAACCTTTTTGTATATCACTACTTGATATATCTAGAAATTTTCCAATTGTAATACTAGCAGCAATATTTGTAAAATTATAGTCTCCATAAATTTCACAGCTATATTTATCTCCATTATTTTCAAATGATAAAAATTTTTGCTCTTTTTTATATTTAAATAAAAATTCAGAACCTTCTTTCTCCCCAAAAGTTACTGCAAGATCTCCTTTACAATTTTTAATTTGAATTTTATCATCATTATTTAAAATTATATGACCATAATTTTGAGTCAAATATTCAAACATCTCACTCTTTCCCTTAATAACTCCTTCAAACCCCCCAAACCCCTCTAGATGAGCATATCCATAATTAGTAATTAATCCAAAGTCTGGCATTGCAATTTCACATAAAGCTTTAATCTCTCCAATATGATTAGCACCCATTTCTATTACAGCTATATCAATATTTTCATTAATATCTAAGAGTGATAGAGGAACTCCAATATGATTATTGAGGTTACCTTTTGTTTTAATAACATTATATGTCTGTGACAGTATTGAATAAATTAAGTTTTTTGTTGTAGTCTTCCCATTACTCCCTGTTATTCCAATTACTTTTGTATCAAAAAGAGATCTATGGTAATTACTAAGATCTTGAAGAGCTTTGAGAGAGTCATTAACATATATTATCCTATTATCTTTATTTTCTAATCTTTTATCATCAACTACAGCAAATTTAGCTCCATTTTTAATAGCCTCTAATGCAAATTTATTTCCATCAAAATTCTTACCTCTCAATGAAAAAAACATTTGATCCTTACTAATTTTTCTAGTATCTATTGACACTCCAGTGGAGGAAGAGAATAAAGAATATAATTTTTTTGGGTCCACTCTAATTTTATTGCAATATACTAAAGAAATGAGTATTTTTGCTTCGTCTTATAATAACAAGCATCAACTGTTTTGTATGAAAAAAATTACTGGAAAGACTTATTTAGATTGGTACGAAAATATGTTATTGTGGAGAAAGTTTGAGGATAAACTTGCCGCAAAATATATTCAACAAAAAATTAGAGGATTTCTCCATTTATATAATGGACAGGAGGCTGTCCTTGCAGGTTGTCTTCATTCAACAGATCCAAAAAAAGATAGAATGATAAGTTCTTACAGAAGTCATGTTCATGCAATTGGCCTTGGAGAAGACCCAAAGCGTGTAATGGCTGAGCTATTTGGAAAGGCAACTGGAACTTCAAGCGGTCTTGGAGGTTCAATGCATATTTTTTCAAAAAAACATAATTTCTTTGGTGGTCATGGTATAGTGGGTGGACAAATTCCGTTGGGAACCGGGATTGCTTTTGGAGATAAATATTTTAAAAGAGATAGTGTTACTTTATGTTTCTTAGGAGATGGAGCAATCAGGCAAGGTTCTTTTCATGAGTCTATAAACCTTGCAGCATTGTGGAAGCTTCCTGTAATTTATATTGTTGAAAATAATGGATATGCAATGGGTACTTCTGTTGCAAGAACTACTAGTCAAGAAGATCTATGGAAACTAGGAGAGCCCTATGGAATGCCATCTATGCCAGTTGATGGAATGGATCCAGTGAAAGTAGCTGAAGCTATTGATGAATGTGTAAAACATGCAAGGGATGGAAAAGGTCCTTCACTTCTTGATGTAAAAACATACAGATATCGTGGACATTCAATGTCTGATGCTCAGCAATACAGAACTAAAGAAGAAGTTGAAGAATATAAAAAAATTGATCCAATCTCTCAGGTTGAAAAAATTATTATTTCAAAAAAGTTTGGAACAAAATCTGAAATTGAAAAAATTGATAAGAAGGTAAAAGCAATTATAACAGAATGTGAAGAATTTGCTGAGTCTTCTCCTTTTCCAGATAAATCTCTTATGTATGATGTTGTATATGAACAAAAAGATTATCCTTTTATTAAACATAAAATAGATTAATATGGCTGAAGTAATAAATATGCCAAGGTTAAGTGATACTATGGAAGAGGGAACTCTTGCTAAATGGTTTAAAAAAGTAGGCGATACAGTTAAAGAAGGAGAAATTTTAGCTGAAATTGAGACTGATAAAGCAACCATGGAGTTTGAGTCATTTTATGATGGTATTCTTCTTCACATAGGGATTGACGAAGGGTCAACTGCTCCTGTAGATAGTATTATAGCTATAATTGGTTCTAAGGGTGAAGATATCTCTGAAATTGTTAACAATGATACTCCAGTTGCAAAAGAAGAGCCTACTCCAGTTGCAAAAGAAGAGCCTATTCCAGTTGCAAAAGAAGAGCCTATTCCAGTTGCAAAAGAAGAGCCTTCTCCAGTTGCAAAGGAACAAGTAAAACCTGTTTCTATAATTAGTATGTCAAATGATAGGATACTTATCTCTCCATTAGCAAAAAAATTAGCTGATGAAAAAGGAATAGATATTTCTGCAATGAAGGGTTCTGGTGATAATGGAAGAATAATAAAAAGGGATATTGACTCATTTAAACCTTCAAATTATTCTCAATTTTCTCAACCAAGACCGCACTTGAAAGAATCATCTTTTGAGACTCAAAACTCAACAATGAGAAAAGCTATTGCAAAAAGACTTGCAGATTCTAAGTTCTCAGCCCCTCATTATTATCTTAATATTGAGCTTGAAATGGATAATATCATTTCTTTTAGAAAGCAATTTATTCAAACTCAAAATATTAAAATTTCCTTTAATGATATTATTGCCAAAGCTGTATCATTATCTCTTGCCAAACATCCTAAAGTTAATTCAAGATGGTATGATGATAAAATTATTTTCAATGAGCATGTACATTTAGGTGTGGCTGTAGCAGTGGATGATGGTCTTATAGTTCCAGTAGTTAAGTTTTCAAATTCAAAAGACTTACCGCAAATTAATGCTGAAATTAAAGACTTTGCTGAACGTGCAAAAAATAAAAAATTAAGCCCTTCAGAAATTGAGGGAAGTACATTTACAATTTCAAATCTTGGAATGTTTGGAATTGAAAGCTTTACATCAATTATAAATCAACCTAATTCAGCAATTTTATCTATTGGTGCAATAGTACAAAAGCCTATTGTAAAAAACAATGAGGTTGTAGTTGGAAACACGATGAAGCTAACTTTAGCCTGTGATCATAGAACAGTTGACGGAGCTACTGGGTCTTTATTCTTAAAGACTTTGAAAGAGTATATTGAAAATCCAGTTTCAATTCTTATCTAATGAAAACTATAGTTGTAACAGGAACAAGTTCTGGAATAGGTAATGAAATTTGTATACAAGCTGCAAAACTTAATTATAAAGTAATTTCCATTTCAAGAAATGTCGAACCTCTTAAAGGAATAAATGGAATAGATTCATATTCAGTTGATATAACTGATGAAAATAGTATTAAAAATTTTATTGATGATATACGAAAGAGAGATTTAAAAGTTGATATTCTTATAAATAATGCTGGTCATTTAAGTAACAAATTATTTGGTGAAACTTCTTACGAATCTTTTAAACAAACATTTGATGTAAATGTCTTTGGCCTTGCAGAAATTACGAGATCACTTATTCCATTCATAAATAAATCAGGTCATGTTATCAATATTAGTAGTATTGGTGGAGTAAATGGTTCAAAGAAATTTCCTGGTCTTTCAGTATATTCAAGTAGTAAAGCTGCTGTAATTGCTTTGACAGAAGTTCTAGCTGAAGAATACCCGGAAGGTCCATCATTTAATGTTTTAGCTCTTGGAGCTGTTCAAACAAAAATGCTAAAGGAAGCTTTTCCTGATTATGATGCACAGACAAAGCCAAAGGAAATGGCAAAATATATTCTTGATTTTGCAGTAAATGGAAATAATTTATTTAACGGTAAGCTTATTTCAGTTTCTAACTCAAATCCTTAATTTTTTTTCTGAGTAAGTTTAACTTTTTTAAATAATTCAGAGGAGTAAACAAAGTCATTTATCATTTGGTTATCTGTATTTAAAATTTCAGTGTTAGTCCCCTCCCATATTTTTTTACCTTCTACTAAAAAAATTATTTTATCACCAATTTCCATTACTGAGTTCATGTCATGTGTATTTATAACAGTAGTAATATCATATTCAATAGTAATCTCTTTAATTAGTTTGTCAATAATAATTGCAGTTTTCGGATCAAGACCTGAGTTAGGTTCATCACAAAATAAATATTTTGGATTTAATACAATAGCCCTTGCTATTGCAACTCTTTTTTTCATACCACCTGATATTTCGGAGGGAAATTTATTATCTACATCTTTAAGATTAACACGTTTAATCACCTTTTTTGCTCTACTTATCATTTCTGAATCAGTATTATCTGAAAACATTCTTAGAGGAAAGATAATATTCTCTAAAACTGTCATAGAATCAAAAAGTGCACTTCCTTGAAAAACCATCCCTATCTTTTTTCTTAAATTGGAAATTGTTGAGATATTATCTTTATTGAATTTTTTACCATCAAATAAAATTTCACCATGATCAACATCTAGAAGTCCAAGTAAACATTTCATTAATACTGTTTTACCTGACCCACTCTGACCAATTATTAAATTAGTTTTCCCTTTATCAAAAACTGTGGATATATCATTGATTATTTTGATATCATCGAATGACTTATATATATTATTTACAGTAATCATTATGCTAATAAAAGTTGAGTTACAATAAAATTAATAATGATAATTACACTACTTGTCCAAACAAAAGAAATATTACTTGCTTTTCCAACTTCTAATGCACCTCCCTTCATGTAGAACCCATGATATGCAGGAATAGTAGCTAAAACAAATGCAAATAACATAGTTTTTGAGTAGGTATATACAACATGAAATACTTGAAAGTCAAGTTGAATACCTTGAATAAAGTCAAAGCTTGTTGAAAAACCAGCATATACACTAGCTATATAACCGCCAAGTATCCCAAGAAACATTGCAAGAGTAATCAAAAAAGGGTATAACAGTAATGATATAATTTTAGGAAATATTAAATAGTTAAATGAGTTTATTCCCATAACTTCTAAAGCATCAATTTGCTCAGTTACCCTCATTGTACCTATACTAGATGTTATAAATGAACCTACTTTTCCAGCCATTATTATAGATATTAGAGTAGGGGCAAATTCTAGGATTACAGATTGTCTTGTAGCAAAACCGATTAGATTTCCAGGAAGAAAAGGGTTTTCTATAGCAAGAGCAGTTTGAATAGCTACAACTCCTCCAATAAGGAAGGACATAAAAGCTACAATACCAATGGATCCTAATATTAGATCGTCAATTTCTTGAAAAATTAATTTTTTAAGTACACTCCACTTTGTAAACTTTGTGAAAGTGTATTTGATCATCAAAAAATATCTTCCAATATGAAAAAAAAACTTCATAAGAATTAAACCTGGTAAGTTATAGCGTTAATATTCATTCCAGCACCAACACTAGCAAACATAATTATATCACCAGTATTCAGTTTATGGCCTTGATAATCACTTTTTTTTACTAGATCAAAAAGAGTTGGAATAGTAGCTACAGAACTATTTCCGTACTCTTCAATATTCATTGGGAGTATATTTTCAGGTTGAGGAACTTTATATAATCTGTAGAATCTTTTAATAATTGCCTCATCCATCTTTTTATTGGCTTGATGAATAAATATTTTTTTTAGATTTTCAATCTTACATTTAGATTCATCAAAGCAATCTTTCATTGCGTTAGGTACATTATTTAATGCAAACTCATAAACTTTTCTACCATGCATTTTAATATACTTTTGATTTGAATTTTTATTTATTTCAGGATTACAAGAAGCTCCATAGTATAAAAATTCATTTTCTCCCTCAAATGTATAGGTTGCAGAATTATGAGATAGAATACCAGAACTAGATGAATCATTAGATTCTAATATAATTGCTCCTGAACCATCAGCATAAATCATTGAGTCTCTATCATTAGAATCAGAAACTCGAGATAATGTGTCACAACCAATAATTAAACATTTATTAGCCATTCCTGACTTTATAAATGATTTTGCTTGAATTACTCCTTCAACCCATCCTGGACATCCACAAATAATATCATATGCTACACACTTTGGATTTTTGATTTTTAGTATAGCCTTCACTTTTGATGAAAGAGAAGGAAGTGTATCGATTTGACTGCTATTAGATGAAATATCACCAAAATTATGAGCAACAATTATATAATCTAAGGACTCTTGATCAATATTAGAATCTTTGATTGCTTTCTTTGCAGCAACTGCAGCTAAGTCTGAAGATTTAATTTCATCTGAAACATATTTTCTTTCATTAATCCCAGTAATAGATTGAAACTTATCAATAATTTCAGGATTTGATCTTTCAATTTGATTCCCATCATCATCAAAAAAATTACTATTAAGAAATTCAGTATTTGTTTTTGTTATATCCGGAATACAACTACCTGTTCCAGTGATTTTAAAGTTCATTATGTAAAATTAATTAAATTATTCATAACTNTCTATAGGTGGACAGCTGCAAATTAAATTTCTATCACCATATGCTTCATCAACTCTTCTTACTGAGGGCCAAAATTTATTATCTCTCAAATAACTTTTTGGAAAAGATGCGTCTTCTCGGGAATAATTATATTCCCAATTACTAGCAGTAAGCATTTTAAGGGTATGAGGAGAATTTCTTAACATTTCTCTGTCTGATTCATTTTCAGATGTAATTTCTGAATAAATTGAGTTAAGAGCTTCACAGAATCTATCTAATTCACTCAAATTTTCACTTTCAGTTGGTTCTATCATCATTGTTCCTGGAACAGGAAATGATACAGTTGGAGCATGAAATCCATAATCAATTAATCTTTTTGCTATATCAATAACTTCTATTTTATACTTCTTAAATTCTCTNCAATCAATTATAAATTCGTGAGCAGATCTTCCATTTTCACCACTATATAAAATTGTAAAGTTTTCTTCAAGTTTAGTCTTCATATAGTTTGCATTAATNATTGCAATTTCTGTGGACTCTTTAATACCTGATTTTCCAAGCATTCTTATGTATCCATATGATATTAAGCATACTAATGATGACCCCCAAGGTGCAGAAGAAATTGCATCTATATGATATTTTCCTCCTGTAGTAATTACTGGATTTGACGGAAGAAAATCTTTAAGATGTTCAGCTACACAAATAGGACCTACACCTGGGCCTCCTCCTCCGTGAGGAATAGAGAATGTTTTATGTAGATTCAAGTGACAAACATCAGCGCCAATTATTTTAGGACTAGTCAAACCAACTTGGGCATTCATGTTTGCTCCATCCATATAAACCTGACCTCCATTTTTATGAATAAGATCATTTATAAATTGAATTTCAGATTCGAATACACCATGTGTTGAAGGATAAGTTATCATTAGAGCAGCTAAATTATCCTTGTGTTCTTTAACTTTTATTTTTAAGTTCTCAATATCAATATTTCCTTTATCGTCAGTTCCAATAACTATGACTTTTAACCCCGCCATAATTGCAGACGCAGGGTTAGTTCCATGAGCGGAAGAAGGAATTAGGCAGATATCTCTATGACTCTGTCCAATTTTATTTAGATAGGATTTGATGACCATTAAACCGCTGTACTCTCCTTGAGCTCCTGAATTTGGCTGTAAAGACGTAGCAGAAAAACCAGTTATTTCAGATAAAAATGTTTCAAGTTTGCTTATAACCTCATGGTATCCCTTTGCTTGATCAACAGGTACAAATGGATGAATACTATTCCATTCAGACCAACTTAAAGGAATCATTTCAGAAGCTGCATTAAGTTTCATTGTACATGATCCAAGAGAAATCATAGATTGAGTAAGAGATAAATCTTTATTTTCAAGAGATTTAATATATCTCATTAGTGATGTCTCTGAATGGTACGAGTTAAAAACAGGATGTGATAAAATTTCAGATTCTCGAACATTATCTATCATGGGTATATCTGGAAATTCAATATTAGCTGATTTTTGTCCAGAATATTCTTCAAGAATTGATATAATTTGATCTAAATCATCATGATCTGTTTTTTCATTAACTGAAATTGAAATTTGATTGTTGATTAGGTTACAGAAATTTACATTTCTTGACAACGCAATTTTATTTAGTTTTTTTGAATCACATATAATCGTTATGGTGTCAAAGAATTTAGAATATTTTATTTCAATTCCAAGTTTAGAAATTTTCTCGTATAAATAAACAGCTTTTAAATGAATAGAATTTGAGATTTCTCTTAAACCCACAGGGCCATGATATACAGCATACATTCCAGCCATTACAGCTAGTAAAACCTGTGCAGTACAAATATTAGATGTAGCTCTGTCTCTCTTAATATGTTGCTCTCTTGTTTGTAAAGCCATTCTTAATGAATGGTTTCCATCTATATCTTTTGTAACACCAATTATTCTTCCAGGAATATTTCTTTTATATTTTTCTTTTGTTGCAAAAAATGCAGCATGTGGTCCTCCATATCCAAGGGGAATTCCAAACCTTTGAGTTGTTCCAACAACAACATCGACTTTCTCAGGTGATGGTGGTTCATTAATAACTAAAGACATTAAGTCAACTGCCAAAATAATTTTTAAATCATCATTTTTGATATTAGATAATATTTTGTCAATATCAATTAACTCTCCATCTTTTCCAGGGTATTGAATAATGCATCCAAAAAAATCATTTTGAGATATAGACTTTATGTCTCCTGAAATGATTTCAATATCAAGGGGATTGGATCTAGTATTAAGAACTGAAAGAGTTTGTGGTAAGATATTTGAGTCAACAAAAAACTTTTTCTCGTTTGAAGACTTTTGTTGCTTTGATCTATTATTGAACATCATAATCATAGCTTCGGCAGCAGCTGTTCCTTCATCTAATAATGATGCATTTGCTAATTCCATCTTAGTCAGATCACAAATCATGGTTTGGAAATTTAATAATGCTTCAAGTCTTCCTTGGGCAATCTCTGGTTGATATGGAGTGTAAGCAGTATACCACCCTGGATTTTCAAGAATATTCCTTTGAATTACAGATGGAGTGAAAGTATCATGATATCCCAGCCCAATATATGTCTTAAAATTTTTATTTAATGATGAGAGCTTTTTTATCTCTTTTAAAAACTCCATCTCACTAATTCCCTCAGGAATGTTTAAGTCTTTCTTAAGACGAATATTATCTGGAATTGTTTGATTTAAAAGTTCTTCAACAGATTCTACACCAATTGTTTTAAGTATGATATTTAACTCAATAGCATTAGGTCCAATATGTCTTCGAGCAAATTTTTCTTTGAACATTAAAAGATTTTTAGCAAAAATATGTAATATTGAAAATAATAATAATAATGTTCATTAAATGTTAAAACTTTTTTTTTATACACTATTAGTTTTTTTTCAGTCTTATGTAATCCAAGATGTCAATAAAGAACAAGTAAATAATTTATTAGACAAGCAAGTAATGGTGATTGATATTAGAACTGAGAAAGAGTTTAATGAAGGAAATATAAATACCTCATTCAACCTTGACTTTCAAAAAAGGGAATTTATTGATAGTCTAGAAAGCCTTAATAAAGAAAAAGAATATATTATTTATTGTGCTTCTGGAAATAGAAGTCTTAAGGCAAGTCATATAATGAAGTCCTTAGGATTTAAAACTATTTATAACTATAAAAAAGGATATAAAGATTGGATAGAGGATTAAGATTTATTTTTTAAATCTTTACTGCTTTCTAAGACCTTAATCTCAAGATCTTTTTTGTATGCTTTAACTTTATCTGAGATTTTTGAATCAAAAGATCCAATTATTTGAGCTGCAAGTATTCCTGCATTTTTTGATCCATTTAATGCAACAGTAGCAACTGGAACACCACCAGGCATTTGTAATATAGAAAGAATAGAGTCCCAACCATCAATTGAATTTCTTGATTTTATGGGCACTCCAATAACTGGAAGACTTGTAATTGATGCAACCATACCAGGTAAATGAGCTGCACCTCCAGCTCCAGCAATAATAACTTTTATACCTTTTAATTCAGCATTAGTGGCATATTCAATCATTTTTTTTGGAGTTCTATGTGCTGAAACAATATCATACTCTGTTTTAACACCGAAAGATTTTAAAATGTCAATTGCTTCACTCATAATCTCGAAGTCTGATTTACTACCCATTATAATTCCTACTTTACTCATTTTCTTGTTGTTATTATTACTGTTTCTTTAATTTCCTTTGCTATTCTTTTAGCTAGATCTATATCTTCATTGATTATAGTAATATGACCCATTTTTCTATTAGGTCTTGTTTCAAATTTACCGTAAATATGAGGATTAACTCCTTCTATCCCAATAATTTGATCAAAATTTTTATACTCTACTATACCTTTTGAATTCTCTTCACCAACTAAATTTACCATTACAGAATTTTGTAAAATTTTAGTGCTTCCAAGTGGAAGATCTAAAATTGCCCTTAAAAATTGTTCAAATTGACTTGTATATGACCCTTCAATTGAAAAATGATAACTATTATGTGGTCTTGGTGCAACTTCATTGATTAATATTTCATCTTGGTTAGTTAAAAACATTTCAACAGCTATTATTCCACAAATCTTAAACTTTTCAGCAATATTACGTGCAAGGTTTTCAGCCTTGATTTTTAATTCTTGATTTATTTGAGCAGGAGATAAAATATATTCTACTTGATTAGAATCTTTATTGAATTCCATCTCAACTACAGGATAATTAAGTATTTCTCCAGACTCTCTCAATCCAACCATTACTGAAAGTTCTTTCTTTATTGAAATCAATTCTTCAACTATACAATGACAGTCAGTTAATTTTTCGAGACTTTTATTATCAAATATTTTATTCACTCCATATCCATCGTAGCCCATTTTTGAGGCTTTCCAAAT
>JGI26060J43896_10000344_pt1 | contig 16832 bp, 15 predicted proteins | sample MarorgKNORR_S2LV_6_FD_43896 | JGI IMG/M metagenome (IMG submission 43896) | reverse complement strand
AATGAGTTAATAGCTTTAAAAGATAAGTATGGTGATTTAGAAATTTTATTAGCTATACCAAGTATCCAAACAGAAAAACGTCGTAAGATCATATCGAAATTAGAGCAAATCAAAGTTGCTGTAAGGACCGTTCCCTCTTTTCATGAACTAATCTCTGATCAAAAGAAAATGACAGACATTCAAAATTTATCTTTAGATGATCTTTTGCCAAGAGCTCGGGTCGCAAAAGATTTAATTGAAAATGCACAGGAGAAAGTTCTTTTGATTTCTGGTGCAGGAGGATCTATTGGATCAGAGATAGTTAGACAGCTCTTAGATAATAATCCAAAATCAGTGATATTTGATATATCTGAATTTAACTTATTTAAAGTTGAGCGAGAATGCCAAGCTATCAAGGCATCAAAGGGAATGTTAACTGAAATTATCCCTGTACTTGGGGATATCAGAGATGCATCAAACTTAGATTTTATTTTTAAAAAATACAAAATTAATAGTGTTTTTCATGCAGCTGCATATAAGCATGTCCCTTTGGTTGAAGATATTAATAATATTATCAAAGCCTGCGAAAATAATATTATTGGTACTTTCAATTTAGCTTCTGCATCGATCAATCATAAGGTGGAAGCTTTTGTGATGATTTCCACTGATAAAGCTGTAAGGCCCTCTAACGTAATGGGTGCTTCTAAACGAATGGCAGAAATGGTGATTCAATCGCTTAACACCAAGTCATCGTCCACAAAATTTTCAATGGTTCGTTTTGGAAATGTAATTAATTCATCGGGATCAGTCATTCCGTTATTCTTGGATCAGATATCTAAAGATGGCCCTGTAACAGTCACGGACAAAGAAGTGACAAGGTATTTTATGACAATACCAGAGGCTTCTAATCTAGTCTTGCAGGCAGCTAAAATGTCCAAAGGGGGAGAGGTTTTTATCTTAGACATGGGCGAGCAGCTTAAGATTTATGATCTTGCAAAAAAATTAATTCATTTATCAGGTAGAAATATTGCGGAACCTGGAAGACCAGGAATCGAAATTGTCGAAGTTGGCCTAAGACCTGGAGAAAAAATGTATGAAGAATTATTAATTGCAGGTGAAAAATTAGCTACTCCTAATCCAAAGATTTTTAAATCGATGGAAGAATTCCCTAATCTTGAAATTTTAGAGCCAATAATGGCTGATCTCAACGAAGCCATTGCAAACAATAATCATGCAGCAATAATCAATTTATTTAACAGCCACATAGAGGGGTATCATAATGAATCTTAATTCCAGTTTCTCTGCATTTTTCATAGTCCCGCTTTTTTTTGGGTGTGCTGATGCTGCAAACTCTGAAGCCTTAGAAAAAGATCAAGTATTCTCATCAGTTGAAGGTCTGATCATTGATCCTGGCTTCGAAATCCAAGTTTATGCATCTGATATTGAATCTCCTAGACAGTTAGCAGAAGATGAAGATGGAAGAATTTATGTTGGCTCTAGAAAATCTGGAAAAATTTTTGCTATACAAGATACAGATAACAATGGTGAAGTAGATGAAAAAANATTAATTGCTGAAAATTTAACCATGCCTTCCGGTGTAAGTATTTTTAATGGCCATCTGTTCTTTTCAGAAATTGATAAAATTTGGAAAATAGAGAATATTGCGGATTATTTCAATCGGCATAACAACAAGAAATTACCTGAGAAAATCTTAGTCACAGATAATCTGCCAAGTGAGACATGGCATGGGTGGAAGTGGCTCAAGCATGATGAGGAAGGNTACTTGCATACTAATGTAGGCGCTCCATGTAATGTTTGTGAGTCAGATGACCCTAAATTTGCAACAATTCTAAAGCTCAACAATGACTCTTGGGATTATATTGCAAGAGGTGTTCGTAACTCTGTGGGGTTTGATTTCCATCCTGTTTCAAAAAAGTTATTTTTTACAGACAATGGTCGTGATTGGCTCGGCGATGACTCTCCATCATGTGAGCTAAATAGAGTTGATAGCGCAAGTGGGTTTTATGGATTCCCCTACAAACATTCTACCAATATCATAGACCCCGAATATGGGCATATTCAGACGGGATTTGATTTTATAGACCCAGTTCTTAACCTAGGCGCTCATGTTGCACCAACTGGAATTGCCTTTTACTCAGGCGACATGTTCCCTCCAAAATTTCAAAATAATTTATTTATTACACTTCATGGATCTTGGAATCGTTCAAAAAAGGTTGGATACAAAGTAATTAGAGTGATCTTGGATAATGATGGAAATGTGATTGAAAGCAAAGACTTTATTTCGGGCTGGTTAGATGGAGAGAAAGTGCTAGGCAGGCCATCTGCACCATTAGTGCTGAGTGACGGCAGTCTTCTTATCTCTGATGATTTTGGGGACCGCATTTATAGAATTTCTTATAAAGGATAGCAGATGCTTGATTTACCGAATCTCCTTGANATAGCAAAAGATGCTGCAGTAATTGCAGGGAAGTATCTTAAAGAGAACCAAAATGAGGATTTACAAATACTNCTGAATTCCGGAAGAGACGTAAAGCTGCAAATAGATCAAGATACCGAGGAACTAATTAAACAGGAAATAAGCGCAAGGAGTGACTTACCTATTCTTGGTGAAGAATCAGGTTATTCAAGGGATCTGGGAGATATATTTTGGGTAATAGACCCTCTTGATGGNACATCAAACTATCTAAGAAATATTCCTATTTCCTGTGTTGCCATTGCTGTAATTGACAAGCTTAATCCTGTGGTTGGGGTAATTAATGATTTTAATAATAATCACCTTTACTATGCGCATGAGGGGATACAAGCATGTATGAACAATAAAAACCTTAATGTATCCCAAGTAAATGCTAAGGCAGATGGCACCTTGGTAACGGGCATACCTGCCAAAACGCATTATTCGAATGAAGAATTTCATACTATGATTGCAGAATTTCAAGAATGGAAGAAAATTAGAATGATTGGCTCTGCAGCTATGGCTTCGGCATATGTTGCAGCAGGGAAAGCAGAAACTTATAAAGAAAACGGAATTTTTTTATGGGATGTGGCCGCTGGCGCCGCTATCGTTAGGTCTGCTGGAGGCAATATTAATATTTCAGATGTTCAAGATGACTTTAGGGTAGATGCAATATTTTCTAACGCTACCATTCAAGATTAATAATTATGAATAAACATGAAGTAGTTGCGGTCACCTCAAGATCATTTTGCAAGAATGGTAATTTAGTTAATGAGCTTAAAAAATATTATTCTAAAGTAATATTAAATGAGACGGGAAAGACCCTTGCTGCAAAAGATTTAATAGATTTTTTAGCAAAAGCTGATAAAGCAATCATTGGAATTGAGGACATGTCTTCGGATACTTTAGCTCAGGTTCCAAATCTTAAAGTTATTAGTAAGTATGGCGTTGGCTTAAATAATATTGATTTAGAATATTGTAAATCTCAAAATATCAAGCTTGGCTTTATTCCAGGTGTTAATAAGCAAAGCGTAGCCGAATTAGCCCTTACGCTAATCTTAATTAGCTTAAGAAAAATTCATACCAATCATACTGAAATATTAAATGGAGNATGGCCTCAGGAAAAGGGCTTAGAACTTAGAGGTAAAAAAGTTGGTCTTCTTGGATTTGGAAACATCGGTCAAACACTCGCTAAATTATTGTCCATTTTTGAATGTGAGATTAGTTTTTTTGATCAGAGGATATTCACAGAAAATGAATTGCTTCAGATATGCGTCTCTCATTCTTTGCAGATATCGAATCTTAAACAGAAAAATCTACAAGATGTTCTTTCAGAGTCAGATATTATCAGCATCCATTTACCCTTGAATGATGACACTGCTAATATTATTGATTCTCAAGCTCTAGAGAGCTTACAGCCATCTGTAGTGATGGTAAATACTGCTAGAGGAGGGATAGTTCAGGAAGAACACTTGGCTAAATTTTTAGCAACTAACCCTGATTCTTTCGCCGCATTTGATGTGTTTGATGAGGAGCCTATTAAAGATAAAACTTTGTTTAATTTAGATAATTTCTTTGGTACATCTCATCGTTCGAGCCTTACACATGAAGGAATAAATGCTATGGGCATGGCAGCAATTGCCGGATTGGATGATAATATAGAAATTACTTAGAGGTTTATATGAATACTCCATCAATCGGGACTTGGCTAAGCCTGCCCAACGAATCAATTGCAGAAATATTTTCTAATGCTGGCTACGAATGGGTTGTAATAGACTTAGAGCATAGCAGCATCAACATTAGTCAAGCCGAGAGCTTAATTAGAACAATTGACTTGGCTGGATCTAGGCCATTTATTAGATTGTCTGGTCATGATCCCTCTCAAATTAAGAGAGTATTAGATGCTGGAGCGAAAGGTATTCTTGCACCCATGATTGAAAATGCAGAGCAAATTCAAACAGTTATTGATGCGTGTCATTACCCCCCAATTGGAAACAGAGGCATGGGGTTAGCTAGAGCCCAAGGTTACGGCGCACAAGATCAAAAAAACTATTACATTAAAAATGGTTGTAGTGAGATTGAAATTTTTGCACAGATTGAGTCCGTAGAAGCCGTAAAAAATGTTACTTCTATTTTCTCTAAAGCAATTGATGGTTACTTTATTGGACCCTATGATTTATCAGCGTCAATGGGATCTCCTGGTGACTTTGGAACAGAAGATTTTAAAAATGCAGAAAATACCATTTTGAAAGCTGCTCAAGATGCCAACATTAAAGCAGGTTTTCATTTAGTTGAACCTAATGCTAGTGAAATCAATACACTCTCTGCTTTTGGATACAATATGATTGCTTATAGCGTTGATATAAGAATGCTTGATCACTTAGCTCGTGAGCCTTTTGACCAAAGTGATGACTAAAACACTTGGAGTTATTCCTGCCAGGATGTCGTCTTCTCGTTTTCCCGGCAAGCCTTTAAAAAATATTCTAAAAATACCCATGATCGCTCATTGCTTCGAGAGAGCATTTATGTCGGGAGCTTGTGATTTTCTGGTTATTGCCACTCCTGATAATGAGATTATGGACTGGGCCAGTAAATTTAATATTCCTTCAATTTTGACATCTGATGCGCATGAAAGAGCAACTGAGCGGGCAGCAGAAGTTGTCAGTATCTTAGAATCTAACGGGGAGTTCTTTGACTATATTCTTTTGTTACAAGGTGACGAGCCTCAGATTAATCCTATTGATATCAATAAATTAAGTAATGCATTTCATGACTTCCATTCCGAGGTAGTTAATTTAGTCTACCCTATCAAAGAAGAGGATATGGCTGATGAGAATGTAGTCAAGGCAATTCTTACAAACTCAAGCCTAATAAATTTTTTTACCAGGGCTCATGTTCCACATGGTGGCAAATCAGGAATTCGTCAACTAGGGATGATTGGCTTTAGTGCCAAGGCATTAAAAATTTATGACCAGCTTGAGATGACAGAGCTAGAGATGCTTGAGTCAATCGATATGATGCGATTCATAGAAAATGATGTCACAATTCAGGGAGTTTTTTCTTCGTCTCCAATTTTAGGAGTAGACAGACCTGAAGATATTCAAAAAGCCGAACTGATGATGGCTGATGATCCTTTAATACAGCAGTATCAATCTAAATATCTTTAACAGATATGCCAAAAAAAATTCTTATATTAAGCGATGATATTCCGGGACATTTTAATCAATCACTAGGAATTGCTACCTTACTAGAAACTCAATTTGAGTGCTCAGTCTCAACAATATCAATAGTTTATAAACTCAAACCTTTAAGGTCGGTCATTACCTTTATGGCGCGCCATCTTTGCAGGGCTATGACGCCATTTACAGCAAGGCTCATCATATCTTTCTATCAAAAAATTGAAGCCAACCAAGCTGATTTAATCATTGCTGCAGGTGGTAATACAGCTCCCTTATCCGCAGCATTGAGAAATATTTTATCTATACCTGTTGTTCAATTGGGATCTCCTAGAGGGCTGCATCCAAAATTATTTAATGCACTAGTCACTGTTGAAAAGTATTTTGATCATCCTGCAAATCTTGTGGTTGATATTACTCCAAATAAATATTCACCAATAATGTGTAGACAAGCTTCTAAATCTCAGAATATGCAAGAGCATTTATTATTTTTAATTGGCGGCAAGGGAATAGGTTACTCTTATCAAGATCATGAGTGGACAGCTTTAGTTAAAAATATATGTAGCCTTCAAAAAATTTCTGATCTACCAATAACTATAGTCACATCAAGAAGAACCGATCCAAAGCTTGAAAAAAAACTTCAACATGAATTATCTAACCTGCCAATGATTTATTCTGGTTGGTATCATGAAGGAAACATCAATTTTAATTTAGCCTCATTATTTGGGTCTGCGGATTGTATCTTTGTCACCGAAGACAGCGCAATGATGATTTCTGAATCTATTAGCAGTGGTCGCCCAGTTACAACTCTCTATCCATCTCACATAAAATCTCCCCTAAGATATAAAAAGCATATCCAAAAATATGTAGATGCTGGTTTTATCTCTAGAGAATCAATTGGTAGTTTTTCTTGTAAAGAGATGAGTGATTCAGCAGAAAGAGTGCATAGGCACTCAGAAACTCTAAAGAAAAAACTAATCGAGAGAATTCAATGGTAAGAGGCGCAATCTGGTTTAGATCTGACCTAAGGCTTGATGACAATCCTGCTCTAATTAATGCTATGAAAGACTGTCAGGAAGTTATTGGAATCTATATATTCTCTGCTGAGCAATGGAATTTGCATAATGAATCTAATGTCAAGCATGAGTTCTTAGTAAATAATTTGACTGATCTTGAAAAATCACTCAATAATTTAAATATTCCATTAATTACTATCAATTCACTAAATTATGGTTCGGTACCAGCAGACTTATGCTCATTTGCAACGCAGCAGCAAATTAATCATGTCTTTTGGAACCATGAGTTTGGGATTAATGAATCTGCCAGGGATATTCAAGCTTCAAGAATATTAAATCAAAAAGGAATGGCTGTATCGAGCTATCAGGATCAAGTCATTTATGAACCTGGTTTTCTTAAAACTGGTCAAGGAAAACCATTTTCTGTATTTACTCCCTTTAAAAGAAGGTGGATTGAAAATTTTTCTATGGATTTTCTTGATCTGCAGTCACCTAAATCTCCTGCTAGAGAAACTTCTATCCAAAGTAACCTATCATCATTGCAGTTCAAAAAATCTCATAATGTAAATATGGACCTTTGGCCCGCGGGAGAGGCTGCCGCTCATCATAGATTAAAAGTTTTTTTAAATACTAAGGTAATGGAATACAGTGAAGCAAGAAATATCCCTATTTTGGATGGCACAAGTAGAATTTCAGCATATCTAGCGCTTGGAATTATCTCTCCTAGAAGATGTCTTTTAGAAGCATTAAAATTAAATCAATTTGAGTTCGAATCTGGTAATAATGGAATTTGTAAATGGATAGATGAGATTGTGTGGCGAGAGTTCTATAGAAATATCATGCATTCGTTTCCTCATGTGAGTCAAAATAGACCCTTCAACCTTACAACTGAGGCGATTAGTTGGAGACACAATTCGGAGGAGCTCGAGGCTTGGAAGACAGGCAATACAGGCTTTCCTTTAATTGATGCGGCAATGAGACAGTTATTAAATGAGGGCTGGATGCATAATCGCCTTAGGATGGTTGTCGCAATGTTCTTTTCAAAGAATTTGCTACACGATTGGAGGCTAGGAGAACAATACTTCATGCAAAACCTAATTGATGGAGACTTTGCATCTAATAATGGTGGTTGGCAGTGGAGTGCTTCTACAGGCACTGATGCTGCTCCATATTTTAGGATTTTTAATCCCGTGACCCAATCTCAGAATTTTGATCCAGATGGCCTATTTATTAAATCTTTTGTTCCAGAATTAGAGCATCTATCACCAAAAGAAATTCATTTACCTCCATTCGATATTTTTACAAAAGCAGACTACCCAAAACCTATTGTCGACCTTAAAATGTCCAGACAAAGAGCAATAGACGTATTTAAAAATAATAAAAAAAATATAGATGTATAAAGAAATAGACAATATAAAAACATACTTTCATAATTTTGAATCAATCGAATCCAGCAAAAAGTCAGTATTATTTATTGCTGGGGCTGGAATGGATCATAAATTTGTACGTGCCTTAAATCTATTAAAAGAAGAATTTAACACCCCTCTAGTAATTGATTTGCCTGGGCATGGCGAGACTGAAGGCTCTTCGAAAAACAAAATTGAAGATTACAGCAGTTTTCTAAATGAGGCTTTGATGGATTTTAAGATATCTAACCTGACCATTTGTGGTTACAGCATGGGTGGATTGATTGCTTTGGATTTAATTCTTAGTAAAAAGTTTCCTGCATCATCCTTAATACTTCTGAACAGTATTGCACCAATGATGGTTTCACGCTCGCTCGTTGAATTAGCAAATAAAGGCAATAGTTTTGCTGCTGACTTTATTATTAAATATGGTATGTCTAAAACATTAATAGGTATAAAAAATACTTTTCCATCCAATACTAATCAAACTATGTTTAATGATTTATCGGCTTGCAAGAGTTATATGCCCAATGAAGCTTTGTTTTCAGAGATAGGAATGCCAGTCAATATCATCCTAGGAGGAAAAGATAGGCTGATTGATTCTGATCAAGCAAAAGTCTTTGCTGGCAATCTTTCTTCTGAGATACATGTTATAGATGATGCTGGGCACTTTCCTTTTTTTGAAAATCCTGCAGAGTTATCTAGTATTATTGAGACAGTAATATAACTAAATCTTATACCTGAAATAAGCTCTATTTATACGCGTATTCATTATGTATAATTTATTTTCAATTTTAAAAGGAAGTTAGCATGATGGAAAATCAATCAAAGTTTTATATTAATGGCTCATGGGTGAGCCCTATGGGTTCCGAGACTATAGAGGTTATCAATCCTTCAGATGAATCTGTTATTGGCACTATTGCAGCGGGCACCAAAGAGGATATTGATATGGCTGTTGCCGCAGCTAGCAATGCATTTACTTCCTTTGGCTTTTCTAGCAAAGAAGACAGAATTAAAATTATTGAAGATATTATTGCTGAGTATGAGAAGCGCTCTGAGGAATTAGCTCAAACTATCTCTAATGAGATGGGAGCACCTTTATGGCTTTCTCAAATGGCACAAGTTACAGCTGGACTTTCACATTTCAAAGATACACTGGAAGTCTTAAAGTTGTTTGAATTTGAAGGTACAGAAAATAATTATTTAATTAGAAAAGAGCCTATTGGTGTTATTGGCATGATCACACCTTGGAACTGGCCAATGAATCAAATGTGTACCAAAGTTGCCTCTGCTATTGCTGCTGGCTGCACCATGGTTTTAAAGCCAAGTGAAATCACACCTTTGTGTGGAATTATTTTTGCTGAAATTTTACACGATGCAAAAGTGCCAGCGGGTGTATTTAACTTAGTTAATGGCATGGGTCCCATCGTTGGCGCTGCTTTATCTGAACATCCCAATATTGATATGATGCACTTTACAGGCTCAACTCGCGCAGGCGTCGCAGTTGCCATTGCATCAGCTCCAACCGTTAAAAGAGTATCTCAGGAATTAGGTGGGAAATCAGCAAATATTGTTTTAGATGATGCTGATATAGAAAAAGCAGTTACTGCAGGGGTTAATCATTGCTTTATGAACACTGGTCAATCATGCAATGCGCCTACTAGGATGCTTGTGTCCTCTAAAAATTACGAAGCAGCTGTTGAAACCGCTGCTAATGCTGCAAATTCTACTGTTGTTGGTACTCCTGAAACAGAGGGTGTTCGCATTGGCCCAATCTCAAATAAAACTCAGTATGAGAAGGTGCAAAGATTAATTCAGACTGGAATTGATGAGGGAGCAAGGTTAGTTGCGGGTGGAGTAGGTCGTCCTGAAGGTCTTAACGAAGGATATTTTGTCAAACCGACTGTTTTTGCTGATGTAACAAATGACATGACCATAGCTAGAGAAGAAATTTTTGGGCCTGTTTTATGTATCTTAAAATATGAGACAGAAGAAGAAGCAATTAATATTGCTAACGATACTGAATATGGTTTAGCTGGTTATATTCAGTCAGGCAATGAAGTCCATGCAAAAGAAGTGGCTAGAAGAATTAGAGCTGGTCAGATTACCATTAATGGTGGATCAAGAGGTCCAGCTGCACCATTTGGAGGCTTTAAAACTTCTGGAAATGGACGCGAGCACGGATTATCTGGTCTAGATGAATGCCTAGAAACTAAAGCAATTATTGGTAATTAATTTAATCTAATAAATCAGGTTCTTTCTGAGTAATCATATCAAAAAGAGGCTGAAAACTTGCCCAAGCGGCAAGATCATTGGCTATAAACTCTCTTGTTTTTATTGCCGTTTCATGAGGAATTAATGTTGTTTTTCCAGCAGCATCAGCCATTAGTTGAGACTGGCAACATCTTTCTAGTGAAAAGTAATACCAAAGTGCAATATCAATTGATGGGCCTGTAGATAAGATTCCATGATTTTGTAAAAAGAGAACTGTTTTATTTCCTAAAGCACTTGCAATTTTATCTCCCTCATCAGTTTCTTCAACCACTCCAGAAAAGTGATTATGTATGGCTTGTCTCTCATAAAAAGCACATGAATCTTGAGAAATCGGATCCAGTAATTTTCCAAATGTTGAAAAAGTTTTGCCATACATCGAATGAGAGTGCGCTGCTGCATTAACATCAGGCCTTGCTTTGTGCAGTCTAGAATGAATGGCAAATGCAGCAATATTTACAGGCCTGTCTCCTTGGACAACTTCCCCATCATGATTAACAAGCAACAGATCAGAGACTTTAATTTGACTGAAGTGAACCCCAAGAGGATTTACCCAAAAATGATCACTAAACTCAGGATCTCTTAAAGTGATGTGCCCGGCAACGCCCTCATCAAAGCCAAAGTAAGAAAATAACCTAAACCCAGCAGTTAATCTTTGCAGTTGATCCCTTCTGATCTCTTCCATGGTCGTGCACTCAACCATTTCAATGCCTTTTGGTTTGCTAGGAAGCTTTCCTTTGTTAATATCTATGCTAATTGGTATAACTTTTGCCATAATGAATTCCTTAAAGTGTAAAATAGTTTACCCAATAACGGAGTGAATATGAAATATAGAATTGAAAAAGACACAATGGGTGATATACAAGTGCCTGCCGACGCTCTATGGGGAGCCCAAACTCAACGTGCATTAGAAAATTTTAAAATCAGCGGAATTATGTTTACCTTTCCGTTTGGAAGAAGCTTTATTGAAGCTTTAGGGGTCATTAAATTTTCTGCTGCATCAGCCAATCAAAAATTAAAGTTACTTGAACCTAGGAAGGCTAATGCCATTAAACTGTCTGCCAAAGAAGTAATGTCAGGAAAGCATGATTCACAATTTCCATTAGATATCTTTCAAACTGGCTCAGGAACAAGCACGAATATGAATGCAAATGAAGTAATAGCAAATCTTGCGACAAAAAAAGCTCGAATTAAAATTAATCCAAATGACCATGTGAATATGAGTCAGAGCAGCAACGACGTGATTCCAACAGCAATTTGTATTTCTGCGCTTCTTGATACTCAAAGGTTATTAATGCCAGCTTTAGAGCATTTAATTAAAACGATTGATAAGAAAGGTAAATCACTAAAAGGAAAAGTAAAAACAGGCAGAACGCACTTAATGGATGCAATGCCTATAGATTTTTCACAAGAACTTTCTGGTTGGAGCGCTCAGTTGCAAGGTGTTCGTAAATCACTTATCTCAGCCTCCAGAGAATTATCATATTTACCTCAAGGCGGGACAGCAATTGGAACAGGAATCAATGCTCACAAAGATTTTGGCAAGATATTTGCTATGGAAGTTAAAAAACTATCTAAATTAGATGTTAAGACTTCTGGAAACTACTTTAAATCAGTTAGCTCGCAGGATGCAGCAGCACAATTATCTTCAAGTGTTAAAAACCTAAGCTTAATTCTCATGAAGATATCAAATGATCTTAGATGGATGAATAGCGGTCCATTGACTGGCTTAGGAGAGATAGAGCTAGAAGCCTTGCAGCCTGGTAGCAGCATTATGCCAGGTAAGGTCAATCCAGTTATTCCAGAGGCCGTTGCAATGGCTTGTGCAGATGTCATTGGTAATGATTTGAGCTTATCTATTGGCACCCAATCAGGTAATTTTCAACTAAATGTTATGTTACCAGTGATTGCCTATAACCTTCTCAAAAGCATCAACTTAATGGCAAATTCCATGCCGCTTCTTGCAAATAAAGCTATTAAAACTTTCAAAGTTAATGATGTAAATATTGCTGAGTCACTTGTTAGAAATCCTATACTTGTGACTGCTTTAAATAGAGAGATTGGTTATGAAAAAGCTGCTCAAATTGCTAAAAGAGCTTATAAAGAAAAAAGAGCAATTATTGATGTTGCGCATGAAGAAACAGGCCTGTCTCTAAAGCAATTAAAGCGTCTATTAGATCCATCAAAACTAACCAAGGGTGGCGTGTGAGCAATCTAGTTAATCAAGCTTGTGAGGCTTGTGAGATTGGAGCTCCACTTGTACCTGAAGCTGATCAAGTAAAATTATTAGAGGGATTAGATGGATGGGAAATAGAGAATACAGCCACATCAAAATTAGTTAAAAAATATAAATTTCTTTCATACAAAGAAGCATCAAAATTTGTAAATTTGATTGTTGATTTAGCTGAATCTGAAGATCATCATCCTAAAATAACCCTAGAGTGGGGTTTGGTTCATTTGGAGTGGTGGTCTCATAAAATCAAGGGACTTCATATGAATGATTTTATCTGCGCCGCTAAATCTAACGAACTTTTTCAATCACTTTGAAAGATAAGATCATCCTGATCCTTTCAGGTGGAATGGATTCATTTACATTGCTGCAGCATGCTCTTAGTCAAGAATATGATGTCGATTGCATTACTTTTGATTATGGCCAGAGACATATCAAAGAAATAGAATGCGCCCGTTTGATATGCGAAGAGAATAATCTTACAAACCTTATAATCGAGATAGCTAATGTGGAATCTATTTTTGCTAAGTCTGCTTTAACATCTGATGAGATTGAGATGCCTCATGGAAGTTATCAGGCAGAAAGCATGCAAACAACCATTGTTCCAAATAGAAACATGTTGTTTATCTCTCATGCTATTGCATACGCAATATCTCACAACATAGATAGAGTCTGGTATGGAGCTCATGCAGGCGATCATTTTATTTATCCAGATTGTAGGCCTGCATTTTTGTCTGCAATGAATGCGGTTGCTCAAACATGCCACACCTATCCAATTAGCGTAGAAGCTCCTTTTTTAAATTTTACAAAGGCAGAAATTATTAAAAGAGGTTTAGAGCTTGGAATTGATTACTCTAAAACATGGACTTGTTATGAAGGTCAAGAGCTAGCATGTGGACAGTGTGGATCATGCAATGAAAGGCTAGAAGCTTTTGCAATAAATAATTCTACTGACCCACTTCTTTACACAGATTAATGTACTCAATTAAAGAAATATATAAAACAATTCAAGGAGAGGGTGCTCAAGCAGGCAGAACAGCAGTTTTTGTTAGGTTTACAGGTTGCAATCTTTGGTCAGGCAAAGAAAAACATCGGGCAACCTCTGTGTGTAAATTTTGTGATACAGATTTCGTAGGAACCAATGGCGTCAATGGCGGAAACTATTCAGCCAAAAGTTTAGTATTAAAGGTTAATTCGTTATGGGGAAAGTCAGACAATAAACTCATTGTATTTACAGGCGGCGAACCCATGCTTCAGCTTGATCAAGAGTTAATCGAAGAATGCAAAATTAATGCGTTTGATACAGCAATTGAAACCAATGGAACCATTCCAATAGATTTTGATATTGATTGGGTTTGTGTATCACCAAAGCATGGGTCTGAGTTAGTTGTAAAGCATGGCAATGAATTAAAGACTGTTTTCCCTCAAGAGGGTCAGAACTTAGATAATTTTTTAGATTTGGACTTTGAACACTTATACCTTCAGCCTATGGATGGCATTGATGGAAAAGAAAATACTACCAAGACAATTCAATATTGTTTAGAGCATCCTGAGTGGAAACTAAGCATTCAACAGCATAAGCTTATTGGCATGCCTTAAAATATCTTTTTTTCAATTTCAGCTTGGGCTATAATCTGTTATGGAAAAGATCAAACAAAAAGCATTAACGTTTGATGACGTCTTGCTTCTCCCGCGTTACACAGATTTCTTGCCTGCTGAAGCAGACCTTGCAACTAGAATTTCACGCAATATTACTCTGAAGATACCCTTGGTATCTGCAGCTATGGATACTGTGACTGAAGCTAGAATGGCTATAGCACTTGCTGAGAATGGGGGTATTGGGATTATCCATAAAAATAATTCTATTGAAGAGCAAGCGCAATTAGTAAAAGCTGTAAAAAAATATGAGAGTGGTGTTGTTCGAGATCCCTCAACTATTAAGTCAACCAAGACCATAGAAGAGTTAATGCAACTAACAAATGAGTTAAGTATCTCGGGAATGCCAGTGGTGGATGATGGCGAATTAATGGGTATTGTTACTAGCAGAGATTTTAGATACGCAGACACTCCTTCAGATCCAGTATCTTCAATCATGACGCCTAAAAACAAATTAATTACGGTCATAGAGGGCACTGGTCAAGAGGAAGTTAAGAAGTTGATGTACAACAACCGGATTGAAAAAATTCTTGTTATTGACACCAATGGATATCTGACAGGTCTTGTAACGATGAAGGATATTGAAAAATCTGCAGAGCACCCATTCGCAACCAAGGATTCAAGAGGTCAGTTACGAGTTGGAGCGGCACTTGGTACTGGAGAAGATACTCTGGATAGAGCCAAAGCATTAGCAACTGCGGGAGTAGATTTATTTGTAGTTGATAGTGCTCATGGCCATTCAAAGAATGTTATTGAAACCATTAAGCTTATCAAAAAAGAATTCAAAGAAATTGACGTGATGGGAGGAAATGTAGCTACACCTGAAGGCGCTATCGCTCTTCGAGACGCAGGAGCTGATGGCATTAAAATTGGAATGGGCCCAGGATCTATTTGTACAACAAGAATAATAGCTGGGATGGGTGTGCCTCAAATCACAGCAATTCTCTCAATTAAAGAAAAATTAAAATCTAATGAAATTCCATTGGTTGCAGATGGAGGAATAAGATTTTCTGGAGATATTTCCAAGGCTCTTGCAGCTGGTGCTGATGCGGTTATGCTGGGTGGAATTTTTGCTGGCACAGAAGAGGCTCCAGGAGAAGTTGAGCTTTATCAAGGAAGAAGTTTTAAAACTTATCGTGGCATGGGTTCCCTGGGTGCTATGTCAGAAAGAAATGATGTCAATCGTTATTCTCAGGATGGGATCGAAAAAGAAAAAATGGTTCCAGAGGGTGTTGAGGGGCGAGTACCTTTTAAGGGATGGGTTGTAAGCGTTATTGATCAGTTAACAGGGGGCATTAGACAAAGCATGGGCTATGTGGGATGTAAGACAATCTCTCAAATGCAAGAAGACACTCAATTTATTGAAATTACTAATGCTGGCATGATGGAAAGTCATGTCCATGACGTGATGATTACAAAAGAAGCGCCTAATTACCAAAGAAGTTAATTATTTATTATGACTTACTCTGGTGACCTAATTTTGGATAAGAAGAATCTTGACACAATTTTAGTATTAGATTTTGGGTCTCAATATACTCAGCTTATAGCGCGAAGAATTAGAGAGCTTGATATATTTTCTGTAATTTTACCCTGGGATATCTCAAAAGAGAGAATAACTCAGTTAAACCCTAAGGGTATTATTTTATCTGGCGGCCCAGAATCTGTTACGAAAAATAATACACCGAGAATACCTGAGATTATTTTTGATCTAGAAATTCCAATTTTAGGTATCTGCTATGGCATGCAAACTTTAGCTGAGCAATTTGGAGGCCAAGTCACTGGATCTAAAACAAAAGAATTTGGACATGCAGCTATTAATATTGAGAATACCTCTATTCTATTTGATGGGTTTAGCTCTGGATCATCAGTAGATGTTTGGATGAGCCATGGAGATCATGTTTCCACACTGCCTGATAATTTTAATTTGATAGCCTCCACTCCATCAGCTCCAATTGCTGCTATGGAGCACTCTCAAAAGCCAATATATGCTCTGCAATTTCACCCTGAGGTTACTCATACAAAAGAAGGAAATACTGTTTTAGAAAATTTTGCATGTAAAATCTGCCATTGTCGGACTCAATGGAAAATGGGTAATCTGATTGAACAACGTATTCTTGATATAAAAGAAAAGGTGGGAGATCAAAAAGTTTTACTTGGTCTTTCTGGGGGTGTTGATTCTTCAGTTACAGCTATGTTATTAGATAGAGCTATCGGAAAAAATTTAATATGCATGTTTGTTGATAATGGATTGCTTCGAAAAAACGAGGCTGAAGAGGTGGAGGATTTATTTAGAGAGAAGATGGACCTAAATTTATTGGTCATCGATGCAAAGAAAATTTTTTATAGGCATCTTAAAGGTGTGTCAGACCCAGAGCAAAAGAGAAAAGTCATTGGCAGGACTTTTATTGATATTTTTGATAATGAGTCGGCTAAATTAAAAGACCACATCAACTTTCTTGCTCAAGGTACGATTTATCCAGATGTCATTGAATCCTCTGAATCTGAATCCAAGGAGGCGAGGGTCATTAAATCTCATCACAATGTTGGCGGCCTTCCTGATGATATGAAGATGGAGCTTGTAGAGCCTTTGAGAGATCTTTTTAAGGATGAGGTAAGAAAAATGGG